>SMTZ1_10019958_pt1 | contig 14735 bp, 13 predicted proteins | sample DeeMarSWOR136_30_FD_25667 | JGI IMG/M metagenome (IMG submission 25667) | reverse complement strand
GCCCCTACTGCATCGCCGGCCACACGAAGGCGGCGCTCGAGGCTGGGGCGACCAAGGAGGAGGTGGCAGAGGTGATCCAGGTCGCAACCGCCCAAAATGCGGGGGCTTCCATGGCCCACAGGAACATCGGCCTAGATGTGGAGGTCTAGCTCCCCACTCTTTTTTTACATGTGCGCTAGGCTGATTTCGACGCCGGTTTTATCGTGTAAGTACTCGGCCATTCGCTGTCTCATCACTGGGTGCCTCCAGGCGAGGTGCCCCTGGAACCCCTCCATGGCTGACATGAGGCACCTGAAGGCCTCGTTGTACTCGATCTTATCAAGTGGAAGGGAGGAGGCTTCCCTATAGCTTTCGAGGTATCTGCGGGCGAGGGCCTTCCAGTCGACGCCGGGTTGAAGCATCGGGGCGGCGACCTCGGCCAGGAACATCGTGGACCCGACGTCGTAGGCCGGATCCCCTATGAGGGCTCCCGACCAGTCCAGGACGCCGCTCACCCTCCCTTTCTCCACTATGATGTTCAGGGGGTGGAAGTCTCCGTGGCAGAGCGCCTCTTCGCAGGCGTCCTCTGGGCGGTTGGCCTCTATCCACTCCAGGGCACCGTACAGGCTTCGGAGGTGGCGGCCTCGGATCTGGTTGGTCATGAAGTTGAACATTCTGTTTAGTGTGCGTTTCCGGTAGCCAACTGTGGCCTTGAGGGCGTTCGTGATCTTTTCGGTGTCGATGGCGTGGAGTCGGAGGTGGGCCTCCGCCAGCATCCCCGGTATCTCTTCCAGTGGGAGGTTCATCATGGGCTCCCCGTGTATGAGATCCATGATGATAAAGGCCGAGCCCAGCATCCGCTCGTCCTCGCACACAATGTGGACCCGGGGGGCGGGATAGCCGGTTCCAGCCACCGCCTCCTGGACGGCGCTCTCCTGGATGGCTCTCGATGGGCTGCCGCCCCTGAAGACTCGGAGTATGAGGGGCTTGGCGAGCTCTCCCCGGGCGCCCCTCAGCTGGAACCTGTAGACAAGGGTGTCGAAGCCCCCTTCAACGGGCGTGGGGCGGGACGAGTAGGTGAGCCCATCAACATCTAGGACGGAGCGTAGGTAACTTAACAGGTCGTCCCCTACGTCTGGAGTCTCCCTCTTAATTTCCATTGGCATTGAATGAGGCTTATTGAGTTATAAAAAGGAAGCAGGCTCCAGTTCTCTGAGCCAAGCTCATTTGTCCCTTAAGAGATTGGATCCAAGAGACTGGCCGTCCACTGGAGCGTGTTGAGAGCCGCGTTGGTCTGTTCCCGGTGGTCTTCTGAGGTTCTTCTACCTGTCATCCCAGTACTGCCGTGTCTTCATGTACTGTATCTTCGCCCTTAGGAGGTCTGCGTAGAAGTCCCTCTCCTCCTGGTGCATCCTGGAGAGGACTTGGTAGGAGGTGACCGGGCCGACCCCGTGCACCGTGAGCGCCTCAACGGCCCTCCTACCGTAGGAGAGGACCATGTCGGCGGCCTTCCTGCTCATGGTGAGGAGGCCCCTCTCGTCCTCGGTGACCCTGCCCCCCTCCCTGAACCTCCTGTAGGCGTCGAGGAAGGCCTCCGGGTCCTGGTGCCTCCTCAGCACGGCCAGGAGGCTGGAGCCACAGTTGCCGCAGGCGGGTCTGTCGCCCAGCTCCCTGACCCTGAGCGCGGCGCTCCACTCCCCGCAGCCCATGCAGGCGAGCTTCACACTCCGGGCCATGATGCTCTTCCTCATGTACTCCAGCTGGTCCCAGACGGAGATGGTCGACTCCATGAGCTCCTCGGCGTCGGCGTACTCCTCCAGGATGTGCCTGGCGAGGGGGCTGGGCCTCTCCACCACCCTGCTGACGACCTCGATCGCCCCCGAGGCTATCCCAGCCACAATCTCCTTGGCGGAGGCGAGGTCCAGCTTCTCCATGTGGGCCTCCCTGAGGGTCTCCCTGTAGATGGGAGTTCCCTTGAAGCGGATGTAGAGGGTCTCGAGGCTCCTGGAGTTCAGCGTCTTGCCCCGGGGGATGACGCCGAACCTCTCGGCTATGAACTTCATTTTGTAGCCGAAGGGGAAGCGGGCCTCCATGAACTCGTCCAGCCTCCTCTCCACGTCACCGGGGCCCATACCGGTGAGGAGCTCCCCCACCTTCTCCAGGTCGAACCTGTCCAGCCTCCTAGGGGCCTCGACCAGGATACGGTAGGGGTCGTTCCACCAGGTGTAGATGAGATCGTGGTCGGAGAGGGTGGCGTCGAGGACAGCCCCCAGGGTGCGGTTGACCCTCTCGCCGAAGGTTGCGTGGATGATCAGGTACCTCTCGTAGGCCTCAAGGAGGATCCTGCTCCTCGTCGGAAGGGGGAACCCGGCCTCCCTGTGGGCTACGATCTCGTCTGCCGCCGCCCCGACAGCGGCCTCATCTGCCCCCAGCTCGCGCGAGAGGGCCTCCACTGCCGCCTCCCTGGAGCCCAGCCGGTCCATCTCCGAGGCCACTCTCTTCCTCAGCTCGCCGACGTCCTCGGCCAGATCCCGGGGCACCGGTATGAGCTCCCCATCCCAGCCTGGGAGGGCGCCGAGGGGGTCGTCAGAGGGCAGGACGTGGAGTACGCCCCGCTCCTCGTCTATCTGGAGAATCCTCCAGACCCTCCCCCTCAGGATGACGTTGAGGCCGAGCCTCGCCCTGAGGGTCCAGAACTCGTCCCCGACGGTGCCGATCACCCTGTCGGTGACGACGTTGATGAATGGGTACCTCCGCTCGTCGTTGATCATCCCCAGGTTCTCGTAGTAGTACTTCCTTCCTTTACCTGTCTTCTTCAAGAGTCCATCCTCCATGGACAGGAGGCCGATCGCGGCGAGGAAGCCCAGCTGATCGCTGAACTCCCCTCTCTCAAGGCCCCTGAAGGGGTACGCCCTCCTCACGAGGCCGTAGGCCTCGTCCAAGCTGATGGCGCCGTCGTCCAGGGTCAGGCCCACGACCTGGTGGGTGAGGACGTCGAGGGGCTTGACGTGGATCTCGGTCCTCTCCAGCTCGCCCCTCCTCGCCCTCAGCGCGGCGACGAGGGACTCCAGGGCGTCCTCCCCGTAGGCGGAGATGAGCACCCCCTCGGACTTGCGGCTCAGCGTGTGGCCCGCCCTCCCCACCCTCTGTATGAGCGTGGAGACCTGCCTGGGGCTGAGATACTGGATGCAGAGGTCGACGTCCCCGATGTCAATCCCCAGCTGGAGCGTGGAGGTGCAGACGATGCCCCTGAGCTCCCCCGCCTTGAACCTGTCCTCGACGTCGTGCCTCTGCTCCCGGGAGAGGGAGCCGTGGTGGACCTCGACGAGGGGCTCGATCTTCCCCAGCTTGTGGCCGAGGCTCTCCGCCTGCCCCCTCCCCTGGACGAAGATGAGCGTCGATCTCCTAGCCCTGACGAGGTCCAGCATCCTCCTCAGCCTGGAGGCGGCCTCGGGGGAGGTGCCCATGTCGTCGGCGAGCTCGAAGTCGTCGTCCCCCGGCTCTGGGTACTCCAGCCTGTAGCTGTAGGTCTTGTCGACTTCCACCTCTATGACCCTGACGGAGCGAGAGCCCCCCAAGAACTCGGCGACCTCCAGGGGGTTCCCCACGGTGGCCGAGAGGCCTATACGCTGGAAGGGCTCCTCGACCACCCTCTCCAGCCGCTCGAGGCCGAGGGTGAGCTGCGCTCCCCTCTTGGAGCCGGCCAGCTCGTGGATCTCGTCGACGATGACCCACCTGACGCCCCTCAGGTTCTCCCTCATGGCCTTCGTTGGCAGGATCGCCTGGAGCGTCTCGGGCGTCGTGATGAGCATCCTGGGGGGCTTGGAGGCCTGCCTCCGGCGCGTCCTCTGGGAGGTGTCCCCGTGCCTGATCTGGACATCGACGTCGAGGTGGTCTGCCCAGAACAGCAGCCTCTTGTGGATGTCCCTGTTGAGGGCCCTCAGCGGGGTGATGTAGACTACCTCGATGCCCCCCAACGCCTCGGATCCAAGGAGGGCGTCGAAGACGGGCAGGAGGGCTGCCTCCGTCTTGCCGCTCGCCGTCGGCGCAACGAGCAGAATACTCTCCCCCTCGGCTATCGGCCCCATCGCCCTCTCCTGGGGGGGCGTGGGCTCGCTTATACCGAGGGCCTCCAGTCCACTGAGTATCCTCGGATGGAGGCTGGAGAACGCGGCGGCGGTCATCCTTCCTGGATCCATGTCCCAGGAGGGGTTTAAACCCTGTCCCCAGAGGCTCCCCTGATTTTTTATATATTCGGCGCGTGAAGTGGTTAGGATCATCTTGAGCGTTAACAAGCCTTTCTGGATAATGAGGGACCTCCCCAAGTGCAGCGGCTGCCGGCGCTGCGAGATCGCCTGCAGCCTCCACCACGAGGGGAGGATCTGGCCCGAGGCCTCCAGGGTCCGGGTTTTCATGCTCGTCCCGGGGGCCGAGGTCCCCCATCTCTGCACCCAGTGCGGCGACTACCCCTGCGTCGCTTCATGCCCCGTCGGCGCGCTCTCCGTCGACTCCGAGATGAAGAACGTCGTCGTCGACAGGGAGAAGTGCATCGCCTGCGGCAGCTGCGTCGAGGCCTGCCCGGGCAGGGTCCCCCACATCCACCCAACGGAGGGCTACGCCCTCATCTGCGACTTCTGCGGGGGAGACCCCCAGTGCGTCAAGGCCTGCCACGAGGGGAGATGGGACTGCCTCTACCTCGTGAAGAGGGAGGAGACCCACGCCTACAGGCTCTACGCGAAGAGGCCCGAGGAGCACACCCGGGAGCTGACCAAGATCCTCTTCGGGGAGAGGGGGAAGGAGTTGATCTGAGATGAGGGGATACGCGGGCAAGTTCATAGACGTCGACCTCACGGCGGGGAGCGTCGAGGAGTTCACGATACCCGAGGAGACCCTCAGGCTGTACATCGGCGGCAGGGGTCTGGCTGCCAGGGTCCTCTGGGACAGGCTCGGGGAGCACTGGGAGGAGGTCGATCCCTTGGGCCCCGAGAACATACTCACCGTCCTCACGGGGCCCCTCACGGGCTACTACCCGGGGGCCCGCCTCAGCATCTCGGGAAAGTCGCCCCAGAGCAATGGGATCGTCGGCTCCTCGATAGGCTCCGAGGTCTCCGTGGAGCTGAGGACGGCAGGCTACGACGGCCTCTTCATCACAGGGAGGGCCGAGAAGCCCTCCTACATCTGGGTGACTGACGAGGGCGCGGAGATCCGGGACGCCTCCGAGGTCTGGGGGAAGGGCGCCATCGACTTCCTTAGGCACATCAACAGGGTGGGCAGGGAGGAGCTGGAGAGGAGGCACCCCCGCCAGAGGGAGTGGAAGGAGCCCCAGTCGGTCTACATCGGCCCAGCCGGCGAGAACCTGAGCAAGATAGCCGCCGTCACGGGCAAGTACACCCACGGGGCCGGCTACGGAGGCTACGGCGGCGTCATGGGCTCCAAGAACCTGAAGGCCGTCGTAGCAAAGGGCACCGGACCCATACCCGAGGTCTCCAATCCTAAGCGGGTGTACGAGCTCATCCAGGAGATCTGCGACCTCTGCTTCGCCAGCGACCTCCGCCGCAGGTGGGGGACTGGCTTCCTCGGACACGACGTCGGCTTCAGGCTGAGCGCCGAGCCCATCCGCAACTGGCAGGAGGAGTGGCACGACGAGAGGAGCTTCGGCGTCGACAAGTTCGAGGAGAGGGTCTGGGTGAAGCGCTACTGGGCGGAGTTCGGCTGCCCGACCTCCTGCCTCAAGGTGGCGACCCCCCGGGTCGGCAAGTACGTGGGCAGCATCACCGACAACCCGGACTACGAGCTCCAGGCCTACCTGGGGACCAACCTGGGGGTCTTCGAGCCAGAGGGCAACGTCCACCTCTCCGCCCTCGTCGACGACCTGGGCCTCTGCGGCATCCAGGGGGGCAACGTACTGGGCTTCGCCGCGGAGCTCTACCAGAGGGGGATCCTGACCATGGAAGATCTCGGCTTCGAGCTCAAGTGGGGGGACACCGACGCCTTCGCCAAACTCATCGACCTCATCGTCCACAGGAAGGGCGTCGGAGACATCCTAGCGGAGGGAACCCACAGGGCGGCCCTCAAGCTGGGGGAGATGAAGGGCCTCGACCTCTCAGGGTACACCGTGACCTCGAAGGGCATCGCCCTGGGCGCCCACGGCATCAGGAGCGGGGAAGACTACCCTGTGAACGTCTCCTACTGCTGCTCGGTTCAGGGAGGAGACCACACCTCGGTCGCCTACCTGCCCATCGACCACGGGAGCAGCGAGCTCACGGTTGTGCTCCACGACAGCGGCGTCTACTGCACCTTCAACACCTACCCACCGGGCACCAGGGACAAGCTCTGGGAGTTCTACACCGCCGTGAGGGGCTGGGAGATGGAACGGGAGCGCTGGTACGCCACGGACGCGAGGCGCATCATCGACATCCAGAGGGCGGCCCTCCTCCTCGGAGGTCCCGACCTCAGGTGGAGGCCCGGAGACGACGACGTCAACCCGGAGAGGTTCTACGAGCCGCTGCCCTCCGGACCCTGGAAGGGCAAATACCCGGCGGGATCATGGGCTGGGACGAGAGGGGGATACCCACGTCCAAGGAGCTCAAGCGCCTAGGACTTGCCTCCGTGGACAGGAAGCTCGAAGAACTCCGCTAGCCCCCCCTTATTCTCTCCTTCTTATCGAATCAACGAGTCCTTTTTTATAGGAACCTGAACATATTCTTAGAAAAGAATGAAGATTGGGCTGTTTGAGGTGTCTTGACCTTCAACCCAAACTGGCATTTTTAGGAGGGGTTTCATGGAGCTCCAGCTCGGCGGTCAGACCTACAGCCTCGTTGAGGATCCCGGGGACAAGTACGTCGTTACAGGCGGGACCGTCGCATTCTGTGACAGGCTGGCCGAGGATTTCAAGCCCATTGTTATCGATGCCCACGGATACGGTTCCAAGCCCCAGCCCCCCGAGTTCATGGCCTACAGAGCCGTGGCGGGACCGGGAAGGAGGATGCTGTGCCTACTCTACGAGTTCTACTGGAGGAGGCAGGACTGTGACTGGAGGGGGCTGAACAAGGACCACGCGCACGACTATGAGCAGATCCAGGTTCACTTCGACATGGAGGAGAAGAGGCTGGACAAAGTGGTCGTTTCCTCTGTAGGTCCACCGGGATGCGCTGGTCACGGAGTAGAAGTCTACGCACACGTTGATGAGAAGACCTGGAGGATGGTGGACTACGTCACCTCGCCGAAGCATGCCTTCCCGTGGGGAGGAAGCGGAGGCAGGAACTGGTTTACACAGGTCAGGGAGATGCCTCTCAGGCTGCTGCTCTTCTCAGACAACAGGCCCGTGGTCCAGGTTGTCAGCTGCTATCATGTCTTCTCCGGCGTGAAGATCGATCGCCCACGCAAGATGGGCCCCAAGCTTGAGATCGAGCTGAGGAGGCTGGACACAGAGCTACTGGAGCGCTGGTACCTCCAGCACTTCAAGAACAGGTTTGGCCACGACATCTCGAAACCCCAAGAGGAGCCCCACCAGATGTACTATCCCCCTCCTGAAGACTGGATCTCCAGAATCGCCTACGTCCTCCTGTGGACCGTACGGACCATTAGAAGAAGGCTCGGCTTCTAGCTCACTTAAAACGTAAATGGCTAACAGCGTTTGCACTATCTAGCGGCGTCCCTCAGGGGGATCTCCTATCATTTTTCATGGGGTCTGAAAAATGGGAACGTCTCACGACTGCTCCCTTATTCTCTCTTTCTGCTCCTCCTTCGACCTCCTCAGCAGCGCGGGCTCGGTGAAGAGGTCTATCGCTGTGTGTGCCAGGGCCTTGCAGGCTATCAGGAGCGCTCTCGGATCCCGTCGCCACGGCCCCCTCCGGCGAGTGGAGGACCGTGTCCTCGCCGATGTTGACGGAGAGGTTGAGGGCGGGGATCATCTGGCTCACGTTCCCGTAGTCGGTGCTCGCTCCTCCCCCCAGCAGCTCCTCCTCCTCGGGGAAGTCGACACCCAGGGCCCTCATGTTGGCGCCCACGACCCCGCTCAAGGTCCTGTTGGGTATCTTGTTGGCGTAGGGGTTCGCAACCCTCTTGATCTCCACCTTGGCGCCTGTGGCCGTGGCAGCGGCCCGGGCGCAGTTCTGGACCTTCTCGTAGGTCTCGGCGAGAATCTTCACCGATGGCGCCCTGACGTAGAGGTGGGCGGAGGCGTAGTGGGGGACTGTGTTGGGGGAGTCGCCTCCGTGAGTGATTATTCCGTGAACTCTGATGTCCCTGCTCAGATGCTGCCTCAGGGCGTTTATCCCCTGGAAGGTGAGGAGGACCCCCTCGAGGGCGTTGACCCCCTTCTCCGGGGCGCCCCCGGCGTGGGACGCCTTCCCGTGGAACTCTACGGTGAAGGACTCCCGAGCGAGGCTGGAGCTGTAGGAGCCCCACCTGTTGCCAGCGTGGATCATGACCGCGGCGTCAGCCTTGCCTATCTCGTCGATCATGATCACCTTCCCGCCGGCGTTGGGGACGACCCCCTCCTCCGCAGGAGTGCCGAAGACGACGACCGTTCCCTTCACCTCCTTCATGACAGGCTTGAGGCCGGCCGCCGTCCCCAGGGCCGCCGCGGCTATCAGGTTGTGGCCGCAGGCGTGGCCTATCTTGGGCAAGGCGTCGTACTCAGCCAGGACGGCGATCATCGGCCCCCCGGACTTCCCCTTGAACGTCGCCTTGAAGGAGGTGGCCAGGCCCGATGTCCCCGTCTCGACCTCGTATCCCAGCTCTTTCAGCTCCGAGGCCCGAGGCCATGAGCTTTGAGGCCTCGTGCTCCTGGTGGCCGAGCTCCGGGTTGTCGTGTATCTTCCTGCTCACCTCCCTGATGAGATCGGCCTTCGCGTCGATCTCCCTAGATGCGATCCCCTTTAGTGACATGTTCAGCATCAACCGATGCCATATCCTTCCTCGAGTCCTTATTTAACCGTTCACGTCAGCTTTTTATCCGCCTGGCGACCACTGGAACCACATGCTCTACTTCTCCTATGGCTCCTTCTTGGACGCGGAGACGCTGCGGAGGCACTGCCCGGGCGCGACGTTCGTCGCCAAGGCTGTACTGCCCAACTTCGAGGTTCAGTTCAACTTCATGTCTAGGACCTACGGCGGAGGCGTCACGGGCGTCGAGCCGGCACCAGGGCGCCTGGCGAGGGGAGTCCTGTTCGAGGTCCCAGAGGAGGAGATGGCGCACCTAGACGCCGTCGAAGCGGTGCCCGAGGGACTCTACTACAGGCAGACAGTCCTCGTTGTAGATGAGTCGGAGAGGATCCGCGAGGCAGAGACCTACAGGACAACGAGGCCGCGGGGGCCCTTCAAGCCCACGAGGATGTACCTGGGTCTCATGGTGAAGGGGGCGAGAGAGCACGGGCTGGACCCCCATTATATCAGGGAGCTTGAGAGAACTCCAACAGTGGAGTAGTATGGTTTACTTTAAGCTCTCTTCTCTCCAAATGTTGCGGATAGCTGCGTGTGCTCGCCTTTCAGGTGGATGACATTCCTGTTATTACATGTTTAGTGGGTGAACGACGCCCTCACTATATCCATTATGTATTCTTCAAGGCTCCTCTCGTCGAACATTTTCACCTTGCCCTGGGCCTGCAGCACCTTCTTTATCAGGTTGAAGCAGAGCCCCGCTCGCTGCGCCAGCTTCTCAGCCGGCAGATCTATCACGCCCGGGAGCGCTGAGATCTCTACCGCTAGCTCCATGTAGAAGCCCATGAGATCGGCTGCTATCTCGTGGTAGAACTGGGAGTCCAGTGGCGCCGCCTCGATCATCATGTCGCTGACCTCCGAGTACCTGTCGCCCACCTCCATCATGTTGTGCAGGATGGGCCTCCAGTAGGCCTCCAGCGACGTCGCCTCTCTGCCCGTCTCGATTATCCCTTTGAGGCGCTCGATGTTTCTCAGCAGGATCTGTTTGAGTATGTCCTCCTTGCCCCTGGGGAAGTACCTGTAGACGGTTCCGATGCTGACGTTCGCCTCCTCCGGTATGTCGTTGATGCTGAAGTTGTTGGGGCCCTTCTCGTGGGTCAGCTTCACCACGGCGTCGAGTATCTCGTCTATCTTACTCTGTTTATCTCTCCTGAACTTGGGCGCCATGGGTCTATCGTGGGCGACCGTTGTATATGAGTTTTTACTCAGCAACACTTATAACTGAGCATTCGCTCACATATTGCGACTGAGACCACAAATGGAGGGAACGATAAGAGAATGCAGAGACAGGAACTGGAACAAAGTGCCTATGAACGCGAGCTAGTCATAGAGAGAGTACACCTGAGGGGCATCTACAACAACATCAAGATGATAACACGCCTCGAAACGCCGATACCGGGGGAACGACTGAGAGAAGCAGTCAAGAAGCTGGCCAAAACGCATCCGCTCCTCGCCTCGAGGGTCGTGCTCGATGAGGAAGGGAGATCTTTCTTCACCACGGAGGGCGTGTCGGACATCCCCGTAAAGATCTACGAGAAGGACTCCCCCGAGTCATACAGGGGGGTTCTCTACAAGGAGGACGAGGATCTCATCAACATGGAGACGGGACCCCTCAGCAGGGTGATCCTCCTGGAGCACCCTGAGAACCCCGACCTGGTCCTCTACGCTCACCACGTCGCCTGCGACGGGCTGTCGCTGCTCCATGCGTCAAGGCACCTGCTGGAGTACCTGGTGAACCCTGGCAGAGAGGCTCAGACAATGGAGCCGACGCCGTACTCGGAGGAGATACTGCGCCGATATCCGGCCAACTTCGTGAACAAGCTCATGATAAAGCGGGTCAACGCCGACTGGTCCAAGCGGAGAAGGGTGTTCACCGAGGCCGAGTACCACGAGATGCAGAGGGGCTGTCAACGGGACCGGTCCGTGCACATCGGCTTCACAGAGGAGAGGACGCTGGAGCTGCGGGAGAGGTGCAGGAGCGAGGGCGTAACCGTGAACAGCGCTATGGTGACGGCCATGCTGGCCGGCACGAGGGCGGTTCCTGAGCTCAGGCGGAGCGACGAGGTCGCGTTCACGGTCAGCATCCGGGGCATGCTCGAGCACGACCCCGGAGAGGCGTGTGGAATGTACGCCTCGGGAGTCACCTTTGACCTGAGATACAAAGACGGAGCAAGCTTCTGGGAGAACGCCAGAATGGCTCATGAGTTAGGAAGGGGAAAACTGAGCGACCCAGACGCCCTGTTCGGAAGGAGAGCCAGTTCGATAATACTGGATCCCACCATATTCGACGCGATGATCTTCGCCATGTACGGGGGCTTCAAGGACAAGCTGATAGAGAAGTTCCGTGGAAAATTCGGGAAGATGAACCTCGGCGGCATACTCACCAATCTAGGCGGCGTGACCATACCGCGTGAATACAGATCCATTCGCGTCTCCGATGTCCTCTTCTTGCCCCCCGCAACGGGTGTGGGGGTCCTGGCCGTGGCAGCGAGCAGCATCGTGGGCAGGCTGAATGTGATGATCCCCTACAGGGAAGACGTCCTCCCGAGGGAGGCTGTGCTCAGGTTCGGCGAAGCCTTCCAGAAGACGCTCCACGAGGCGTTGAACTGAGGCGTGGTGATATCCTAGCTGAACATCCCTTAACCTTTTTTATGCTGGGGTAGTCTAACCCTGCTCGGGCTCTTCCTTCCTCTCCCCGCCTATCACTGAAAGCTGCGTGAAGCTGCTCCCCTCGGCGGCCCCGTGCTGATGCGAGATGCCAGCGGGAAGGAATACCAGACTGCCGGATTCGATGTCCAACTCTCCATCTGAGTTATCAGGACGCCCCTCCCGCTCAGGGGCCAGATGTATTGGTCCTGGTTGTGGCTACTCTTAGGCCTCCTGGAGCCCGGGGGGAAGTTGACGACGGACACCCTGAGGCCCCTTGTTCCCGTCAGGTTCGCTATGTCGTCTATGACGATCTCCTCGACGTCCCGGTTCAAATCGACGGGGATTACCATAACCTCGCCTTTTTCTGTCCGGTTCATTTCCGCATCTCTTTGGAGAACGAGGATAAGTGGTTTGCGGAGGGTGTGTAACGCCTCGAAGACCGAGTAAAAAAATTTTTACTAAAGCCTTTTTCACTGGGGGCTTTAAATTTCACGTGAATGATAAAGTCCTTGTGGATCTGAAATGGCGGGCGGCGACGAGGAGGCTCTGGAGAGCTTCGAGGCCGAGGTCTTCAAGGCCCTAGACCACCAGATGAGGAGGGACATTCTCCGGTTCATAGGCGAGGGCAGGAGCGCGACCTTCACCGACATACTCAACTCGGCGAGGATACCCGACAGCCCCACCCTCTCCTACCACCTGAAGATCCTGGGCCCCTTCGTGGAGCAGAGGGCGGGCAGGTACGGATTGTCGCGCCTGGGGAAGGCCGCCTACACCCTGCTCCTGAGGACCACGGCCTACAACAGGATGGCCCTCCTCTACAGGAAGAAGTTTGGGGCGATGGTGGGCCACGTCGTCCTCTGGGCCTCCGCCATAGCCGCGGCGCTGGTGATGGGGGTGGATTCTTTCCTCTCCGCCATCATCCTGCCCTCCCTCGCCGGCGTGAGCCTCATGACGATAAACGAGCTCTTCGAGTAGGGAGCCCGTCTCCCTTGTCTATGCGATCATCCATCTGAGGTCAACAGTGATCATCAAAGGAACTGTTTCGTTTGAAAGGCATGACAACCAGGCTCAGATGTCCTTGTTTAATGACCTCTTGATTTTGTAGATAAATCTGAAAATAACGTTTTTGTGTGAAGGCGCCCGATACGATCCCCGATGAGACTCCAGCGCTAGGTGGGAACCGATGCTTTCAGGTTTTAAAAACAGTTAGAGGTACAGGCGGTAAGGGAAAGTCAGTGGCGCTTGCGAAGCTGACTCAGTAGTAAAGCTCCAGCAATCAAGCCGACCAAGACGGCTTCATGGGGGAATCCGGGGATGCCTCCCGGCTGGGGCTCCGGCTCTGGTTCCGGCTCTGGTTCGGGCTCCGGCTGCGTACTCTCCACGGTCGTCTCCCCGATCACCAATGTATTTTCCAGTAGCGTCACCGAGGCCCTGTGAGCCGTGTCCTCAACGATGGTGGCCTCCCTCGTCTCCTCGAAGAGGAGCTCGTCACCCTCCATCACGGAATAGGTGAGCGTGTAGGGCTCCTCGGGCTCCTCCATGAAGCTTCCGTCGACGACCACCTCGAACTCCTCCAGGCCCTCAGGCAGGATGATGACCTTGGTGCCGTTCTCCATGTCCAGGTAGAGGGCTCCATCGATCTCCGCGTCGATCCCCGTCCTAGTTGGGTTCTCCGCGTTGTATCCGACGTGGTGTCCCTGGGCGTCGTAGACGTTGAGGTAGAGCTCGTGACCGGGATGCTTCAGCTGCACCGTGGTGCTCTTGGGCATTGTGGCCTCGATGTAGGCCCTAATGAACAGCCCCCATCCGCCGTTGATGTACGTCGAGAACTCCCTGTACTGCACCCAGTACCAGTTGGCGGTCGCCGCGTTGGGGCCGACGACCCCCTTGTCCCAGAAGAAGACGGACAGCCCGTTGAGCCCCGTCGTCTCGTGCTTCACCAGCTTGAACTCGAAGGTGAGGGACCAGAACTCGGCCTTGCTGCTGATTATCACCGCGTCCACGGCGGTCACCACGTTCTGGGCCGCCGTTTTGACCTCGGGGCTCGTGATGTTCGCGTGTGAGCCCACCCTCTGAGCGAAGTCCTTGATGTCTATGTAGGGCTTGGGGTTGGCCTTCCACGTTCTGTAGACGATGTCCTTGAGGGCCTTGCTCATCTTGGCGGGGTCCGCTTCCAACGCCGCCTTTAGCTGAAGCCCGAGTCTGTTTATCGCCGTGGTCAGGGTGTTCATTCCTCCGGTGTTCAAGGCGGCGAGTGTGTGGGACTCCCTCTCGATCTTGTAGGTCTCAACGATCTTCCTGGCTAGTTCCTCGGCTCTCATGTCGGGGTTCTCCAGCAGCAGGGGCACCCAGCTCGAGTAGGTGAGCCCAGCCACTGGTGAGGCCAGCTCGGAGGCGACAACGTAGTCAGCGCTGTATCTCAGCCGGTCGACCACCTCCACCTGGCTCATGAGGCAGGCGTCGAACGCGAGGACGCTCATGTAGTTGGTGGCGAGAGCGCTGCTTATGTCGCCGATGTTCAGGTGTCCCCCCTGGTGGCCATCCCAGACGACGCCATTCATGCCCTGACCGTGGTCCCCTATGATTAGCACGTTCTTGTACGCCAGTACCTTCTTGGTCGCGTACTCCAGGAAGTACTTCAGGACGTCCTTGTAGCCCATGTTGACAGACCCCACGTCCCTGAGCACCTTGAGGCGTCCGTCCACGACCTGGAGTATGGTGGCCTTGTTCCCCTCAAGCCTCTTTGTCTCTCCCTCCAGGGGTGGGGGGTTCCTGAATCGGAGGTCCTTCGCCTGGGGGTCCGGCCAGGAGGTGTTGAGGTCGAGCATCACCAGTACACCTACCTTCGGGTTGGGGTTGGCCCCCGTCGCCGCGACGACGTCGAGGAGGCTCGATAGCTCATTCTCCTGGAGGGGCGGCTTGACCGTGTCCGCTGGGATGTAGTGCAGTATGAGCCAGTCGGCGGGGTAGAGCTTTAGGATCAGCTCCCTGCTCGTCTCGTGGTCGCCGCTCGTCGCTTGGATGGTGATCTTCTCGATCAGGGGGACCGTCATGCTGCCCGGGTTCGCCCTCTTCGAGTTGTCGAAGGTGACGTTGACCGGTATCTCTCCCATAGCGAAATGGCTGAGGGGGATGGTGTCGGTCTTGAGGTCTATCTTGATGTG
>SMTZ1_10004256_pt1 | contig 14737 bp, 16 predicted proteins | sample DeeMarSWOR136_30_FD_25667 | JGI IMG/M metagenome (IMG submission 25667) | reverse complement strand
TTTTCAAATTCTGTTTGCATCTTTTTATTTAAAACTGTATCGTTTTTCACACCATCTTTTCTAGTTGTACATAAATTACAAATGCAATCATTATTTAGTTTTATATTAGGATAATTTTCTGGTATTAAGCAATTTTTACAGCGTTTAATAATAACCACCAACTCAAAGATAAATTTTGAGTATCAAAATTGTTTATTTGATTAAAAATACTTGCTAAAATAATATCGTTTTCCATTGTAGAAGTTATTATCAAAATAAAAAATATAAAATTATCTGTAAAAAAACTAATTTTATATCTATTAAAAAAATTTTTTTAATTTTTCATAATTTGTTGAAAAATGAAAATTAGTGTAAATAAATTGATAATAATTTTCTAGTTTTTTACATATTTTTTTCCTAAAAAACTAAATACCAGATAAGCATTAACAATAAATAGGGAGGAATAATACAATTATGAAAAAAACTATAACTTTTATTATAATCGGAATTTTAATCCTATCAAGCATTGGGGTAGTTGCAACTATAAATAAAAAAGAAAAAACTAATCCTAAGCCATTAATAGAACCTTACATAGAAATGGTTGCCAAAGGTGGATTTGGAGTTACAGTAACTGCTACCAATTATAATGAAACAACACCATTTGAAATACCAACAACAATAATAATATCCATAAACGGAGCATTTGTATTAATAGGAGAAGTAAGCAACCGTTCATTACCAATACCAATACCACCAGGTAATCAATCAGTTAAAGTAAAAACAGGTTTAGTATTTGGTATTGGAATGTGTACAGTAACTGTGGCAGTTGATTTATATAATGATGGATTAATAGACGCAGAACAATTCACCTCAGGATGGATATTTGGACCATTTGTTATAATGGGGAACCTTCCTATTCCAATGCCCTAAAAAAATTAACAGCGTTTAACTTGAAACAAAAATTTTATGTTTCTTTCTTTTTTTTTTAATATTTTTTACTATAAAACTAAATACCAGATATACAATATCATAACAAGAAGGGAGGAAAACATATGAAAAAGAAAATATCATGTATTTTTGTATGTATGCTATTTTTCGTTACTATTTCGTCAGTAACAGGAACCATGAATTTTAGTACAAACTCGATATATAAAACAAATACAGATGAATGTCCTAGTTCATCTTCAGTTGGAGTGCTATCTGGTTTTGTGGATATATTATTTGAATATGATGTGCAAACACCAACAGGAGATACTGGATGTTTAGGTGTAGAGTTTGACGGTACATATTTCTGGGTAACCGGACGTGATTCACCTCATGGTAATATTCATAAACTACATAAATTTGATAGCGCTGGTAACCATATTATCAGTTATGAGCAAGGTACAATTTCTGATTGGGGCTGGTGAGACTTAGCTTGGGATGGTACCTATCTTTATGCTTCAGATGAAGATGGGCTTGTTAAGATAGATCCTTCAGATGGAAATATAGTTGAACTTCTAACTGCACCCGAAGGAATAACTGTTTGTCGAGGTTTAGCTGTTAATACATCAAATGGTCATTTTTTCACTGCTAATTGGGATAGCCCAATCTTTGAATTCAATCCAGCTGATGGTAGTATATACAACATGTATACCAATACATATAGTATCTATGGATTAGCATATGATGATTTTAGTGATGGCGGACCATTCTTATGGGTATATTCTCAAGATCCAGATGTAAACCCCCGAGTACAAATATCGCAATTTCATCTCAGTTCAGGAACATATACTGGTGTAATATATCAAGGATATTGGAACCCTGGATATGATAATAACATAGCTGGTGGTGCATGTTTTTATGTTGATGGAACAGATCCTGTATTTGTAGGTCTTACTCAATCGTCTCCAGATACAATTTTTGGTATGAATATCACTAATTTTCCACCAAATCCACCAACCATTGATGGTCCAAATAGTGGTAAACCTAAAACATCTTATGATTTCATTTTTAATGCTGTTGACCCAGATGGAGATAATGTAAAATACATTATAAACTGGGGTGATGCAACATCTACAACAACAGATTTTAATGCATCGGGTACTAATGTTACAGTATCACATACTTGGAATACTAAAGATACATATGTAATAATTGTAAAAGCTGAGGATGAATATGGTTTGATAGGCTCAGAGGCAACTCTTGAGGTTAATATACCAAGAAACAAAGCACAATTTAACACACAACCAATTTTGCTTTGGTTGCTTGAAAGATTTCCAATACTAAGACATCTTATGGGACTATGAAATAATAATAAAACTCAATCCAACTTTTTTTACTTTTTTTATTTGTTTGTTATATATGACAATTAATAACATACACTTTTATATACTTCTAATCGCATGAGAAATTGTCAGAGGGAGGTAAAAGAAAATGAAAAATAATATAAAAATTGTTTATAAGACCGCTATTATCATTACTATTTGTCTTGCTTTTGTAATACCAGGTGTTGCATTTACAGAAAAAAATTTATATAAACAAACCTTAGTTTTTGCTGATGCAACTTTTGAGTGGATTCCTGTTAATGCTAGTAGTTTACATACAATTATTGGAAATGAAATTATTCTTCATGAAACTGGACAGATAGTTACATTGGAAATATACGTTTCCGGTTGGTCACCAAAATTATTAAAGACCGTACAAGCAACAGTTAATTCATCAAAATATTCAAATGGAGTAGGTGGAACTTTAATACCTTATGGTTGGCCGGGAACACCTGAGAATGGATGCTTTATTGACACCAGTAGAACTGATTTTGTGTTCAATGGTATGGTTTTCATTGATGCTGTATATCACTCAGCTCTGGACTATATGTGGGGAGCAACACTTCTTATGGGCGGAAAGTCTGATGGTGGTTTTTCTTATTATTTAGGTACACTTGTTCTTGAAATTCCAACTACTGCAAATGGTTCTTATATTATTGATTTTATTGATGGTACATCTAATACTTTTATGAAGGATGATGGTGATAATCAAATACTACCTATAATTACTACTCCAGCTGTAATTACAATTAATCATGCTCCAAATAAACCTGCTACACCATCTGGTACAACTAATGGAAAAGTTGGGAAGACTTATACATATACCACAAATTGCATTGATCCAGATGGAGATTTCGTAGAATTCTGGTTTGACTGGGGAGATGGACACAACAGTAGTTGGGTTGGACCTTTTGCTTCTGGTGCTCCTGGAAGTGCAAGTTATATATGGACCACACAAGGTACTTATAATATAAAAGTAAAAGCCAGAGATAGTAAAGGAATAGAAAGTATTTGGTCTGATTCACTTAGTGTTACTATACCAAGGAACAAAGTACTCTTTAATACACAACATATTATCTTGTTTATGTTGCTTGTAAGATTTCAAAATATGTTCCCAATATTGCATCTACTATTTCGACAATAAATTAAAATTATTCTTATCCATTTGACAGTAATTATTTAACTAAAAAAAGTATTTTCTTAGGCGGTGGGTGAAATAATATGGATAAAGCACTTTACATGGATGATTCATATTTAAAAGAATGGGATACAAAAGTCAAATCTGTTTCCCAAGACAAATTTATTGTTTTAGATGAAACAGCTTTTTTTCCTCGTGGAGGTGGGGTTGAATGGGACACTGGGATAATAACAACAAAAGATGGAAGAAAATTCAATGTTGTTTATACAGGTAAATTTTCTGGAGAAATAAGTCATGAGGTTGATAAAAAGGGATTAAAAATTGGAGACAAGGTACATTGCAATTTGGATTGGGAGAAACGTTATCTTTTAATGAGATATCATACAGCTACTCATGTTTTAAGTGGTGTTTTTTTTAATGAATATAACCTTAAAATCACTGGTAATCAACTTACTATAGAAAAAGGACGTATTGATTTAAATATGGATGAAATGGATGTTGATTCTATAAAAAAAGCTATTGAAAAATCTAATGAAATTATTAAGAAAGGGCTTCCTGTTGAGATATATTATAAATCAAGAACAGAAGCTGAAAAAGATTCTGATTTATTTAAATTGGCAAAGGGGTTCTCCCATGACATTGATACTATTAGAATTGTTGACATTAAAGGTTTTGATAGACAAGCAGATGGAGGTTGTCATGTTAAAAATCTAGATGAAATCGGTGAAATTAAGTTTAAAGAGGCTGTTAATAAAGGAAAAAATTTTAAAAGAGTGTACTTCACAATAGAATTATAATATTATTATAAAACTAACTGTTTTGCAGTTTAGTTAGTTATTTATGTCTTGATCGTGGTGTACTTTTAATACGAGCTGGCATTTTAGGTTTTCTGATACGTTTTTTGCTTTTCTTTTTTGTTTTTTTGTTAGGAAGCTTTAAATTCATACCTTTGGTAATATATCGTTTTTGTTTCTTTTTAGCTTTTTTTCTAACCATTTATTTCCCCTTTGTATAATTTTCATAACATCTATTTCTTTAAAAAACCAACTCTTAAAAATTTAATTATTTTTATTTTTAATTAAAAATATGGGTAACAACTGTTCAATATCATCTAAAAATTGTAATAAAAACCATTAATATCAACAGTTCATATAATTATTTTAAAATTGATTTTAAATCCAAGATAAACTAAAAACCTCTTTTTATTTTTTTAAAATTGTTTTTATTGATCTAATATTTTCTAAATATTCGACAATAGTCTACAAAAATTGGGAAAAATATTATAAATTAATCTGTAGTTTATTATTAGAAAAAATATGGGAGGTAAGGATATGAAAAAAACAAGGTATTTTATTGGAGGACTGATTTTCATAACGCTGTTGTTAACAAGTACTTCATCTGCAATTTTTATAAATATATATAATAAGAATCAGGTTTTTGGTGGGCCAGTTCTTGAGGTGACAACAAACAAATATGATTATATCTCAGGAGAATCAGTTATAATTTATTTGACAAATATTGGTGATGAAACACTAAGTGGCGGCGGTCCGATTATTACCATTTATAATGAAAACAATGATATTGTATATCAGGAGGCTACATATTGTTGGTATGAGCTTGAACCTGGTGAATTTGTTGAGTGGCCGCAGTGGGATCAAACAGATCAACAAGGTCAACAGGTGCCAAATGGCGAATACTCTGTTGAGGGGTTTCTTTCTAATGGTAATAATGGTGGCTTTGTTGATGATGCTATTTTCTATATTGGAATTATAAACAGTGATGAGTTGGATCAGTTTCAAACAGAGATGACGGAAAATACCTTAATACCTATTGGTCAAGTTCCAATGCCTGATACACCTGTTAATGTTCAGGCGGCCCAATCATTTATACCAACTAAAGAAATTTTAACTCGAGTAAGTCTATTTATAGGTAAGAACTCAACGGCAACTTATCCTTTGATTGTATCAGTCAGAGAGGTATTAACTGAAGAAGATTTAACAACAATAAGTATAGACCCTACGCAAGTTCCAACTGCAGTGTTTGACTGGGTGGAAATTGATTTTGACAATATTTCTGTTACCACTGGACAAACATATTATATAGTTGCTTTAACAGAAAATATAACTGAAAATTATTATGCATGGGGTGCCAATAATGATTCAGAATCATACGTTAATGGATGTATATGGTATTCAGTTGATGATGGTAATACTTGGGGTAATGAATCTGCTTCAACTAATCCAACAAATTTTGAAGATTTTATAATTCCAAATGGACAACCTAATTTTGATGATCCAATTACATGGGATGCCTGCTTTAGAACATATGGACGAGATAACCATCCACCATCTGCATCAACTATTGATGGTCCAAATAGTGGTAAACCCGGAATATCTTATGATTTCATTTTTAATGCTGTTGATCCTGATGTTGATGATGTAAAATACATCATTGAATGGGGTGACGGGGATGCCTTAACAACTCATCTACATCCATCTGGTGAAAATATAAGCGCAGGACATAAATGGGATGCTAAAGGAACATATAATATATCAGTAAAGGCAGAAGATGAATTTGGTTTAATAGGTCCAGAAATAACTCTTGAGATTACTATACCAAGAAACAAGGCACTCTTTAACACCCAACCAATTTTGCTCTGGTTGCTTGAAATATTTCCAATACTAAGATATCTATTGGAACTATAGACTGATATTAAAAATTAAATCTCTTGTTTTCTTTTTTTTAATTTTTTTGTTATTTTTGTTGTGATTAAATAAAATTTTTAGAAATATTTAAATTACATTATTTAATTACTTTTTTATAAAAAAATAGGGAGGAAAACGAAATTTATGAAAAAAATAATAGGAATTTTAGTTTGTACGTTAATGATAACAACCTGTATATTTCCAGCAATGGGTGGATTAATTAATTTAAAAAGAGACAAAAATTTACAAAAAAACATTGAAGAAATAAACACATCTATGTTGAGTTCTACTAGTCTTAAATTTATGATTGCAGGTAAATTTCCTAGAATATTTAGAACATATTGGCTTCATATCCCACCAAGCTATGATGGATCAGAACCAGTCCCATTAGTAATAGTCCTTCACGGATCAACCGGTTTTAGCTTAATGTATCCATTTTGGTTTTTCCGTTCTAGTTTTATAGAAAAATATACAGAATTTAGCCAAAAAGCAGATGAGGAAGGATTTATAGTTGTCTATCCTAATGCAAAATATGATTTCTATTCAAATGGTTTTGACTACAACTATGGGTATGCACCAGGATGTCCTCCAAAACTTGTTGATGATGTTGGTTTTCTAAAATCCCTAATTAACAAAATGAAAAATGACTATATGATTAATTCAAGTAGAATCTATATAACAGGGTTATCTGACGGAGCAGCTATGACCTACTCAATTGGAGCATTTCTCTCAGATACAATTGCATCGATAGCACCAATTGCTGGAACGATCGGCGGATGTATCAGCCTAGATAATGATAACTACTATCAAATACCAGATCCAGCTTATCCTGTTTCTGTGATTGTATTTCATGGTACAAATGATTCATTGCTACCTTACGAAGGAGGTGGCGATTGGAATATATCATCAGTGAACGAATCAATAGCTTTTTGGGTTGAACATAATGAATGTAATTCTACACCAGAAATTAATACAAGTGAAAGCGGAAAAATAATTAGAAAAACATATATGAATTGGAAGAATCAAACAGAAGTAATTCTATACACGACAGTCGGTGGAGAGCACTGGTGGCCAGGAAATCCCTTGCAATCTTCTCCAAATACTCCCTGGTTAGTTGATACTATTCAAGAGATTTCAGCAACAGATCTTATTTGGGAATTCTTTGAGAATCACCCAAAACAATAAATAATTAATTTATTACAAATCTTTTTTCTTTATATAATGCTCTTAAAATTAACAAGCTGAAAAATAAAAAAAACCATTAATTTTTTTCTTTTTTTTAATTTAATTCCTAACATTTTTGTTTTTATCCAAGAAGAATCAACAAATATTTATATATTACAATATTGATACAAAAAATATAGGGAGGCTATTATTAATGAAAAAGATATTGTATCTAGGAATATGTTTCCTATTAATTTGTATGCCATTGGCAACAGCAACTTCAACTATATTACAAACACCATCTGAATCCAATGAAAAAAATATTAGACAAGAGACAATAAGAATAGAAAAAAATGATGATACCAAAACAACTGATACTCCACCACCATGGGCTAATGGTAACTTCTCTGGAGTATGGGGATATAGTATATGGGGAGAATGGGACATCCCTATTGGTTGGATGTTTGGATATTATAAAAGAAATACTAATTTTGGTTACTTTTACGCTGGATTAACTCTCTTCGGAGAGGAAAATATATCCTTTTATCTACAAGGTTATATCTTCGGACCTTTTATGTTTGGTGCTATTAGCGTAAATGAAAGTGCCAATGAAACTCTTTTCGTAGGTATTGGTAGATATAACGAGACAAGTTATCGTTGGAGGGTAATGGGTGAAATTGGACCTACTTTCTTTATGCAGGGAACATATACAAAATTCGAATGAATATTTAAAAAAGTTCTTTCTTCTTTTCTTTTTTATTTTTTTTGTTGCACATAACAATTGTTAAGGGGATTTTTATAAATAATTAGTTGATTTCTATAGTGAGGAGTTAAAAATGTTTTGGATTCCTGATTTTGAAATTGGAATATGGAATGCTTGGATTTTTATTATACCCTTTTTAATCTATTGGTTTGTTGGAATTAAGTTTGTGTTTTCTAAAAGGATGCCCGAAAGTTCTTCTTTAAAAAGGAGGAGGATTGAAATTGTTTCTAATTTGTTGGTTATAGTTATGTTTGGTTCATTTATTTATAGTATTTTTGTACCTATTAAACTTGGAACAATTTGGTTTTATATTGGATTACTGGTTTACCTTATAGCTATAATATTGATAATTATATCAATGATAAATTTTGCTACTACTCCTATTGATAAACCTGTTACAAAAGGTGTTTATCGTTATTCTAGGAATCCTATGTTTATTGGCTTTTTTTTGTGTTTTTTTGGGATTGCTATTGCTTGTATTTCTTGGGTATATCTTGTATTAACTCTGTTTTTTATCTTGACTACGATGTATTTGTCTCCTTTTGAAGAAGCAATAACTTTAGGTCATTATGGAAAACCCTATAAGGAATATATTGATAGAACACCAAAATGGATAGGAATACCGAAATCAGAAAAAAAATGATTTTATTATTCTAGCTTCCATTAAAGAAGAAAGGATTTGAACACCTGGAGTTAAAATTTATAATATAGCTGTATTGAAAGAAAAAACTGTTACAAAAATGGTTTTTTTTATCATAACATTTTAAATCAAAATAACCTATTAAAAGTTGTAATTTAGAGACTAAAAATAGCGTTATCTATTTATGATTAGAGTTTTAAATACGATGCAGGGAAATTATATAAATTAATTTTTTATTGATTTGTTAATTGAATTTTGGGGTAAAAGGAATTACAATTGATATCGAAAAAAGGGGGGATTGCAAAATATATACTATTTGCAGATCTTTATTTTCCAGAGAGAATAATTGACACAATTGTTCCAATGCACTTTTTAATAACAAGTTTCCAAATGAAAAATAAGTAATATTTAGATTTAATTCAATTGATGTAGACATCAGTTGTCTGACATAAAAAATTGCGAATATCATATTTATTTTAAATACTTTACTGCAAAAGTTACATAACTAAATTTAACATCGATTTCAGTTAGATTTATATCAAAATATTCTATTGTTATTTTAAAATTCTATAATGTGGGAGGAAAAATATGAATTCAGGAGTTATAGGTGCTGGTGCAATGTTGATGTTAGTTTCAATATTTATTACTATATTTACTCTTGGTTTTGGATTATTTTGTACAGGTCCTTTGTTTTTAATTGGATTTGTTATTTTTGTTCTAGGTTTTGTTATTTCTGAAGAGACAAAAAAAGAAATCCATCATTATAATAGAATTCAACCATCACCTAAGTATTCTAATAGGTATTGTCCTAAATGTGGAAGAAGTATATCTTTTGATGCTTCTATTTGTCCATATTGTGGATTAAAATTTCCAGATAATATTTCAAGTACAGAAAAATCAATATTTTGCTCCAAGTGTGGCTTTGAAAATAAAACAGATCATGTTTTTTGTACAAAATGTGGAAATAAATTAAAGTTTTAAAGTGGAAAAAAATGTCATTAAAAGAAGATAAAACAGTGATAACTTCAGATAAATATATAAGCGAATCCGGTGTGCAGGGTGGAAAAGCTATAGGAGAACACATAGTATTAGGGTCATTTTTAGTTGGAATACCAATTTTTATTATGGGATTGATTGGAATATTTATATTATTTTTTGGTAGAATACCCACAAACACAGCTAATGTAATTTTAGTACTATTGCTTACTATTATTGGTTTGTTATTTGTTATTGGCGGATATAATATATATAGAAGTAAACACATTAAAAATTAGATTTTTAAAATTTTAGGTAGATGGAGGAAATAATATGGAGGATAATGAACTTATTGCTTATAAAATTGTAACTGAATCACAAAAAAAAACTTCGAAAAATTTAATTAAAAGAGATATAAAACTCCTTCAAGGGGTATATTTTGAAGGCAGTCCAGAGCATATTTTGGAAAAAAATAGAAAAAAGAAAGCAAAGAAGAAAAAATAAATAATTTAAATAAATTAAACAAATTCTCTTTTTGAAAAAAAACTTCTTTTATACTGTTAAGCATTTAAAAGGATGCAAAGAAGAGATTTAAACACTATTTTACTGGTAAAATAATTAAGTTTTTCTCTTATAGAAGTTACTATCTGGATAAGATCACGAAAATATCAGTAAAAAGTTTGATTTTATATATTTTTAATTACTAAAATCTAATTTCTTCAATTTTTTTATTGTATTTAATGTAAATTATTATATACTAAAAATTCTTTTAAAAATAATATTTTAAGTGGGAGAGTAATTTATTGAAAAAAAGGCCTTTCGGCGATCATATTACATATTTAACGCTTGATATTTCATATAATGATTATAAAAAAGTTAGAATCAGAAAAATTCATAAGGATCTTGAATCAGGGGAATTAAAAAAATCAAAATATAAAATTGATGTTAATGAGACATATATTTATGATAATCAAATTGATTTAGATATATTCAGTAGTCCAATTGATCCATTTGATTTTTTTATAAAAAAACATTTAAAACCTAAAGACAAAATATTTTATCAAGAAAAAAAAGTTTTTTCTAAATATCTAGGAAATGTGCTTGGAGTTGAAAAAAATTTGTTAAAATCTAAAGAATGTTTTAAATCTAAACTTGGTGTTTATATATATGTGGGTATGAAAAATCCTGATGAGGAGTTAAATGATAATTTGTGTAGTGTGCTCCATCAGTTATGTAAGAAGTATCTGAAATCTGGTGTTATGTTTATAAGTAAAGAAGGAATAATTTGTAAAATTGATGATTGTTCTTATTCAGGAAATATTTTGAAAAAATTCCTTGAAGACTTTGTAATAACAACTGAGAGCATAATATTAAAAGAAATTTAAAGTATAATAAATTAAAATTTATTTCTGAAATTGTAGTTTGAGAGAAAAATGGGATATTACTGCAATATATGTAAAGAAACATTTACAAAAGGAATGTTTAAATATTCTATTGATAAATATGGCTTATAAACCTCATGAATGGCAAAATCACATATTAAAAATATTCAAGAAAAAAGGTGTTGTTAAAGCATTTCCAGGTACAGGTAAAACCTATGCAGCGATTCTCTTAATAAAACATAATGAATATAAAAATATTATTGTAGCTGTTCCAACCAGGAAACTGAAACATCAGTGGATTGAGGAATTAAATAAATATAAAGTTTTTAATGCAGTTGTTGAAACTTTTCATATACTTTCAAAACAGAAATCAATGGGTTTAAAATGTGATTTATTAATTGTTGATGAATGCCATAGAAGCACTAGCCCTGTTTTTCATAGATTGTATAAAAATATTTCTTATAATCACGTTTTAGGTTTATCTGCAACTCCTAATAAAGAATGCCTGGAGTTTTGTGGCGATATTATCATTGATGTTCCTTTAGAAGAAGCAAAAATTAGTGACTTCAAAGTTTATTTCCATGCAATTGATTTATCTTATGTTGAAAAATCAAAATATGATGAATACTCTCAAGCTATTGGAAAATATCTTGGGAGATTGAGAAGACCGGGTGATGAGAATAAAAGTAAAATCCGAAAAAATCTTGATTCATTGATTTTTAAACGAAGAAGTCTTGTTTATTTAGCTGATTCACGGATACCTAAAACATTGGATTTATTAATGAAAAATAAAAATAAACAAACTCTTGTTATTTGTAAACGTATTAAACAAGCAAATAAAATATCAAGGCTCACAGGCTATCCTGTTTATCACAGTGAACAATCTGATGAAAAGGTTTTATATGATTTTCATCATGATAAAATTCCTGCACTACTATCTGTTGGAATGCTATCTGAGGGATACGATAAAAGAAATATACAATGCCTAATTATTGTCTCAACTGCAATTACAGAAGCTTATCACATACAAAGTATTGGCCGTGCAGTACGACTACCGGATGATGCAGAAATTCATATTCTTCTTGCAAGAAAAACAACCGATGAGAAGTTGTTACAATTTAGATATATGTATAAACATAAAATAGTAGGTGAGTTTTCACAAAGAGCATTAAAACCAAGTAACCCCTGGGTAGAACAATACTATATTTCTGATGAATATTATCTAGATCTAGAAGGCAAAATTTTTCAAAAAAATCCTGAGGGAAAACAATATTTTAAAAATAACCCTATAGCATTTTCTTTAGAAAAATTATTCTATTATCGTAGTTGTAAATTTCGAGTTACAAAAGATAATCTTGTACTTGCAAAAATAGGTGGAAAGATTGTTTCTCTTGGAATTTTACAGGAGCCATTAGAAAAAATTAAACCTGTGAATATAAAGAATATATGACGTTTCAATTAAATATTGATTAAGGGAATCTATCTAGAAAAAATGAAAAAATCAAAATTTTCCTAATACTTAAAGAAAAAAATGAAAATTGAAAATTTATAGAGATGCAGGGGGAGTGATATGAACTTGGTTTTATCAGTAAAAAATATTCAATATTATTATTACACTGGAATGTTTATGAACCAAAAGCCAAAATCCATTATATTATTTTTTAATGAATTCAGAATATTAATTTCTTTATATTTTTTTACAAACATTTATATTAAAAAAATAAATAACGACTTATAGTTTTTAGAGCAGGGAGGAATAATTTAATGTATAAATTTGGGAGGATATTAGTTATATTTTTAAACATGTTATTAATTGGAACTGTTTTTTCTGGAATGGCTTATACAGATAATAAAATTGATAGAGATAATCATATAGTATTAAAAAATGAGGAGTTAAATGTTGAAAAAAAAATATCAGAGAAACCAGAAATCTCGGTAAATAAACAAGAAAAATCTATAAAGATTAGGAGTTGGAAGATTGTTCCATCTATTGTTAAACCTGGGGAGAATTTTTCTGTTAACTTTTATATAAAATCCGAAGGTTTAGTTGAGACATCATCTGTTTTGTTGGTGTGTAAATTCAGGAGTTCATCTGGAGAAATAATAAATGATAACGTAAATGATAAATTTATTTCTCTTCCATCTGGTGATCATGCTAATTGGTATTTTAGATTGTTTAAATTTTCAACAGATGTTAGTATTGGTTGGTATGATGTTACGTTGTCTTTGTGGGATAAATCTATGATTTTTGAATTATGCTCTACTGGTTGGCAATCGGAGGCGTTAAAGGTGATTTCTTATGATTCCCAGTTTACAAAAAAGGACAATATAGAAGTATCTAATATTTCAGTTGTAGCTGAATCATCTGAATCTATAATTGTTAACAATGAGATTAATGATTTAATTGGTTGCGAATTCAGTCATAGTTATTACCTTGCAAGAAGAAAATGTGGCAATAATGAAGGTTTTAATCCAGAGATAGAATTTGTTTCGTTTAAAGAAAAGTTGCAGCAAAACAAATACAAAGTATGGAATCAAAAGGAATTGATTTATTTTGGATCAGAAACCGTAGGTATGAATGCAGTGAATAAAATTGATGACATTAGTGAATGGATTTTCGAAAACAATGGAACACAACTTCAATTATTTCTTAATAAAGAATTTTTTTACCCAAATGAAACAGTGATACTTACTGCTAAAGTGTTTAAGGATGGAGTGGGTGTTGAGAATGCCACATTAAATTTTACAGTACCTGATACCAGCATCAATGGAACAATGACCGAGAATGGTAATGGTATATACCATTCGTTATTTTTAGCTCCCAATCCTGTTAATGATACAGAAAGTAAAGAATATAGGATAGATGTTATAGCTGAAACTATATATGCTACAGTTGAAGGCTTTATAATATTTGTTGTATTAACTACACAGGCTCTTGCAGTTATTATACAGGATTCAGGAAATCTTACAGTTGAAGAAGAGGGATTCATTGAATTTTTTTGTGAAAATCATACTACCTTTCTTTTTTCACCTTCGGAGTTTGCATGTTCGAATATAGATATTAATATTTTTCCTCTCTCAATAATTCATTTTACAGATTCATCAGTGCCTGATGAATATAACGCAACCGATTTTCTTTCTTTTCTAAAAAACTATTTAAATGATGGTGGACGGATTTTTTTAAGTGGTTCTGCCGCAGAAATCTTAGATTTAGCAAATATTACTGATGATATTTTTTCGATTACTAGTTGTTTATATGATGAGATAATTAGATTTGACGATATAAACCACCCTATAATGGAAGGCAATGGAAGTGATATTTTGTATCATGTTAATTCTATTGCATATGCAAATTCAAATCTTGTAAGTGAGATTGATGACACTCGATTTTTTACACATTACTACTATGACGATTATTATAATGGTACTCATCATTATTACGATAATGTTCATTGGAAAACATCTGGTTTATTGAGATATGGCACTGGTGATATCATGTACTTTTCGCATCTATGCTTTAGCAATCCGCCAGACAATAACATAAAAACCATAATTACACAAAGTTTGGATTTTTTACTTACGAAGACTTTGGATGTTGAGGCATATGTTGTTCCATGTGAATTAGATGAACAGATGACTGCTGTAGTGGAATTTGTTGAGCCACAGGGGGATTATATTAATAATG
>SMTZ1_10009150_pt1 | contig 14738 bp, 16 predicted proteins | sample DeeMarSWOR136_30_FD_25667 | JGI IMG/M metagenome (IMG submission 25667) | reverse complement strand
TGAGTGCAACAGCATCGCTTTTACCCTGTGGCATACGGCGCGGGTTGAGGATATGTTTATGAACCGCATGATACAGGGGCAGCCAGAAATCTATACATCGGAAAGCTGGCAGGAAAAGCTGGGTACCCCGGACAAGGCTGCCCGTTATACTGTCGAGGAGCTCCAGGCCTGGCCGGTGCCGGACATGGCGGTCTTGAGGGAATATTCTGATGCCGTGCGGAAGAATACTCTTTCCCTGCTTGAAGCCATGCCGGTGGAAAAACTGTCTCAAGCGGCTAACCCGGAACGTCCCATGGGCACCGTCGGCGATATGCTGGGCCGAATGAGCACCGAAATCGCCATGCACGTGGGGCAGATTGCCTATCTACGCGGTATGCAGCGGGGATTGGATAAATAGCCTTTTCGAATATAGGGACTATTCCTGTTTGTTGAATGCCAGCATGGCAGCGGTCATCAGTACGGCGCCGAGAATGGCTACTATGGCCACGTCTTCAAGTATGGTGACATTGTGCCCCAGGACCGTTACCCCCAGCGGATAGCTTCCATCGCCAATCCCCGGGCCGGCGGTGGCTCCATTGCTGTTAAGGAAAAGCTGGCGGATGGCATCTACGCCGTAGGTCAAAGGGTTGATCTTGGAAAGTACCTCTAGCCATACGGGCACGTTATTTATCGGGAAGAACACCCCGGACAAGAATATCAGGGGCATAATGATTATCTGGACCAGCATCTGAAACCCCTGTTGGGAGCGCATGCGGGAGGCCACCAGTATACCCAGTCCGGATAGAGACAGGGATATCAGGATGAGGAGGGGTATCAGTTTAACCACTAGCATGAAATCAATTGAAATCCCCAGTATCGGGGCCAGCACCAGCATAACGATGCCCTGGGTAACGGCCACCGCGGCGCTGCCCACGGCTTTGCCGAGTACGATTCCGTAGCGGTTTAACGGTGCCACCAGCACTTCTTTCAAAAAACCGAACTCGCGGTCCCAGACCACGGAAAGGCCGGACATTACCGAGTTCATCAGCACCGTCATGGCTATCAGCCCCGGGAACATGAATTTTATGAAGTCAACACCCGGTGTCAGTTGCCCGATCATCCGGTTAAAACCGGCACCAAAGATGACCAGAAAGAGCAGTGGCATGGCAAATGAACCGAGCATCCGGGTACGTTCCTGCACAAAGCGCAGGAGCTCCCGATAAGAGATAACCCACATACCGCGAAATACTTCTGTCATGACCTAAGGGTGCCCCATCATTGCTCTCATTTGCTCCCTGAAGCCAACTTCTTGGTCCCGGATGGCATGCCCGGTCAGCTTCAGGAAAACGTCGTCCAGTGTCGGCCTTCTGACGCTGATGGAAAGTAAGCGGATGCTGAAGTTACGGATAAATTTGGGGAGAAAGGTATCGCCGTTGGGGATACTGAATGTTATTACTCCATCCTGTAGCTCTGGCGACAGATTATGCTTCTGTTCCAACTCCCTGACGGCAGCTTCGTTGTCCTCGGCTTCCAGGGTAACCACATCGCCGCCAACGCCATCTTTTAGTTTCTCAGGTGTATCCAGGGCTATTATCTGGCCGTAGTCAATAATGGCGATGCGTTCGCAGTACTCGGCTTCGTCCATGTAGTGTGTCGTTAGAAATATCGTCAGGTCTTCCTGCTTCCTCAGGGTATTGATGTGGTCCCAGATGTGGCGTCGTGTCTGGGGGTCAAGCCCCAGGGTTGGTTCGTCCAGGAAAAGTACCTGCGGGTGGTGCAACAGCCCCCGGGCAATCTCCAGGCGGCGCTTCATCCCCCCCGAGAAGGTGTTGACTTTACCTTTGCGGCGGTCCCACAGCTCGACCAGTTCCAATAGTTCACGCATACGCTTTTCTCTTGTGTCCCGTGGGATGCCGTAGGCGTAGGCGTGGAAGCGCAGGTTCTGTTCGGCAGTGAGGTACTCATCGAGCGTTGGGTCCTGGAATATCAGTCCGATGGAACGCTGCACCTGGCTGCGCTGTGCCTGCACGTCATACCCCTTGATCCAGGCCCGGCCACTGGTCGGCCGCAGGAGCGTGCATAGTATGTTAATGGTGGTTGTCTTGCCGGCACCGTTTGGCCCCAGAAAGCCAAATATCTCCCCCTGCTCTACCTCAAAAGATATCCGGTCTACGGCCTTGATCTGGCCAAAGGTCTTCGACAGTTCCTCGAGTTTTATTATAGCCATTATACTTCCTGCAGCACTGTATTATTGTATTACTGAAATATTAAGATTGTGTTAAAGTCCTCAGTGCTTTGGCTGTGGTCATCATGATTACAGACTTTGGTTCTGCACTTATGTCAATTAAGGGTATGAACGTTGTCCTGTCGCTCTAAGACTTATATCTATCGAGAGCACCGTAGAAAGCGTTCCAGAACGGGTCAACTATGGGGTGCTCCAGCTTCTTTTCCCGGCCGTCTTCAACCAGAACCATCCCCTTGTCCGGGCTAATTAACTCGCCAACGATGGAGGACCTGATTCCCTTCTGTGACAGAGCGGATACTACCTCCTGGGTTTTATGGTCGCGGCAGCTTATGATAAGTGTCCCCTCGCTGATTGAGGCATAAGGATCAATACCAAAGAAGTCGCATATCCCTACTATGCAGTCTTCTACCACTATTTTGTCCTTTTCCACGATGACCCCCAGGCCGGCGGCCTGGGCAATTTCATATAGCCCTCCCCACACCCCGCACTCGGTGGCATCGTGCATTGCCGTGATTCCATTGTCTCTCACGCCGACGCCTACCGCCGTCAATGCGTCTTCGACCACTGACATCTGGTAGAATACCTTCTCTGCCTTCTTGCTGAAATCTTGGCCGAACTGGTTTTCGATTACATGGGGGAACATGGTGGCCAGGATACCCGTTGCCTCGATGGCTGGCCCCTTGGTAATAATCAGTTTATCTCCACTGCGGGCGAAACTGGGCGAAACATACTCGTTTAACTCGCCGATACCGATTACAGTGGCACCGCCCACCATGGGATAATGGCAGTTTTCGTACCTGGCGGTATGGCCGGTGATAACAGCGATACCGAGTTTCTGGCACTCCCGGTGCATGGTGTCCCAGACTATTTCCAGCTGCTTCTTGGTCATCTCCATGGGTAGATTCAGGTCTATGGCAATGAACCTGGGCTTCAGTCCGCAGGTCACGGCATCGGAAGAAAGAATGTGTATGGCAAACCAGGCAGCCCTTTCCCAACCGTATTCGGGGACGATGAATACCGGGTCACAGGTGAATGAGACTGCCCTGCCCCCTATCTCTACTATACCAACATCAACACCGTGTTGAGGCCCGACCAGTATTTTATCATTTGTGGCTCCTAACCGGGGAAATATCAGTTCTTGGAAGATTTCGGGAGATATTTTCCCAATTTCGGGTATTTCACTCATTTTCACCGTCCTGTTTTTCTCTCTTGGCCAGATAATCGTCAATAGCTAATTTCAATGCTTCCTCGGCAAGTACAGAGCAATGCATTTTAACTGGCGGTAACCCGCCCAGGGCTTCGGCTACCGCCCGGTTGGAGATTTCTAGTGCCTCTTCTATCGTCTTGCCGATTACCATCTCGGTAACCATAGAGCTGGTGGCGATGGCCGCTCCGCAGCCGAAGGTCTTGAATTTGGCATCAGTAATAGTATTATCATTAACCTTGATGTATAGTTCCATGATGTCGCCACAGACCGGGTTGCCCACATGCCCGGTACCGTCCGGGTTCTCCATGTCGCCAACATTCCTCGGGTTACGGAAATGTTCCATCACTTTTTCACTGTACAGTGAGGTCGGATCGGGCATGCTTCTTCTCCTATCTAAGGCTTTTTTACCAATGGTGACATGGCTCTGAGCCTGCTGATAATTCCGGGCAGGGTGTTCAAAACCTTATCTATATCTTCTTCAGTGTTCCATTTGCCCAGACTGAATCTTAACGAACCGTGGGCCAGTTCATGGGAGAGGTTTATCGCCAGAAGTACGTGGGATGGTTCCAGGCTGGATGAAGTGCAGGCAGAGCCGGTGGAACAACAGATGCCTTCCAGGTCAAGATTCAAGACCATCGATTCACCTTCGACATATTCGATGCTGACGTTGACGTTATTGGGTAACCTGTTTACGGGGTGGCCGTTCAGGCGGCTGTGGTCTATACCTTCCTGAAGTCCGGTGATGAGCTTATCGCGCAGGAAGCTCAGACGTTCTGCCTCCTCGGTCATTTCCTGCTGGGCCAGTTCTACTGCCTTGCCCAGGCCAACAATTCCGGGAACATTCTCCGTGCTAGCCCTTCGTCCCTTCTCCTGGTCACCCCCATGTATCAGAGGCGATAGCCTGGTGCCCTTTCTGATATAGAGTGCCCCCACCCCTTTGGGGCCATATAGCTTGTGGGCTGACATGGAGAGCAGGTTTACCCCGAGTTCATTAACACCCGTAGGGATATGTCCTACCGTCTGCACGGCATCGGTGTGAAAGTAGACGCCGGCATCTCTGGCGATCTTGCCGATATCGGCAATCGGCTCGATGGTGCCTATTTCATTGTTACCGTGCATGATCGAAATGAGTATTGTCTTATCGGTGATCGTTTTTCTAACACTATCGGGGTCAACCAGGCCATACTCGTCTACCGGAAGGTAGGTTACCTTAAATCCATGCCTTTCCAGAAACTTACAGGGCTCGATCACCGCGTGGTGCTCGATGGAACTGGTAATGATGTGGTTGCCCTTGCTCTCGTTGGCGAAGGCGACACCTTTTATCGCGAAGTTGTTGGCTTCACTCCCCCCACTGGTAAAAACAATCTCTTCGTCCCGTGCATTGATGAGGCTGGCAACCTTGCTCCTCGCTTCTGCGATGGCCCCTCTGGTTTCCAGGTATCATTGAAGTAAGGTAGCATTGCCTTTACTACCTCCGGATGCGTAGGTGTGGTCGCCGCATAATCAAGGTATATCCGTGTCACTATCTCGTTCCCCTATTGGGTCGCCAAAGATGGGGTCAACTCGCACCCCTTTAGCCGTTACCCAGGTAATAGCCTCCTCGATTTCTCTCTCTTCACCCTCCATCTCCAGTACTACCCAGCCCTTACTTTCTGAAATATCGGCACGGTGAATATTGGTCACTATCACAAACTGGTGACTGAGGTTATAAATAACTGGCTCCTGTATCAGTATCTCCGGAAAGGTAAGCATTACCTTTCTCTTGGCCATATCTTTCTCCGTGACTTCTTTCAATATCCATACTGGCCTGGTTTCAAATGGGTTCCCCTGTCCGCCTGCCCGCTTCGAAATCTCCAGGGGTAAAACATGTGCCTTTGTGTTTACCTTGACCGTATATTACAGGGCTGGCTACCAGTTTAAAGGCAAATGCACCAGCTGCAACTTCAAAACAGGTCAATTCTGGTCGCGGTCATTTTCCTAGTTTATCAGCTTTCACCAGCGGAGTAAAGCCAGCACCGGAACCTCATGCCCGTTTTTACCTCTCCATGGCGGTTAGTTACTCAATGTTTCAGCAGCGGATTATCAGGGCTCCTGAAACAGCCAGGTTGATAGGTAACGCTCACCGGTATCGGGTAAAATGGCTACGATTAGTTTGCCTTCACTTGACGGGCGCCTGGCTACCTCAAGGGCTGCCCATGTAGCCGCTCCCGAGGATATGCCGGCCATTATCCCCTCTTCTCTGGCCAGTCTTCTGGCTGTTTTCCCGGCGTCTTGGCTGCTTACCTTAACAATTTCGTCAATTAAGTCTGTCCTCAATACACCAGGGACGAAGCCGGCACCGATGCCCTGAATCTGGTGACTCCCGGCTCTACCCCCGGAGAGGACTGGCGAATCCACTGGCTCGACAGCAATAGCTTTAAAATCCGGTTTCCTCGGCTTCACGGCTTCAGCTATACCGGTAATCGTGCCCCCTGTTCCCACCCCCGCTACCAGAATATCAATTTTACCGCCGGTATCCCTCCAGATTTCCTCGGCGGTGGTTAGCCGGTGTATCTCCGGATTTGCCGGGTTTTTGAACTGCTGGGGCATAAAGTAGTCCGGGTGCTGGGCCAGTAATTCTTCAGCTTGCCTTATCGCTCCCGGCATGCCCTCGTTGCCAGGTGTTAGTACCAGTTCGGCCCCGAAGATGGACAGCAGTTTCCTGCGTTCAATCGACATCGTTTCCGGCATGGTCAGAATGAGCTTGTATCCCCTGGCAGCGCAAACGAAGGCCAGGGCAATGCCGGTGTTACCGCTGGTGGGCTCAACGATTACCGTGTTTTTGTTGATCAGCCCCTTCTCCTCAGCGTCGGCAATCATAGCGGCGCCTATCCTGTCTTTTATACTCCCGACCGGGTTGAATGACTCCAGCTTGGCAACGACCTCTGCTTTTGCCCCTTCGGTTATCCGGTTTAACCTTACCAGGGGTGTATTCCCGATTAACTCGGTTGAGTCCCGGGCAATTCCCCTGGTCAGCTTGGGAATATTTAGTGTCTTATATCGTTGTTTATCTATATTGAGCTTTATATCGGAGGTCTTCATTTTATAATCACTTTTTTACATTTTGCTCAGTTAAGAATCATCACATCTCAAATGTAGTACATTATCCCTTCGGTTACTTCTTTGGCTTTCTGCCTTCTTACCAGGTCTTTTAAGGTTGTCGAAGACAGGACGTCGTTCATCGCCTTTCTCAGTTCCTGCCATATATCGCGGGGGGCGCATTTTTCAGAACGGGCACAAGCTTTTTTACTGTTAACACACTCGACCGGGGCTATCGGGCCGTCAAGAATATGGATAATCTCATTCAGTCTTATCTCATTAGCAGGCCTGGCCAGCATAACACCACCCTTGGGTCCCCTGGTGCTAACGACCAATCCGGCAGCAATGAGAGGAGTTATCAGGTGCTCAAGGTAAGATAGTGAGATTTCCTGTTTCCGGGCGATGTCTCTCAGCAAAACAGGTCCTTCGCCCTGGTGCATGGCCAGTTCCAGAAGTGCTCTGGTGCCGTACCGTCCTCTGGTAGAAAGCCTCATCGATTAATAGACTCCAGTTATATTGTAGACTATGTTGGTCAACAATACCATATTATACCGCTGTTGTCAACGGTTAATGGTGAATATGCTATTTTTGCAAAGGATACGGTTGTCATTAAAAGCATTTATGCTGGTGGGTGTAATAAAGAGGAGAGGTAGTGGGTTTGTTTGTTTGGTTATCCCCCACTACCTCTTGGTCAACCAAATGTATTGAGGTACTGTTTTGAACTACTGCCTGTGGGTACTTATTAGTCCATATCCGGTGGCACCCAGAGCCAGGCCCATAACCAGCATAAAAGCACCGGTTGCCTTGACTACATTGAAGATACCGAAGGATGCTACGGCAAGGTAGAGGTAGTTTTCCAGGTTAAGGGCCTGGGCATATGACAACTGTGCAGGATTGGTTGGGTCGAAATTTTCCCCTCCCAGTAGATCTCCGTAGGTCGGGGCTATTCCATGCCGGTGTTCCCTTACCGTGTCACCGGCCAGCTGGGCTTCTGCGGGTGTGTCAATGACGCCTTCCACTCCTCCCAGCACAATTTCTTCCTGCGCCATGGCATTTACTAGAAAGCTTTCTTTAGCAAACCCCTGCTGAATAAATACTATACCCATAGCCAGAGATATCACCGCAAATAATATAATGATAATGCCTATATTCCGAATTCTGCCGTTCATCATGCTCACCTCCTTTTCCTAGTGAGTTATTGTAACTAAACGCCTTCTTTGCGTATGTGACTTTAGTTCACATTACAGGAAAGGGGGTATATAAGCGGGGTATTAGATTGAACCAGTTTTAAGGAGTACCGATAGTTATCGGTTCAGGGTTGAATATCATAATATAATATAGTGCCTGATTGCCCCACGACAAAGGCCTCTCCCTGGGAACTGACCCAGACGTCCCAGAGGGTTCCATCGGTATCGCTTGCCATCAGGTTCCAGGCACCACCACTATAATGCAGGATTGTACCTGCTTCTCCAACGGTCAAGACGTTCAATGGAGACTCTCCCCATATGCCGTAGAGCGTTTCTCTGGGATTGACCAAGTAGTTGGTCATCAGACTCCATGAGGTCCCACCGTAGTGCCAGATAATACCGGCATAGCCCACAGCGAAGGCGTCTGATGAGGAAGTGCCCCAGATACCGAAGATACGTCCCGCGTTAATATCAATTATCGCTCTGCTCCAGTCGATACCGTCATATTGCCATATTTTCCGGCTGGCTCCATCTCCCCCGGCGATGACATCTGATGAGGAGCTTCCCCAGATATCATGGAATGCTGCGGTTTCATTAATATCCATTGTATTCCAGTCATCACCGTCGTAGTGCAGTATGGTGCCCCCCTCCCCTGCCGTAAACACATCGGAGGAAGAGGTGCCCCAGACTGCTTCCAGGGAGCTGCTGGTACCGCTATCCATCTGGCCCCAGTTCTCGCCATCATAATGAAGGATGGCGCCATCCAGCCCCACAGCGAAGATATCGGAGGAAGAGCTGCCCCAGATGCCCTGGAGCGATACGCCTGCCGGGATATCCATTGACCGCCATGAGGTGCCATTGTAATGCAGGATGCCGTCAATTCCAGCGGCATAGACATCCGAATAAGAAGTACCCCAGACAGCTTTGAGGGTAATGTCAGTACCGCTGACCATCCGTTTCCAGGTGTCATTACTCAACACTTTAATGTCGATGGTGATCGAAGCAGTGGTATCTTCGTAGGTGGCTTCTACTTTTATAGCATCGTTATAAGTGCCGGGCGTGGCTCCGGCGGTAAACAGACCGCTGCTATCAACGGTTCCGGCACCATTCTGCACAGTCCACATAGTGTCCAGATCGGGAATAACGTTGCCATACTGGTCTGTTGCCACGGCTGTGAACTGGTGCGTCATTCCCATGCCGATTTCTATGGAATCAAGGTCGACAACCATCTGGTCAATTGGCCCTGGTCTGATGGCAACCGAAGCTGTGGCGGTACGAAGCAAGCCGTTCTGTGTTACTTCAACCTTGACGATGTCATCGAAGGTACCTACCGTCTTGCTCGCAGCCAGCAGCCCTGTTTGGGTTATGGAAACTACTTCCGGGTTAGTTATACTCCAGGAAACGTCTACCTCTGTTACCTGATTATCGAACTGGTCGGTAATATCGGCTGTTAGTTGTTGGGTGGCTCCGGCAGAGACCTCGATTATCTGGGGAATGTTTACCTTATCCAGAGCACCGGGGGTAACGGTAATGGTTATACTGGCGCCGCTACTCACCTCTATTTCTCCCTCCTTAACAGCCACCAAAGTAACTTTGTAAGTGCCGGTTCTGGTGTACTGGTGGGTGACTTTTTCGGCTACCGTGCTGCTGGTTGCCGTTGTGCCGTCGCCGAAATCCCACTCGAAATGGTCCGCATTCTTGGACTTGTTAAGGAATTCTACGCTGAAGGGTGCCTGACCGCTGGCGGTGTTGACCTCGAAGCTGGCCTCAGGTGAAAGTTCAACCCCGTTTTCCGTTGACGTTTCGGCACAGGCAGGTAAAAGAAGGATAGTAACCAATAACACTAAGATTAACGATTTGGTGTTGAAGAATTGACCAAGGGTGCTGCCCAGAGTTTTAATCCTGTTCTTCACCTCTTACCTCCTGTTATAAGCAGAATAACATTTTCCTTATTACCCAGTATATGCAGTAACTCCCTGAGTTGGCAATACTTCGGGGAAAACTGGTATTCTGCTACAGGCTCCCCAAGATCATCGCCAGGCAGATAAGCGACCCCATGCCCATCATGAAGACAAGCGTGAGTGTATAGGCCAGCCTGGGGCTGGGGCGGATGGCGATAAGCCAGGCACATACCAGACCAACGACGATAAAGACCAGGTCAAGGTATAAATAAATACCACTGAACTCGCCGGTAAAGTATGCCCCCAGGCTCAGGGCATAGGCTACCAGGAGCGAAATTGAGGTAAAGCGTGCCGTACGTTTTATCCCATAGCGTTTGGGGAGGGTCTGCACCCGGGTGGCGGTATCCTGCGAGAAGTCACGTATATCTATCATACCGCGACCTCCAAACATGGCGAAGAAAAACATTCCAGCTAAGAGTACCAGCCCAAAGCTTAAACTGCCAGCAGTACTGCCTATGAATACGTACAGGGCTTGTAGCAGCCCCAGGGTCAGAGCGCGCATTATCGGAGTCTCGAAAATATGCATGGCCAGCCCAATAATAACAGACAGCGTTATGCCCCATGGAATTAGAGACCAGGGAGTCACCAGGAAGGCTACAATACCGCTGGTAATTATAAAAACCAGAGAGAAAGATAGCCCTGCAGGCGGTGAGAGGGAATTATCCGTGAAAGGATTATGGCGTATCTCTGCCCGGGGTCCTTCGGTGTCCAGGTCGCGGTCTGCGTAGAAATCGAGGGAGAAACCACCCACCGCCAGGCACCAACCCGCCAGGGTTATCCACAGCGACTGGGCGACTCCGGCACCAGATGCGAATGCGGCAGTGCCGGTAATCATGGCGACCATAATGGTTCGGTTAAGGCGCAATAGCCAGAAGAAGGCTACCGGTTTGGTAAACCTCGGTTTCGGTACCACCCCATCATCTACTTGCATTTAATACTCTTGGTACTAATGCTTGCCCTGCTGACTAGCAAAATATGCAGTAGTTTATTAGGTAGCAATACTTCAGGATTGCCCGGGTTTCCGTGAGGATTAGCTTCGGACGTGGGCTCGGCAGGATTCGAACCTGCGACCAATCGGTTATGAGCCGACCGCTCTGCCACTGAGCTACGAGCCCCTATGCCAAATATCATAACTCACTTGCCATTTATCGTCAATTTTATGTGTGAGTATAAAACCGGACACGGGTTTGACAGGACTAATCTAAAAGTGTATAATAGTTGCAAATGCGAACCATTAGCAAAAACTCAAAGGCAAGACAAGAGGAAACAAGTCACTATACCCTGAGCACGGCTGGCGTCAGGGTTACCGGTCAGCGGGCATTGATTCTGGAAATCATCCGGCAAGGGCAAGGACACCTTGATGCCGTTGAAATATATCGCCAGGCCAGTATCAAGCAGCCTCGCCTGAGCCTGTCTACTGTCTACCGAACCATGCAGACATTGAAAAGGTTGGGGCTGGTGGAGGAGGTTCACATTGATGATACCCATCACCACTACGAAGCGAAACAGGCTACCGATCATTACCACCTGGTATGTCTGGGGTGCGGCGCAGTTATTGAATTCACCTACCCGCTGGCACAACGGATAACAACCGGGGTACCTGACGCAAGAGGATTTGAAATTGTCAACACCGATGTCCGGATTACTGGCTATTGCCCCCGGTGCCGACAGCAAAGGGAATAACTCTCTGCAATTAACACAGGTAGTAAACAACTTCACCGGATACTATTAGAAACTGGTGGCCAATAATAAAGAAAGGTGCCCTGTAATGACTGGTAAAAACCAGGTACCATTAACCCGAATACAGGCTGGGCAGGAAGGCATAATAGTCCGAATCGAAGGCGGGACTCGCCTTATAAACCGTCTTGCTGCCCTCGGTATCAGACCGGCTAAAAGAATCACCAAGGTTAGTTCTGCAATTATGCGGGGGCCGGTCACAATTAAGGTGGATAGAACTCAGGTGGCTATTGGTTTTGGTATGGCTAGCAGGATAATGGTTGAGCCGGTTCAGGCAATACCGTGAATATATTACTGATGGGGAACCCCAATGTGGGCAAGAGCGTTGTTTTTTCACGCCTGACCGGGGTACGTGTTATCGCATCCAATTATCCGGGAACCACGGTGAGTTATACTCGCGGTCATATGAAACTTGGGGAAGAGACGGTAGAAATTATTGATGTACCGGGTACCTATACCCTGGAACCGACCAGCGAAGCCGAGGAAGTAGCCCAGCAGATGCTTGGCACTGGAGATGTGGTTATAAATATTGTTAATGCCACCAACCTGGAGAGGAACCTGTACCTGACCCTGCAACTGCTGGAAAGGGATGTCCCCATGGTAGTCGCCTTGAATATGTGGGATGACACCGGGCACCGCGGAATAGAAATAGACCTGGACAGGTTAAGTGAGCTGCTGGGGGTACCGGTTATTCCTACTGTAGCCACCACAGGCCAGGGGATAAAAGAACTGGTAAGTAGTATTCCTGATGCTGCTTCACCTGACACTCCTGTCCGGAGCCGCGACGAACGCTGGACTACTATTGGCAGCATTATTGACCAGGTCCAGCGTGTTACCCACCGCCATCATACCTGGCGTGAGCACCTGGCAGATGCTACCGTAAGACCGTTTAGCGGGAGTATTATAGCTTTAGCAGTCCTGGCTGGTGCTTTTCTAGTCACTCGTTTGATTGGAGAGGGCCTGATTGGCTATGTGCTTGAGCCTTTATTTAATAGTCTTTGGGCACCGGTGCTTTTGAGGTTGAGCGATCTACTGGGCGGGACTGGTTTTTTACATGAAATATTGGTTGGTAACCTTATTGATGGGCAATTGGATTTTGTTCAGTCATTTGGACTGCTATCCAGCGGGCTCTATGTCCCTTTTGCCATGGTTTTACCGTATATCGTCTCTTTCTATCTGGTGCTGGGTTTGCTCGAAGATACCGGGTATTTACCCCGTCTGGCTGTTTTAATGGATACCGTCATGCACCGTTTGGGTTTGCACGGGTATGCCATCATTCCCACTCTACTCGGGTTGGGCTGCAATGTACCGGCTATTCTGGCTACCCGAATCCTGGAAAGTAGAAGAGGGCGGTTCATTGCTGCTACATTAATATCTATTGCCATACCCTGTGCCGCCTTGCAGGCGATGATTTTCGGCCTTGTCGGCGAACGCGGTGTACAGTATGTGGCCATTGTCTACGGAACCCTTTTCGTGGTCTGGATTATCCTGGGGATTATCCTTGGTTTTGCCGTGAGAGGGTTCACCCCCGAGTTATTGATTGAGATACCACCATACCGTCTTCCACCATGGCGAACCGTACTGCAGAAACTGTGGATAAGGAGTTATGGTTTTCTACTGGAGGCAGTCCCCATGATTCTGGGTGCTGTTTTCGTAATCAATATACTTTACTTCTTTGGTGTCTTCCATGCTATTGCTGATTTCACAGCACCGGTAGTAACCGGTCTTCTAGGGCTACCCAAGGAGGCAATAACAGCCCTATTCATCGGGCTGCTCCGCAAGGATGTGGCTGTTGGTATGCTGGCTCCTCTGGCACTCAGTGCCAAACAACTGGTCGTAGGCACTGTCGTTCTGGCCATGTTCTTCCCATGTATCGCCACTTTTATTGTTCTATTGAGAGAATTGGGGGTGGCAAATATGTTCAAGGCAGCCGGGATAATGATTTGTGTTGCTATAACAACAGGAGGTATATTAAACCTGATCCTGTAGGAAGGCCCAGCATGAAGCACGGGCCAGTAAGAAAGTAGAAATGATAAATATCACCGGAGTTCCGATTTCTCCCGACGAAGTAGTCGAAAAGGTTAAAAGCGACGGTAGCGGCTGTGTGGTCACCTACGTTGGGCTGATTCGAGACCAATCTCAGGGCAGGCCGGTTCTCTCCGTAGAATACCAGGATTTGGATGGCAGTGCTACCAGCACATTGCAGGCATTAGCCGATGAAGTAAGGCACAGATGGCCAGTAGAGAATATTGCCATATCCCACAGGATAGGTAAACTTATGGTCGGGGAGATTAATCTGGTGGTTGCTGTGGCCTCAGCCCATCGGCAGGAGGGCTTCGCCGCTTGCCAGTATATCATTGACCAGTTTAAAGAGAGACTCCCGACTAAGAAGATAGAGAAATACCTGGATGAGGGATAATCAGATAGGGTAACTCCAATGGTATAATGGGTGAAACTATGGCAACTGTAGAGGTGACCGTCAATAAGTCCAGAGTGGCTGTAACCCGGGGAGACATTACCGGGCAAACCACCGATGCTATCGTTAATGCGGCTAACTCAAGCCTGATGGGGGGTGGTGGTGTGGATGGTGCCATCCACCGCGCCGGAGGGCCGGCTATTCTGGAGGAATGCAAGCAGATCGTTGCCCGTCAGGGACGGTTGCCCGCGGGCAAGGCCGTAATTACCGGTGGGGGGAACCTTAAAGCACGTTTTGTTATTCATACCGTGGGGCCTGTCTGGCGTGGGGGTGGGGGCGGAGAGCCGGAGTTACTTGCCAGCGCCTACCGGGAAAGCCTGAAGGTTGCCGCCGATAACGGCCTGGGTAGCGTTTCCTTTCCGTCAATAAGTACCGGCGCATACGGTTATCCCGTGGTTGAAGCCTCTAAAGTGGCGGTGAATACCGTGGCCTCCTTCCTCAGGGAACAGGAGACATCAATAAAAGAAGTGGTCTTCGTTCTTTTTGATTCAACCACCTTTGAGACGTACTCGTCGGCACTTGGGGAAATAGCGGGTGGTTAAGGCCAGAACAGCTTGGCGTGCCCAGAGTAGCAGACGGGACTCAGACCCGCGACAACCTGCTTGGAAGGTAGGGTACTTATAAGTCTAATCCCGTAGTCTCCTCCTGAAGTATATCCATACTCCCACTATAACCAACACTAAAGCTGCTACTACTATTACCTGGACTGGCATTCTTCTGCCTCCTCTATTTAAATATCATGAGGAGAATTGTTATCAGGAGTCTACTCTTGCCGAAATTCAATGTCAAAGACCACAAACGAACCCCATTGGGGCAGAACGGACAGAATAGGTATGTATTGGTGTGAAAATGGGGAGGAGTCAATTGG
>SMTZ1_10004054_pt1 | contig 14740 bp, 7 predicted proteins | sample DeeMarSWOR136_30_FD_25667 | JGI IMG/M metagenome (IMG submission 25667) | reverse complement strand
CACCGGCAAAACTTAAGACAGGTGTCAGAAACCGGCCACCGGTATAGTCGGCCTTAACCGAGACGAATCCATCCCGTCGAATGACCAAACGGCTAATACCATGTACATCAATCTCCGGTGCTCCGCCTTTCCGACGCAGCAGTCGTTTGTTTCGTTCTCTATGTTGGTCGTCCCTGTCCCAGCCGTGCAGCGTGTTACTGCCGTAGTAATACATAAACATCTCGTTTTCATTATTACCCGGCACCACTCCGTAGGCCATATAGATACTCCTGGAATCCCACTCGTGTTTCATGCCCAGCTCCACAAAGGCACGCCTGTCGAATCTCTTCCACGAAATGCCGTCGCGGCTTGCAGCGAACCGGCTGTCCAGCGAACCTGCATTAACAGGCTGGCCCTTACGGAAATCCTTTAGAAAAGTCATATAGTGGAAGTACTCCGATGGAAACATATAATATGCATCCTGCGCCCACGGATACTTGAAAGTCCCATTTGTATAAAAGTCGGCAACCTGAATCGTCGTCTTATTGACAGGGTCATAATGTTGGGGATCTTCGCTATCAAATCCCAGCACAACAGGGCAATCCTCGACATCGGCGAAACGGGACAGGCTTGTGGATTCGGCGCGTGCAATACTGCGGCCCTGCGAGGCGACAGGACGGAGATTTCGCCGTACGTAGGCAACGTATTTATTAATGCGTTCATCCCAGAATATTACGTTCTGTGAATCGAGGTGATGTCTTTCACTGCGGAACTTCAGAATATTACGGTGTGTCAGCTTCCAGTGTATTCCGTCCGGAGAAGAAAATAAGTGCAGATATCTACCAAGCTCCTGCGGATTCGAGACAAGGCGAAACCTCTGGTCGGAAGGTGCGAGGGGGTCTATAAAAACCATGCAACCATGCGTGGCTCCCTTGATACCTCCAAATCCGTGCCCCAGTACGATGTTATTTTTTCGTGTGGCGTAAATTTCGACAAGTCCCAGATCCGGCTTTTCCCAATTAATACCGTCGGACGACCTCGCGTACGCAATACTCCTTACCGGCACAGCGTTGCTGTCTTTTCTGCCGTATGCAGTGTACCACATGTGATAGGTATTGTTTTCGTATAGTACCGAGTGGTACTGACCAAATCTTTCTTCCCACGGGCGTTCACACGCAATAACTATTTGTCCGGTCTTACGCGGTTTGTTAACGTGAAGTTCGACGCCACGCGGCTCTTTGACAAAGCGCCCATCGATAAAAACCTGCCTTTTGTCATCAATGGCCAGGGGAATGGCGGCTTGGACTATTTTTGGCGAAATTATAACAACGATAAATAACAGCTTGACGATAGTTCCTATACTCATCTTCTTCTCCATCCTCTGACAGGTTAACTCTGTAATTTAACGAATGGCTGCATAAGGTTTTCTGTTCGATATAATAATTTATTATTAGCGAATCATCCACCGTCAGTTTTATTCAAGACCTTTGTCAGGCAGTCCTCCAAGTATGAGCGGGAGCGATTAATCTCAGCAGTAACTTTTGCCGCAGTTTGCAGAATCGGAATTCCCCGTGGTACCGGATGCATAAAGACCTCGGTCCAGCGGCGGTAATTAATTTTCATCAATGCAGATATAATTGGTACGAAATCCAGTTTGCCGCGTCCCGGCAGTTGCAGCAATTCCTGCTGCTTTGGAAGCTTCTTTTGACAGCCCATTCCATACTGCCACGCATAGAAGTGTACGAGGCTCTTGTCAAGATCTCCGATTAACCGTGCAATCAACGCCGGCTTTTGCGGCAGATGATATGGTGCCAGTGCAATACCTATATGCCCGGAGGTGTTAAGCCCAGCGAACCATCTCATAGAATCGGGTGAGCAAATCAAGCTATTGCCGTGATTTTCTATGCCGATGGTTATGCCGGCCTGCTCGGCAGCGGCAACCTGCGGCTTCATCTTCTCGATGAACTTCCTGACCTCAGCTTTCAAATCATCACCTTTGAGATTTCCCGGCCCCCGGCTGCCGCAGATGACCATAGAGCCGCCGAGCTTTTTGGCAACCCGTATCTCATCCTTCAGAGCAAAAGGCCCAAGGTCATAGCGCGTCAGGATGCCGAGTTTTACATGGTGTCGCTTCAGCATCGCTGCAAACTTTTGATGGCCCATTTTTTCAACCTGTTCACGCTGGTCGGCATGACCTTCGGGCCAGATATCAATATACTCAGCACCGGCCCTGCGCACTTCCGGCAGAATTTCCGAAAGTTCCATCCGGCCGTACATGCTTGATGCAACGATGTATCTCAGCTTGAAAGTACGCTTGTTACCTGGTTTCGGTGTCACTTCGAGGTTCGCAGCCACGGGAGCAAAAGCAAGTGCTTTACAGAATTGGCGACGAGTAAATTTTTGCGCATCCATATCAACTGCAACATCTCCAATGTTCGTATGTATAAATCTGATATGTGATTCTGCCGCACAGGATCTAACATGTTTTCGAGATAATACAACAATTTCCTGTGCTTTGGTATCATTCTACTTGCCCGTTCAAAAATGTCTTCCGGTAGACATACAAGACATTACTAAGGCCACCATAATACCAGCGGCTTTTGTATAATGCAACTTAGCCCTTGATCCGCTCATAGGTCTGCTGTTGTGGTCTAATACAAACTTTGGGGGTTTTCCCTTTTGCCGATTTCCGGTTTTCATGTTCACAAGGCTTACAACAATAAACAACATTGCCGAGTAACATGACGCAAGGAATCTTTTCACTATGCAAATTTTTCCGGCAAAAAATCTCATTTGGGGGAAAGATTAAATATAAGAATAAATATAAAACGGCACATTCAAAAACTAAAAAAAACAGAAGGAACAACTCGAAAATCCATCTTTTTTAACTTGCTTTTTTCCCTTCTAAGAGTAATATGTATATCAGATTCGGCAAATTCTACCATACTTAAACCTGGGGAGTTAAGGCTATGAAAACTAAAGAGTTTTCTATCTCGGCAGTACGTCGGATATTAGCAATAATTTTATCAGGATCGGCTATTTCGCTTTTAGCAACACAGGCTCTAAGGGCATCCAACACAAATATCCAAAGCTTGTCGATATCATTGGAAAGTCAATTGATCGAAGATCCTCATACCATCTCCAATTCCCACATGACCGGCAGCTCAGGAGCATTACCTTCATTAGGCAGTGGTGCAGATAGAGCAGTTCGTTACCGCCTTGTCGAGGGGAGTACACTTGTAGACGACTGCACTATTTGTGGAAGACCTGCGATACAGATCCCCATCCGAGGCAGCTTCCGGTTAATTCCCACAGGGCAAGATATGTGGTTCTCCTATTTTGCCATACGTTGCCTGTGGTTTAAGGGCGTTTTTCCGGAAATGGGATACAAGGGCCAGATGGAAGGTACTTACGAAATAGGGGGAGACTTCGCTTTAGTGCATCAGATGACTCTTGAGGGATGCATCAATGAATTCGAGGATCTGAAGTTTGATAGCGGAGTAGTCTTTCCAACAGTGGGTTTCCCGTGGATCGAGATTGACCTATTACAGGTCCCTCCTACGGACCCGCTCCATACCTTCAGCATGCATCTTGTCGCTGTGCCCTGGCCCGATGTCTGGTTTTCTACGGAAGAGAGCTTCACCTCATCAGTGCAAGATATATCAAAAATTAGCGATGGTGATATCCTGAGCCCTGCGGGAAGAGTAATTCGCTCGAATAACCAGCTCACTGTTAATCTTGGAATAATGCCAATATTACCCGATATTGGTCTTGATGCCATATTAGGTCTCGTGTCACAATCTACAGACCTACCCCGACCTTGCTGTGAGATTTGGTTTTCAGCGGAGCGTGACATCCACAGCGAAACACTTGGACAATTACACGACGGTGACCTCCTCAGTGACTCTGGAAAGATTGTGCGTAGCTACATCGATTTCATTGGTGCATTCTCACCAATGCCGCCGATTCCCGACACCGGTCTGGATGCAATTGCGTTTGATGCCAACGGAAATTTGCTATTCTCTGTTGAGGAAGACTTTTTCTCAGAGAAGCTGGGCAGGACAATTAACCATGGAGATCTTCTTAGCGAAGATGGCCGAATCTTTAAAACCATCGGTGATTTACTTGCTAACTTCCATCCAATAGAACCTCGGCCGATATCTTTCGGTCTGGATGCCGCCTATGTCTGGCCTCATGGGGAGGTCTGGTTTTCAATCGAGGTTGACTTTGCGGACCTCTATCTGGGGACCATTGGACATGGTGATCTGCTCAGTGATACAGGTAGGGTGATAGCGCGCAATAAGGAACTTGTGGAATCCTTCGGTCCTATTGAGGACTTAGCAGACTTCGGCCTTGATGGTCTTCAAGTCCTGTGGCCCTTCCTACCTCCTGACTTCGACTTCGATAGCGATGTGGACTTCGTAGATTTTGCCTTATTCGCTGCTTATTGGCAGGAAACCGGCTATACCATTTGTAGCAGAGCTGATCTTAACTGTGACGGGAAACTGGACTTTCTTGATGTACAGGAGTTTGGGGCAAACTGGCTGGCAGGCAAATAAGTTTATTGGAATTTGATATCAACGAATGAGCTGGGAGCTTATCGCTTTAAGCTTTAATCTTATGACTTAAGGAGCGGTTTGATTTAAAAAATATCTGAATACGGCATCCTACTAATGATCTTTACATAACGCTGACTATTAAGTATCTCATTGAATGAGGAGACAAAGTAATGTATGTGATAAAAAAAGTTATTTGCCGTGTATTTGTTTTAGCCGTATGTTTTACACAATTGGCAACCATATTATCGAGGCAGGTCCTTGCCCAGTCCAGACAAAATCTACCGGGCTGCTGGCCACAGGAATACTCCGTCAAACAAGATGATACATCGGGTATAATTGCTCTTTCAACACCATACTATACTGTAGAGCACGACGGAAAGAGAGGAGGCGCTATAACCAAAATAAAATATACTCACGGCAAAGCTGACAATTTACTTGTCCAACCTATTAAAACAAGTATTCAAAATGAAACGGGCATTATCTTTGATGATCTTAATGTCTCAAATCCTCATGTACGATGTACGAAAAACGGTATCATCGAGATTGTGACAATTGAATGCAACCTTGTTGATAAAAACGCCAAAGATTCAGGTGTGAAAGTAAGAACGGTTTATGAATATCACTGGGGATATATTAGAATCCACAAAGAATTTTACTTTCCAGCCGATTCAATTAAATTAAAGAACCTGAGTGTGTTTTCGACGGTACTGGATCCGAGTTTGTCTGATTATGGCTATAGGGAGGGCACAACAGAACAGGAAGGAGCAGCTCCCTTTTCCTTTGGGATTTGTCAATGGGGAAAAGCAAGGCCCGGGACAAATTCAGATAAACCTTTTAATACAAACTATGTGCCAAGATACCTCGTTTTTGCCAACCATGGGATTGAGGGTATTGAATGGTTTGTTTCGTCGGATTTGACACAGTGGGATCTACAATTAACCGGTCAGCGAGGTAACGGGTTATGCAATATCCACCCGAATCCCGATCCGCCCGGTGTGGCCGTCTCGATCTGTCCGTTAAGTTTGCCACAAGCGTCAAAAGCAGTCAAAAATATTTACAAGTTTGATTATTATATCGGCATGCCCATTTTGGAAGGTCATGCCAATAAAGTCTGGCTTCATTCAACCTTCAATAGGAACAAAGGTAACTGGATCTCTGAAGAAACAATTAAACAATGGTCCCGGTCCGGCATAAAAACCGTACATTGCCACAATGACGGCGACTATTACCAGGATGGGCTCTTTTGGAGAGACGGGTCTTATCCACCTTACCCCCAAGAAGATATGGAGAAGTTTGATAAAGTTATTAAAACCTGCCGCCGCTACGGAATCAAAACAGCAACCTATTTTTCCAACAAAGAGCTGCACTCATCTACAGAGGCATTCAAAGAACATGGTCAGGAATGGGGCAGAAAAGACAATCAAGGAAACCTAAAACATAACTACTTTCGTGCCGGCAGTGAATTCGGCGTTCAGATGTGTCTTAAATCCGGCTGGTTGGAATTCTTGAAGTTCTCAATAGACAGGGTATTGAAGAATCATAACCTCGATGGTGTATATTATGACTGGAATGTCTCTTTACTCTGTAGTAATCCCGAGCATATGACTCAAAAAACCGGCAGTGCTTCTCAGGACAAAGTAAAAAAAGGTTCTGGCAATACAGGCGCTACCCACTGGGATATGGATGAACTAATTGAATTGATGGAATGGACCAGAAAGCGAGTTGGACCGGATGGTTTGATCATTATTCACAATACACGAGTACCGATGTTCGTTACCGAAAACTTTGCTAATTATGTTGTCGGTATGGAATGGGGTTATCAAAAGTGGACAAAGACTGCCCCAAAATTGCATGAACTGCCTCTTGAATGGGATTTTGTCGGCGCCCGCTCTCGAGGAGTAATAGGATACGGCATTATCGACCGGAACGCACCGAGGAGACTGCATAAGCTTTTGGCCATTGAAGCCCTGTTGACCGGTGTCGCTCCCTGGCCGGCAAGTCCCGAGGCAATCGACCTCTATAAAATGTTAAAACCTTTGGGAGACATTGAACAATTCAAATTCGAAGACTGGCGGAACAAAGCGGTCAAAGTCAAAGACGGAAATTGTACCTCTGCTGTCTATAGCCGTTCCCGTGAGGCCTATATTTTATTGGGCAATCTCGAAATTGTACAAAGGGATGTCACCTGTACAATAAACCTCTTGAACTTACCATATCCTTTAAGATCTGCTAATTCAGCTAAAATCACTGACGAAGGCAGTCCAATAAACCTCAACTTCGATAAGCTTACCGGCAACGGCGAAAAAATTACTGTCCCCGGCGATGGTGTGATTTTAATTCATATCAAATAATATTTTTTCAGCTATAAGCAAAATTATGGACAAAGTGTCAAATAGAGGATTATGATAAAATATTTACAGTCAACAGTTTCAGCTTATATTCGAAAGTAAGAAAAAAGGGCGACCATAATCACGATGATTTGTCATACTTATATTTCAGGCCGGCATAGAAGCTCGCAGCCGACTTCCGGTCGGACCAAGGCCATTTGCGGAAAGACAGGTAACGGAGGTTTCACATGCGTTTTCACGTCGGCCATTATCATAACTGCCGTCATAGGGTGGCCGGGATTGGTCAAAGGGGACACCAACTACCCGCTCGACGCCATCGACATTCGGCATATAAAAGTCGGCGGTATGATTGGTCGCAAGATTGACATGACGATAAAAAACAACCTTCTTGTCCTTGACTACGAGAAGGATTTCCTGGGTCCGTTCAAGTCGAAGTCGAGTGATTACGGCTTTATAGGTCTTGGCAACGTGATCGATGCCATCGCCCGCCTGGCAGCATACAGCGGAGAACCAAAGCTCCTTGAGCTAAAAAAGAAGCTTGTGACAGAACTCATCGGCCTGCAGGAGGACAGCGGTTACATCGGTATTATGAAACCGGAGAGTCGCGTTTGGGGACTATGGGAAATATCGGAAATGGCGTATATTGTCAACGGATTGATAACCGACTACGAACTCTTTGGCGAAAAGAAATCTCTGGATGCTGCGGTCAAACTCGCTGACTATTACACTAACCGATGGATGGCTGAACCCAATGCGGTGCCGGGCGGAGGGCATCTGCAAAGCTACATGACTGTCGTTGGCAGCGAGGCGGTAATGATGAGGTTGTACGGCCTGACCAGAGGGCCGCGACACCTCGGATACGTAACAGAATTGCGAAAGGTTCAGCAGTGGGAGGGGCCTCTTGTACTCGGGCGTCATGGCAAAATCTTCGGCCATGCCTATACGTACCTGGGTGTCTGCCTGGCTCAGCTTCGGCTGTATCGGATAACCCATGATGCTAAACTGCTAAAAGCAGCGCGTACGGCGTTCGACTTCATGCTTAACGGTGACGGAATGGTCGTAACCGGGCAGGTGGGCGACCACGAATGCTGGCACAACACCCAGTCTGGGACTGCAAATCTGGGCGAAACCTGTGCAACAGCTTATCTTCTTCATTTGCTCGATGAGTGGCTAAGGCTACGTGCCGATTCTCTGGCGGGCGATATAATGGAACGTATAATCTACAACGGCCTATTCGCGGCTCAATCCCCGGATGGTCGACGAATTCGCTACTATACTCCATTTGAGTGCCCCCGCGGTGGATATTTCCGTGACACCTATTGCTGCCCCTCCAACTACCGCCGCGTAATTTCAAGACTTCCGGAATTTGTCTACTATCGCACCAGGAAAGGCATTGTTGTGAATCTTTACACGCCGTCAGAGACAAGGATCGCGCTTGCTGATGGAACCATTATTAACCTGTGTCAAGAAACCAGTTATCCGTACAAAGGTAAGGTTATTCTCCACGTGAATCCCGACAAGACTGCTGATTTCCAGTTGAAATTGCGCATCCCAAGATGGTCTGATAGCGCCAACGTGACTGTTAATGGCCAGGGACAGACCGTAGCCTGCAAGGGCAGCTGGCATGTTATCGAAAGAAAGTGGCAAAAGGGAGACAAAGTAGAGCTAAACATGCCCATGAAATGGCGATTTATCAAAGGACGCAAATCACAGGTAGGACGAGTTGCAATAATGAGAGGCCCGTTGGTTTTCGGCATTAACCGTGCCAACATCGTGTCAAACACCAACAAGCAACCGCAGATTCAGAACCGGAGAACTTTTTCGTCCGGTGAAGTCGCCATCGAAAATTTCACAACCGGCAAGGTGCGTGTTTTGAACGCTGCACTCAACATAAACCTTTACGCCAGGCCTGAGGAGAAAATTGAACTAAGCGACGATACAGAGCTTCACATCCGGCAGGAAACAGATTCCCCCTGTGACGGTGACGTTGCCATCCATATCGACCCCGAAAAGCCCATTAAGTTCCCGTTGAGATTTCGCATCCCAAATTGGTGCCTGAATAAGTGTGACATATATGTTAATAACAAGAAAGAACACACGGCATTGGCAGATGAATCGGTCGTTATCGACAGAGTCTGGAACCAAGGAGATCGTGTAGATCTGAAAGTGCAATCCATGGATTTGCGTATGATCACTATCGACCCGCAGTCTATAAAAGGACCCTTTCAGGAAGAGCGTTTCCCCGGCGGCAGGATAACAGCCCGCTTAAATGCCTGGCCCCCAAGGGCCTGGTATCCTTCTGATAGGGATCGCGACTTGACCCTCACACTGACAGAATTCAGAGATCCTGCAAGCGAGTTCATTTACTTTCACGTGCCTGACCCAGAAGACAAGTTCTTTGTCGAAGACGAGCTATCTCAAGTTCAAATTGCGGATTGAAGTAAGCCTGACGGCTTTGGAATTCTCCTTGTCACCTTGAATGTCTTACTTTTGTTACCTTTGACCTCCATAATGGGGACTTCCCACTTCCCGGCTACTTACTTTTCGGCTTTTGGTATTATCCAACTATACGATGGTTGGCCACCTCATGGCCGCACTAACCAGGCCGCCAGCTCTTCGATGGACGAGAGGAATCGCGCAGCTGGATTTGGGTCGGTCCAATCGACTATCCCGAGCCGGATGTGTCCGTTGCTGAAGGTAGCCAGCAACGACCGGTCTCCCTGGTCGCAGACGACCTCCACGCCGAATCCGCCCGGCCAGAACTCGCGGCGGTCGGCGAAGTCGAAGGAATCCATGCGGTCGCTGACGATCACCCACATCCGGCGGTTGCTGTCGCGAACTTTGGCCTTCACCAGCAGGTACCACTCGTTACGCCTATGAAGCAGGTTTGCCGATTCGAGACTACCCTGAGGATGGCCGCCTTCCAGACGTGCCTCGTATCCAGCGGCCGGACCGACGCATATTGGCCCGTGGTCCTGCCACTGCCGGAAGTCCGGTGTGCCGGCCAAGGCGATGCACGAGGCCCCCTGCCGGGTGTTAGCTGTGTAGATCATCCAATATCGCCCATCGTGCTCCAGCAGGCTGGGGTCGCGGCAACTTGAGATAGCGTCCTCTCGCCAATGGGCCCAGGGCCTGTCTTTGCACGGTGAGATGGGGTTTGTGTCCCACCGTTTCCACTGAAACAGATCGGTGCTGGCGGCAAGTCCGATGTTCTGCGACAGATGGCGATTCACACCAGTGTAGGCCATTATGTATTCGTTTCCCCGACGCAGGATACAGGGCGCCCAGACATGGGCTTCCTCCCAGGTGCCGGGACGAACCAGCATTACCGGGTCATGTACCCGCCAATTGACAAAGTCGGCAGTCGAGGCATGGCCGAAGTATATCTCATGGCCCGGATAGAATGGCGTGCCCTCCTGAAGACGACGTTCGATATAAAAGAAATGGTACCGTCCGTCGCGCAAGGCCACGGCGAAGTCCGCCACCTTACCGCCCACAGGTCGGAATCCGGTCTTGATGATATCGACCGTCCGCCGGCGATAGTGCCGGTCACGCATGGCTGCCAGCGTCTCCTCAAAATCGATGATGCTGGTTCCCTTTGCCGCAACGGCCGCCTTTTTGAGGGCTGGAACAACTGGGGTCTGCTTCGAACTGCGGTGCATGGCTGCCGGGCTCAGCCTCTCTGCGTATGACATCATTCCCCAGGTCATCACTTCCCACACCATAAGACGTGAGACGTTCGGCGTCCCGTCGCGAAGCAGCAAATCCCCAATATAGCGGAGTTCACAATCGGCCGGCTCTGTAAGTCCTCTATACTGGGGAAGCTGACGGGCGAAGGCGTACATCAAGTAGGGCAGACCGGCCATATCGACATTGCGTACCAAATAATCTGGTACGTTGGCGCCTCGTGTTTTCTGGTTCCTGGCCATCCAATCCATTGCCAAATCTATTTGGCGTATCGCACGTTCGTACTGCTGGCTGCCCGGCTTCAGATATTTTAAACCGGTTGCATAGAGTTCGAAACAGTAGAAGATAATCCCGGACGGCCGCTGCTGGAAGGTAATCGGTTTGACTTCGCGAAAGTCCTGATGGGTCATCCAGTCTAACGCGCCTTTGGCTACTTTAAGATACTTCTTTTCCCCCGTTTCTTCATAAAGGACAAACGCCATCGTGCCGAATGTGGCTGTCGAACACCACCACTGGCCGTCATAGACCGGCCAAAGACCGTTGCTTATGCCACCTTCCGGGCCGACATAGTTGTCCATTACAAGTCTTGCAAATGACTTAACGGAATTGAGGTAATTAGCTTTCTCAGTCGGATTGTCACAGCGGATTGCCGTGGCCAGAACGCCCATGGCGATTGAGCCGCTGTCAGCGACATTCCACTGGCCCTGGTCCTGGCCCGGAGCACGAGAGTGGTTCATGTAATAGGCCCCCACGGGGATCATCCGACTCTGGTACTCGATGATCTGGTCCGACCATCGCCGGCAGGCATCAAGGTACTTTCGCTCACCGGTCATGTCGTAGGCCACCGCCAATGCCCGGACCGCATGGGCGTCTTCGAAGAAAGGCATGTGATGGGTGGCCGGATCGGCGTTGTCCCGGTCGACGAAACGGGTGATCTCCTTGTTGAGTTCAGCCACGGCGAGGTCGCAGAATGTCATGAACCGGGTCTGGAATTCTTCGACGCCATTATTCTCCGCATTGACATCACAACTCTTTGAGAGGACCAATTTAAACTGATCAATTGTTCCAGCCGCCGCAGCCTGGAGAAGTGGTTTGTTCGATTCATTTACTTTTTTCGCTTCGCTCTTGAATCCGGCGGTGATAAACGTCAATGCAAAAACCAGGCAAAGTAGTTTTAGTGGTTTCATTTTTGGTTACTTCCTTTTCTTACACCTAACGGTGACGTAGCCGATTGACAGTGACACTCGCAAAAATAACAAGTATTTCTTTACCTTAACACTATTGATGATATGTTCCGAGCTTAACGCCCGGCACCTGGCCTTTCGGATAACAGTTCAATCTGATAGCCGGACTGTTTGCAGAAAGGCGAAAATCCAGGCTTGAAAAATCCTTGAAGGTTATTTCCACGAGCTTGCTTCCCTGCTCAAGATTTAGTTCCGTGCGAACATCATCAAGCCGGCGATATTTCTTATGCTTTTGCCATGTAACTCCCCAGTTGAAAAGTTCCTGATCCGGGCCTGTGGAGTAGAGGTTATCTCTGAAAGTGATTGAGAGCTTTTCCAGAGTCAGTCCATCTGGCCTGGTTTCACCATCCCGGGCAGGCCAGTGGCGATTGTCACGAATATCGAACCAACCCCAGGTCTGTGCATCGCGATTGTAGGCTAACACATTGTTGCGGATCATGTGGTCATGGTTCCATACAGGCTCACTTTTCTTATCGATTCGTGGTGTCGAACGAGTTTGCTCACGGAGGTTGAAGCCTTCCTTATTGCCGAGAATCAAGTTGCGCTCAATGACACAATTCGGCGAGCTGGATATACTTATTCCGGCTCTCGCTCCCCATGCATCAGTGTGGTGGGCAAATCCGTTTCCGATGATGACATTATCGTGCGCGTGAAGCCCGTAGGAAATCTCGTAGAATATCCCGGAATCCTCATTGTTGGCGATCAGGCAATTTCGGACTACGTTATCTTCATTACCAATATCGAACCAGATTCCGTTTCCCCTGTTTTCAACAATAATCGAGTTTTCTATGACAGCTCCGCGAGTTAATACAATTTTGTTTCCTCCGGCTTCCCAGCCCCGCATATATCCTTTTATGTTATTGTTGCGTATTACGCAGCCGGTCATAAGAAGTTTATGGGCTCGTCCCGCTCCAAAACCCATTTGGCCGTTATGCTGGAATATGCAGTTTCGAACGATTATGTTCTCTCCGGCGAACCGCGCACCGCTTGCATTGAAGTACTCAAACAGGCAATCTTCGACCACGTTATGATTACCGGAGAAGACTACTGCGGCCTTCTGAGCAGGATTGGCCGCGTATCGGAAACGTATACCTTTAATGTGCACGTGAGCTCCTCTGCATATCCAGATTTGGTTACGAACGGATGCCTCAACGAAGTTATCTTTATCTGAAAGCTCGGCGTTGTTTGCCGCCCAGGCGTAAAGGCGCTTTGAATCCAGATCAACGAAGAATATCCCTCTGCTCAACTTGTCGAAGCTGAGAGTCTGTCGCAAAGCATACCCGTCGACAAAAACCTGCTCACAGCGCCCAATGAGGCGATGAAAATCGTTGTTTGGATGAGTGACGAACCTGTGAGGCCAGTGAATGCTGAAAATATTGTCATCGGAATCTTCTTTCCGCCAATCGGTTATCCGGTCTGCTCCGGTCACGACCACGTTCGCCCCAACCGCAGTGCTAAACCTGATTGGCTTACCGGGAAGACCGCTTTTCTCGATAACAACTTTTTCACGATAGATGCCGTTATGGATAATAACCGTATCTCCCTGCTCAACCAGTGACGCAGCTTCGCCGATTGTCCGTACCTGTTGCTCTTTCCCGATGCCTGTCAGCTCCTTCTGCGAAACATGCCATGTCTTGCCCTCCACTTTGGCACAAAAACAGAAGCACATCATATACAAACATACGAACCTTATACAAAAGAAACGTGGATCCTTCATATTGCCCTGTCCTGCCTTTCAGTCAATGGTTTTGTTGTAACAAATAAACCTGATCTCAGGTTAATCCCATGCATATACGCAAAACTACTCCCGTTTCACTCACCTCTGGAGCCTATGTCAGTAATCGACGGATGTCAAGGCAAATCAACATTTTGTCACCTCGATGTTGCAGGTTCTCTTTTATCAATCGTTAGAAGGTGGTTGTTTGAATTTTCTTATTCTTGAATTTTTGCACAAAAAATCTTAATTCATTTGAAAGACGGGGCTGTCTTAGCATATTGCTCCTCACGGTTCGGCTAAGCAGGCGTTGACACCGAATTGTAGTGGGAGGGTGCTGGCTTCATAGGCGCCTGTGTCGGGGGCTTTGTTGTTGAAATTGTCGTTGAAATTCGGGATTATTTCGCCTGCGTCGAAGCCGGGGCTATTTGGCGCGAGGGCATATTGGCCGGGCTTGTTTTGGGGATCGTAGGCTGGGGTTGCTTTGATACCGTTCTTTTGGTGTTTGTCGGTGGGGATTATTCTGCCTGAGTAGAGATCGAAGTTGTAGTCGTTATCTCGGCAGAGGTCGCCGCGTTCCTGTATAGAATAGCCGTTCTTCTCAAAAACGTGCCAGATATTATTACGGGAAATATGGTTAATCAGTGCTCCGCCCCAAGTGGATAGTCCGATGGCATGGCCCTGCCAGTTATCGCCGGCAGCTATGGCTGAGGGCTGAAGGAGGGTGTTGTGGAAGACGTAGGTCCTGCCGCCGGCAAATCCAGATCCGAGACCCGCTTTCAGGAACGGCCCACCTGAGAGAATGTCGGGGCCGCGCTGAGATACTCCGGTGACGTTCCGCCAGATATATAGAGGGCCGATGTGGGTTGCGGCGGAGGCTATAGCGACCATTGAATGGCTGATATAGTTACCCCAGATACGGACATTACAGTTTGCTCCCTCAGATTCTATGGCATCGTCCCAGCAGTTTTGCAGGCGATTGGAATATATGTCCGAGTCTCGATTAGGCGAGCCGAGTGCGCAGAAATTGTGGCCACCGCCTATGATGTCGTTATAGTAGTGGTCTTTGTCGGACCATATATTGTTGTAACGGATGACGTGATTGCCGGCGGTGTCATAGAAAGTGACGGCCTGCGGGCCCATCGGGTGCCAACGCTTATCGGTTCTTTCGGGATCGAGCTTTTTGCGGTACTCTGACCAGGCGTTGTT
>SMTZ1_10019382_pt1 | contig 14743 bp, 11 predicted proteins | sample DeeMarSWOR136_30_FD_25667 | JGI IMG/M metagenome (IMG submission 25667) | reverse complement strand
GAAAGGAAAAAATCTCAAAAAAAGAAGGGTCGGCATAAAAAAAACGGTCTTCATAGAATAATTTATCTTTGTATCTCAGGAAATTTCTATGCCAAGAGATACGGTAAATCCTGACCGCATTCAAAACCTCAGGGAAATCTCGTACCAGGGCGGGAGCCATCGGCGCCGGACTCTGGGTTGTTTCATAAATTCTGTTTTCAAACTCGATTTTTGCGGTTATTCTGAAAATCTGTCCTGCATTTTTATGGAACTTATCGTAGCTGAGTTCATTACGTATGTATAAAAGAATAATCATACAGCAGGCAATTCCGATTGCGAGGCCTGAGATATTAATAGCTGAGTAGGCTTTGTGTTTAATCAGGTTTCTGAAAGCGATTTTAAAATAATTCCTAAGCATTGATAAACCTCATAAAAAGACAGCCAAAAAATGAAAAGAGGGAACAAGCCCTGTAGTGTTTTTTTTTATGCTGTTCAAGCAATTAACGTGCCAAATTCATGCTATCTCAGAAAAAAAAGAGGAAAAAACAGAGAGTGCTTAGAAAGTGTTCGCTGACGTGACAGAGGATGTCCGACAACGAACAATCTGCATTAAGATATGGAGAAGGGTAAAAAAGAAGAAATCGATTCTTATCTTAATGAATCTTTTCTAAGTCATACTTTGACTTTTTTTTAAGCAATAAAAAAAATGCTGGAGTATGTGCGAAATCACTCGTTTTCTTTTTTGGCCTCTCCAAGAAAATGAATCTATTCATTCTGCTCTTCCTTTCTCCTTCTCATTCATACCTCAATGAATCAACAGGATTAGCCAAAGCAGATCTCATGGATTGAAAACTGACAGTGATTATCGCAATTGTGAATGCCAGAACGCCGGTTAAAATAAAAAACACGAATCCTACATTGATTCGATAAGCAAAATTCTGGAGCCATCTATTCATGACATAATAAGCCAGTGGCCAGGTCAATATGTTGGCGATTATGACCAGTTTTAAAAATTCACTCGACAACAGCAGCACAATACTGGGCACAGAGGCTCCGAGTACTTTTCGAACTCCTATCTCTCTTGTGCGCTGCTCAGTCGTATAGGAAATGAGCCCGAAAAGACCCAAACAGGCAATAAAAATCGCCAGGAGCGCCGTACACCTAAACATTTGACTCATCTTCATTTCGGACGCGTACATTTTGTTGATGTCATCGTCAAGGAAAAAATATTCAAAAGGTCTCGCGGGAAAAAATTCTTCCCATTTATTTTTTATGGAGGCTAGGGATTTTGGAATGTTCTCGCTGTTTATTTTTATAAACATATTCCTAAAAAAACTGCCCCTGACTAATAGAATCAAGGGCTCAATACTTTGATGAAGAGACCTGAAATGGAAGTCTTTTATAACTCCGATCACAGCCCCTTTCTCATTCCGACTCCGCGCCCAGGCAATCTGTTTTCCCAGAGGAGAAGCCCACCCAAATGCTTGGGCAGCCGATTCATTGATTATGAATGCTTTTGATCTGTCTGAAGCAATACGCTTTGAAAAGACCCTCCCCTCTACAATCTCGATCCCAAAAGTCTTGATAAAGTCATAATCAACATAAAGCTTCTGAACGCGTCTGGATTCATTTTCGTGAGCCCCCTCCAACCAGAAGGGAGAAGAAGAATAGATTCTGCTGAATATGTTCGAGGCCCCGGTAACCTCCTCAATATCTGGGAACTTTAGTAACTCACTTTTAAAACTCAGGTAATTCCTGATTTCCGCTTCACTCTCGAGTGGCAAAACAATCACATGTTCTTTTCTAAATCCCAATCTCCTATTCCGGATATAGTTGAGTTGACTGGTAATGACGATTGTCGAAAAGATCAGACCGACTGTGATCATAAACTGAGTCACGACTAATATACTCCGGAAATGACTTTTCGTCCCGAGTCTAAAAGTTCCTCTGAGCACCTTGACAGGCTGAAAGGCAGAGACAAAAAAGGCCGGATAGCTCCCTGAAGCGACTCCGACAAGCACAGTCAACACAATCAAGCCCCAGAAAACTGACCAACTTTTGGTGGAACTTGAACCAAGATTTCCACCCATGAAAGAATTGAATACAGGCAATAAAAACTCCACCATTATCAGAGCCAAAAAAAGAGAGATAAACGACATGAGCAGGGATTCAGCAATGAATTGCTTAATCAGCTGGGTGCGTTGGGCTCCCAGGACTTTTCTCAACCCGACCTCTTTCGAACGTTTGCTGGAATACGCAGTCGAAAGATTCATAAAGTTGATACAGGCAATCAGTAGGATAAAAATCCCTATTGCCGAAAAAATATAAATATACCTGATATCATAATTTGGGGATAATTCCGCAAAAAGATTGGAGTGGAGATGGATTCGGGTGAGAGGCTGAAGGAAAAGCTTGAACTTTATATTCTCCAATCCCCCAGGAATCTTGTCTTTCATTGGCGCATATTCCTCCAGCACAGGGGCTAAAAACCGGCTGACAAACGCAGGCAATTTTTTCTCAAGTTCCGAAGCGGAAGCCCCCTCTCTGAGTAATATGTACGTGTGAAGACTTTTCTGTGTTTTATCCTCTGAATATCCTTTCCAGAAGACTTCGTCGGCACAGGCAAAAGAGGCAATGAAATCACATCTGAAATGCGAGTTAAGCGGGATATTTTTCATGACTCCGGTCACCTGGAAATCCAATTTGTTCTCAAAATTAAGGATTTTTCCGACCGGGTCATCGTCTCCAAAATACTTTGTTGCTATTGCCTCGGATATAATAACAGAATATTTCTCTTTTAAAGCTGAATCTGGATTCCCTTTAATCAGCGGAAATGAAAAAACCTTAAAAACATACGGATCTGATAGACAGAACAGTTCTTCCTTGAAGTATTTAAGCTCATTCCTTATCAATACTTTCTGGTTAACATGATCAATCCTTACTGCATGTATAATCTCAGGGAATTCTCGGACTAACTCAGGAGCCATCGGATTGGCAGTGAGAGCTGTTATCGTTCCATGCAACTGGCTCTCTGTCGCAACCCTGTAAATGCGACCGGCATTCTCATGGTATCTGTCAAAGCTGAGCTGGTACCGTATGAACAGGGAAATCAGGATAAAACTGGCCATCCCGACCGCCAATCCACCCATGTTGAGGAATGAATACACCTTGTTTCTTCTGATGTTCCGGAGAGCGATGACAAAGTAGTTCTTCAGCATGATTCCGCCCCAAGAGACAGACCTTTTCGCAAGACTCAGGATGGATCCTAAGACTTGCCTCCAGTACCAACACCAGGAAATGAACCTGCTCTTTCCTTTCGCAATCTCTTGGAAATACTCATCCAGGTCAGTGAGCAGAGTGGATTTCTCCTCCGAAGTCAGAAAAAGCGCAAGTATTCGTCTCGGCATTCGCGGTGGTTTGAGCTCTTTCTCCATCAGTGTCCTCCTTGATATTTTTTAAGCATTCGCGGGACTCCCTTCCAGAGAGAAGTCTGAATCTCCCTCGCTTCCTGGAGTGCCTTTATCCCAGAGATAGTCAGGGTGTAGTAGATTTTTTTGCGCCCACCGCGCGAAGGGGTGTCATCAGCTAATCGTTTGTTGACCAGCCCCTTCTTATAAAGAGAATCAAGAGATACCCAGAGGCTACCGAAGGTCAGCTCTTTTCCCGTCCTTTCTTTCACCTCCCTGATAATTGTTGTGCCATACGCGTTGTCCTTCAGGCGCAGGATCGCCAAAAGAAGAATCTCATCCGCTCTGGTTAAGAATTTCATGTTTTTGCCCTTTCATAGATATAGACGAAGAATAAATGAAAAAAGTTTAACTCAATTACTATTTTTTAGTAATCGTCTTTGAAAATCTTAAGCTCATTTAGAAAATGGACCAGAGATATGGGTAAGTCCGTTAGGATGTCCATATGCGTACAATAGAATCGTGGGGGGATTAATATTCGAGTTTTAAAAAAATAAAATTCGATTAAAAATGACATTGGTAGAAAGGAATAGAACTCTGTTCTTAAAACTCTTCTCTCTTGAGAAATAATTGGTTGGTTTTAAAAATTGATTAATTGGATGTTGACGAATACCAATTTATAATCTATATTTAAAGAGAAATCATATATTTGGAGATTCCCATGCTACTCAAAATTGACAGAGCCAGCTCCAGGCCTCTCTACCAACAGATTATAGATGGAATCAAAGCCCTGGTTGATCAAGGAGTGATTGGATTCGATCAAGCGCTTCCCTCCACGAGAAACCTGGCAAGAAAATTGGGAGTCAACCGTTCAACAGTGGTCCGGGCGTACGAAGAGCTTCAAGCATTCGGATACCTGAAAAGCACTTCGGGGTCTTACAGCATCATCCAAAAGCGGAGAAAAGAAGTGGAGTACGACCCGGAAAGAAAAAGCCTTCTCGAATGGGCTAAATTTTCAAATCCACATGCCAGGAAATTGTATGAAATATTCCTTCGCTACTCACCTGAAGGACCGATCAACGAAAAATCCGAAAGTGAAGCCATTAACATATCTCAACTCGACCTTGATTCCCGTCTTTATCCAATGAATGAATTCCGAAGATGTGTGAATCAGGTTCTGCACGAGACCGGCTCTGATAGCCTCCAGTACGGAAACTATAAAGGATATCCCCCGCTGCGCCGGTGCATTGCCCAGAGATTACGGCTTCACGGCATCTCTGTCTCCGAAGAAGAAATTCTCATCACCAACGGCGCCCAGCAGGCCATAGACTTGCTCATCCGCGTTTTAACAGGACCCGGCAAGAAAATCGCTGTCGAAGCCCCGACTTATTCCCACATCATTCCAATCCTGAAATTCAACGGCGTAATCATCCTGGAAATCCCGATGAAGGAAGAAGGGATGGACCTCAACTTTTTGAATAATGTTTTAAATAAAGAACAAGTGAATTTCGTCTACACCATTCCCAATTTCCAGAATCCGACAGGCCTAACCACGAACCATCCGCACAGAGAAAAGCTGCTGAACATCTGCCTTCAGCATAGAGTGCCGATCGTGGAAGACGGGTTTGAAGAGGACATGAAATACTTCGGGAAAGTTCCTCTCCCCATCAAATCCATAGATGAGAAGAACATCGTGATCTACCTAGGGACATTCTCCAAGGCGCTCTTCCCAGGCCTGAGAATCGGTTGGATCACTGCGGACAAGGACTGCATAAACAGGATCACGGCTCTCAAACGATTCTCTGACCTGACAAGCGGAAATTTTTCCCAAATCGTACTCCATGAGTTCATAAAGAGAGGGTATTACGATCTTCATCTGAAACGCTTGCACCGGATATTCCGGAAACGGATGAACACAGCTCTAACAACAATGGAGAAATGTTTTCCCAGGACTATTCGCTGGACGCACCCGACCGGTGGCTACACGATATGGATCAAAATGCCGAAAAAATTGGATGAGCGCCAGCTTCGTGAATACATGTTCAGACACGGTGTGATCGTCTCTCCGGGTAGTTATTACTTCTCTCAAGCACCGCAATCTCAATACATCAGGATCTCCATAGCCAGCATAAACGAGGAAGAAATCAAGGAAGGAATAGTCAGGCTTGGAAAAGCCCTCCATGGCTTGTCCAAAGGAAATTAACATGCTCTTAGAGCTCCAGAAAGGAATCATCTACGGCCCGGTGAATTCCAGACGACTGGGCCGGTCGCTCGGAATAAACATCCTGCCCGCTCAGAGAAAAATCTGCCCTTTCAACTGTGTGTACTGTCAATACGGATGGACAAAAGACCACTTACTCCGGATAAATCCCAACCCTGACCTGCCAACAGTTAATGCAGTGAAAGAGACCTTGAAAAAAGCATTGATATCCACAGATAATCCTCCGGCCTACATCACATTTTCAGGAAACGGAGAGCCCACTCTCCACCCTGACTTTTCACAGATTGTCGAGGAAGTGACCATCCTGCGCGATAGACTGGCACCTGAAGCCAAAACAGCGATTCTATCCAACTCCGCCCTGGTCTCCGATAAATCCATAAGAAAAGCACTCTCCAGACTCGATGTCAGAATCATGAAGCTCGACTGCGGCACTCCAGATATATTTAAAAGATACAATCAGCCGTGTCCTGGAGTGGACCTTGAGGCCATAACAAAAGGACTGTCCCGCGTGCCCGATGTGGACATCCAGGCTTTAGTCTCAGCAGGTCGTGCAGGAAATCTCAACACCCAGAACACCACAGCCTGGATCGAAAGACTCAAACACATCCGACCTCTCTCCATTCAATTATACACTCTGGATAGAGGCTATCCCGCCAAAAACCTCAGGCCAGCGAATCGAAAAGAGTTGGACGATATAAAAGCCCGGGTTCAGAAAGCTGGGATTCGAATAGGCGTTTTTTAGGTAGAGGAATCGGCCGGATCTATCACTGTAATCCAGCAATCAAGCCGAATAAATCTGGTTCAGGTTGTTCTGGCAAGAGTCGAAGGTCAATATAAAAACGGGAATTAAACCCAACAAAAGGCTCGATAGGAAGATACCCGATCCTCTCTGAGAGATCACTCGTCTTGTTGCCAGTGTAATAGCCGTCATACTGTCTGTTCCAGATGGTGTCTTCATCAATCAAAACAAGAGAAGCCGCCCGGCCTTCTATCTTAAAGCTGATGTTTCCTGCCACCTCAGCAAACTCAGACACAGAAAATTCATGTTTCCTCAAATAATCTCCGAGTCCTATTTCATGTGTCAGGATTAGATCACCCCTGGTTCCCCGTATGACCAAACTCGCAGAGTACTGGCTTCCCCATTCAAACCCACCGTGGGAGACTCCGCTGTCATTTGTCAAGAATTCTCCTGTATATTCATTAGTGACTCTGGAGCCGGGACAACCGTTCAGGATTATGAACAAGAAAAAAACAATTATGATAGCGATCGTTTGCTTCGAATAGAAGTCAAATCGTGTTGTCTGATACTGTCTTTTGTTTTCCTTCATTCCATCTAATAAAGGAGCAAAATTTATGCCAAATAGAAAAAATGATTATTTATGGTGAAAATTCAAGAGATGTCAAAGAATTTTACAGAATCGCCTTTTTTTTATTAAAATGAAAATGTCCACTCAAGAGGACAGCAAAGAGTGCCAATCGTAACCGGATTGAAAAAAACTTTTCAGCCATTCGTATAAAGCCGTTTGAAAGGCATAGATTTTCCTGGTAATCTGTAGAGGGAATATTTTGCCCGCCAAATAAACTGGAGGCCCGATATTGCTGTGAATCTTAAATATGTTTGGAGAACTTCTGTTAGAATATTCCTCTCTGCTCTCTCTGCTGGAATTTTCTATTCTGCCTGGATGGCTGTTTTTTTTATTGCCAAAGGATTCGACGTTTTAATCGTTGAATATCTTCTCTGGGCGTTGGCTCCAGTATTCACAGCCAGCGGGTTTGCCACAGGCATTCTCGTGTTGGATCGAATGGCTGGAACACGGACTGCCAAGTTCCTTCCTATCTTCATATGGCCTTTGATCGGATGTGCAATCGGAGCAATAGTTGTCTACTGGTTCGGTCTGATGCTCATCGTTTTTGGGATGTTCGTCGGCGGATCACTCGGAATGGTGATCAGAGAGATAGCGTTACGTGCACAAAGCATCCGGGATAAACAGAATACCTGATTCCCGATGAGAGGAAGCTGTTGGAGCCCAGAAAACAGCTCCCCGGGGGAGATTCTATTCAGTACAGATTTAATCTGATTAAGCCCTACGCCGCACCAGGTGCCTCAATCCCTCCAGAAACATATCGACATGCTTGAGAGAGACATAGATGTGAGTGGAGACTCGCACTCCATACGTGCCCATTTTCCTATTCCCGATAGTTCTGATAACAATGTTGTATTTCTCTCTCATAAAATTGACTATCTTTCTGGGTTCAACTCCCTCCACTGAAAAAGCGGTCAATCCTCCGCTCAAATAAGGATCTTGAGAAGTGTGCAATTTCACTCCTGGAATCTTATTCAGTTCTCTCTTCAAATACCCGGCAAGAGTCTTGATCCGTCTCTCTATTCTTTCCTTGCCGACAGCATTCTGAAAATCCAGGGCCTCACCAAGGGCAATGGTCAGGGCGTCGGCTCTCTGGCCCAATGTCTCAAACTTTCTGGCACTTTGATGACGGTCCCAACCGGAAGAGGCTATGGTGGGCCACAACTTATCCTGGGCTTCTTTTCTAACATACAGCAGCCCCCTTCCGGTCGGCGCGCCCAGCCACTTGTAGGGACTCGCGGCAAAAAAATCAATCCCCAATTCTTTCATGTTCAGGTCCAGCATCCCGATGCCATGGGCACTATCCGCAAGAACAAGCACATCCTTTTCATGCGCCATCTGGCTTAACTCTTTGAGAGGAGCGATGAGACCGGATATGTACACTGTATGGCTGATGCTGATGACTTTTGTACGGGGCGTTATGGCTTTCTCAAAAGCGCTCACGATCTCATTCACATTCTTCGGGGGAAGGCCGATCGGAACTTCTTTAATCTTGATACCGAATCTTTTCTCTTTAAGCCGCCAGGGATGAGTCCCGCCAGGATGTTCCATGGTGGAAAGTAAAACTTCATCGCCTTCTTTCATGTCCAACCCGTTGGCCACAAAATTCATCCCTTCTGTCGTATTCCTGGTGATCACAACTTCATCAGGAGAGGCGTTGATGAACTGAGCGAGTTTGTAACGGACTTCTTCTTTTTTTCTGGGAACAAAATTATAAACATCGAAGGGATTTGTGACTTGGGTTCTGAAATACTTCATCAATGTGTTGAAAACGGGTTTGGGCATCGGACCGACTGTTCCGTTGTTCATCATGATCAGTCCGTCCTTGAAGAGAAAATGTTTGCTCAATGCATCCCGTTGAGCTTATTCAAAGCAGACAGGGATAAAGCTGAACCGGCCAGCAGGTATTTCACAAAGTCCCGCCTTGAAAATCCTTTGAATGAATCAATCATTCCGTTTTGTTTTGATACAGTCATTAAGATTCTCCCTCCTAAATATGGTGATTATTTTGGCAATACTATTACCCGTCCAGAATAACCTTTGCTTAATCCTCGGGTTCTCTTTTTCCCTGAATGAGAACCTCAGTCTTATTTCCCTATATTTTCCTCAATGCTTGAAAAGATCTCTTTGGCTTGAGAGCGATGAACAGCTCCCATAGCAACGAATATGCGACTTTTATAAACTGAGATGAACATTCGTTTCCCTTTGCTGTCTTCGACCTGGAAGAGCATCTCTTCAAGAAGCTTGCCATCCATGTATTTTGGACTTTGCTCAAAGTGCCTCATCACGTCATCGAATTTTTTTTGTGCGTCTTCAGTCCCATGGGAATGGATAATAAAAACCGTATATCCTCCCTTATAATCTCCCTTTATCCCTTCTTTGAGGTGGAAAACATCTTTGGTGAAAAAAGGATAGCTGTTGTACAGGCCCAGATTTCCCTGAAAATACTTGATACTCGTGGGCAAAAGCCCCTCTTCGGGCAACACTGAGACCAAGCGAGGCCTTTCTCCGGTTCTCTTAATTTTCGCATCCACGGCCCGGGCAAGCTCCTGGAGTCCACTTATCGTCTCCTCGTTTTCATTAAATCCCGTGATCGTGACCAACAGGTTCCCTTTCCAGAAATTCAAATAATAATCCGAGAGCCGGGCATCCGAACCCAAGGCGAGCTTCCTGTCTTCTGCGCTTATCTTAAAAGTGTACATCCCGAAGGCGCTTTCCACATCTTCCATCTCGAAGATCTCCAGGGAAATAGCTTTCCCTCTCTTGTTTTTGAAGTCCTGTACGATGACCTGTTTAAATCCGTAATCATGGTAGATTTCAGCGCCTCCATTTATGTATTCATACAGAGCATCACCTCTGTATCCCTGGGGCGAATCATCTCTCTGCCACTCCCCCACTTCGCCAGTTAAAGGAATATATTTTTGAAGGTCTTGAGTGGAGGACGGATAGGCGCCAGATGAACACAACAGAATAGAAATGCCGAAGATAAGAAGGACAGTCAAGAATCTATGATCTCTGTTCATCTAACTGCTCAGGTCCGTCAGGCGCGCACACATCATTGGTTAATGAGAGGATTGATCGGAGAATCCTTTTGCTAGTCTCTTGATAAAACAATCCATTTTTCCCTCAAAGAACCGACTTATGAATTGAGCTAATTAGCTGGACTATGTTCTCTTTTAAAACTCAAACGTTTCGAGTCACATCTGGATTTCTCTAATCTTCACTTTCTGAAGGTCAATCTGCCCGAGTTTGTGTTCATACGCCTTGTTGATCATGATGACATCCTTTGCCTCCAAGCCCCACAGAGTCGTGCAGTAGGCGTCTATGGCGACTCTATCGGTTCCAGCGATGACCTTTTGAGGCTTAATGAGTTTTCCCGGGCCAAAAGGGCCGTTTGTCGTTATGAATTCTGTCGCATCCACCACACAAAGAGTTGGCTCGATGACAGTGTTCAAATCCGCTATGCATTGGTCGAGGTGTTCGATCGCGCTCTGATCCGTCGTCCAATTCTCTTTATGAAACGTCCTGTTGTTGACGCGGTAATTCAAGCCCATCAAGTTTTTCATGGTTCCTGTGAATTTGTTTCCTGCGTGGTCCTTGGTAACAGGCATATCGATAAAGACCTCATTGTTGAAAAATTCTTTCATGATCTGCGCTTCTTTGAGAGCTACACCTTTGGGTATGGGGACGGCCTGGTAGAGGGACTCGTCATCCCTATCTATCAATTTTAAATTCGCGCCCTCCTCTTTCACAGCTTTGTCCAGGCCTGTGCTCTCCCAGTGTTTGGGTGTCAGACAGCTGAGGCAGTTGACCTCTGCCGCTCCGGCTTCCTTGCACATCCGGATAACGGACCGAACAATATCCGGCTTTGTATACGTTCCGGGGTGCCGGCTCTGCGTGTTGGGGAGGATGGCCACTCTGGAGCCTTTTTTGACAAAATTCTCCATTCCTCCGAGAAGCTCAACCGCTTGGCTCGTACTGCTCAAGTAGTCAGAGCCAGACGCGACAGCTATGTCACATTTTGCCGCTTGGGAACACGAGAACTGGGAGAGGACACTGCCTCCGATCACAGCAGAAAAGCTGATCTGGGCCGTCCTCTTGACAAACTCTCTCCTTCCAATTTTTTTTGCCATAAAACCGCTCCTTTCATAAATTACTCGAATTGTCTCACAACTCGCACACAAGGTTCAAGGATTATCAGAGAGAAATTATTCAGAGGTGGATTTACTCTTTTTTTACCTGCCTGGCTTCGGCTAGGATGATACTCCCCTCTTCGACTCCGAGGTCTTGGGCAACAACCGGGCACTTTGTCTTGAGGAGAAAAAATATGGGCTTCTCTTCATCCGAAAGCGCTTCATAATTTCCCTGCCCCTTGCTGATGACCAAATCAGCGGAGCCATAAATCCTTAAAAATTCATCCGAGCAAAATTTCAAGATGTTTCCAGGCGCATCACAGCCTGAAGACATGATTTCAGAGACCTGTTCAAGGCCGGACAGCCGCGCATCTTCTCGCGTGGCGTCATTGATGATGGGCTTCTCCCGGACCACATATCTAACCGGCTTATGGATCTCTTCGATGAGAAGGCGGTCAAACACAGTCTCCCCCGCATTATCCGCAAGATAGACAATGTTTTGGGCTTTTTCCAGAGCCCTCCGAAATTCCTGATAGTGGTTTACAGCAAAATCCTGGGAAAGAATGGTCTCGAGCTCTTGCTGTAAATCGAATGAAGAGTCGGTCCCAAAATCGATGACGTTGCCAGCAATAGAGAGTCTGATGGCCGTCATCAGCCTATCCTCAGAGTTCCCTATTAATTTCTTCATCTTAGGGTAGAGGGAGAGAGCCTGCTGGATGCATTTTACTTTGACTTCTCTATAGGGATCCTCCACTCCGGTTTTCCGCGAGAGGATATGGTAGACTCCCATACCTATCTCTGATGGCGTGACATCAAAAGAGGCTTGGCTGAGATACTCGCTCACATCTTTCAATATCTGGAGGATGACTTTCTCATCGGAAGTGACCAGTCTTGCTGTCTTGAGAGCCTGGATGAAAAAGCAGGGATAGCAATCCAGATAGGCCTTCATTCTTTGTTTATAATCTCTTTTATCTCTTCATGCAATGGCTTTTAAAATTTATCAAAAATCACCACATCGTCAAGACTTTTTTTGGAAGGAGTTTTGGGCCATTCGGAAGGAACACCGATAGGAGTGAAACAGATGAGCCTGAACTGGTCTGGTATATTGAAGTATTCCTTCATCTTTTCTTCGGGAAAAAACGAGGTGAAAAAACCTGTCCCGTAACCCAAGGACCTGGCCGCAATCATCAAATAGCCGGCGGCCAGGGTTCCATCATAGAGGATGTAATCTGGATACTGCGCTTGACTGTCCGCGAGGACAGCGACATAGACTGGAGCTGAGAGGACATTCTTCAAGACTGGCTCGAGTTGATTGCGCGCTTTGGATAACTGTTCCTCCGTTGGTTTTCTTTTTATTTTGTATCCCTCAAGATACCACGAAACGGCTTCCTTTTGAAGCTGGTCAAGCTTTTCTCTATTCTGGATAACCAGGAATTTCCAGGGCTGCTGGTTACCGGCTGTGGGTGCGAAACGAGCGGCATCCAGGATTTTCAGAATGTGCTCTCTGGGAACAGGCATGTCTTTGAATTCCCGGACAGTCCTCCGGTTTTTTATGGTATTAAAAATAAAAGTCTGCTCTGACGAGTACTTTATCTCTGGATTTTTCTCTGTCTGGTAGCGCTCAATCGGCGTGCACACATCTCCGACAACTTTCCACATCCCCTCTTCTTTATGGAAAATCAGGGTGAAATAGGAGTCTAGATTATAGTGTCCATCTCCAGGCGTATTCTGTTTATAATGAAACTTGGCGACCGTGTAACCGTATTCTTTTCCCTCATGCACTTCCAGCAGCTCTACGGGCATCTCCCAACCGGTCTCGTTAAACCAGTCTTGATGAAACTTACGGTAGCCTTCCCGGGAATCAATGAGTTGGCCTGCGCTTGTCAGAAAGAAAAAGTCATGTCCATCGGTCACGGTCGTGAAAAGGCTTTTTAAATCAGAGTTATGAATAGCCCGGACATAAACACCGAATGTCTCCTTCAAAGAAAGACCCGGCCTGTTTTCTTCAGCCGCATCCAAAAGAGGGACAAAACAGAAAAACAATAAAAAAACAGTCATGCATAGATTGCGTTTCTTGGAGAAATTCATCTTTACCTCCCTTTAAAATTCATCACATCAGTCACCAAATAAATTAAAAAACAATTGAAAGATTTGTTTTTTTTCTTTTTTCTTCCATCACTTTTCCTCTCGACATGTTTTAGCTTTTTTTCTGCAACCACTCATTTAAGAGAACGGATGACTCTGAAAAAAGTTTCTTGAATTATTTCGGAAGAAAAATCATGAATTCCGCTTATCGAGGTAATAATCAACTACTTCCAGTTTGAGCGAGCCTATAATCTCATCCACCGCCTGAGCCATATCTCTGAAAATATTTTCATCCAGAAGACTCTGGCCGAGTTTGATATGGGTGGCATCTGTGTAGTACTCGCCCGTTTTCTTATCTACTGCCAGCCATTTGGCATCAAGACCAATCCAACGGCCCACATAGACCTCCGGCCACATATGATAGGCAAATATGCCGCCTCCATACATGATTCCCACCGCTGCTCTGGCGGGGATTCCCGAAGCACGAAGAAGCGCTACTGTCAACACAGTGTGCTCGGAACAGTCGCCCTCACGGTTTCTCAATACTTCCCTGGCACCAGCAAACCCGACATCATATGTGGAAGCCATCTCTTTTCTCATCCACTCGGCAATCTTCTTGGCGGCGCGCCAAGAGTTTTTCTCTCCGCCGATAATTTCTTCTGCTGTGTTCTTGATTTCAGGATCATCGGATTGACAGAAAGAAGTCGGTTTGAGAAAGCTGTTGAATTCTTCTTTTTCTACCGGGAACAAAACAGCCTCTTCCTCTTTGAATATCTGGGATGAGGTCTGGATTAATGCATAATCCTGCCCGAGTTCCAGGATCTTTTGGCTCCTTTTATCAAAAGGCAAACTCTTTATCTTTTCAGTCGGTATGCCACTGAGTCTGAACTTCACGGCCTGAACTTCTTGAGGATTCTCAAAGGAGATATTGGACTTGATGACTGTGGAGAAAGCGATATCGAAGTTTTCCTCTGAAATCTCCAAGGCCTTCTCCTTAGGCATCTGGATGGAAGTTAAATTTACGAAACTGGCCTTGGAAATACTTTTCAGAGAATTTCCCTTCTCGTCAATCCATTCATCAACGGAGATCGGGATAACAGTATTTGTCTTCTCCTTCACGTGCCACAGATTCAACCTCCTGCCCAGAATTAAAACGTCTTCCCTGCCTACAACTTCAAAATGCGTATCCACGAGAGAATACGTCGTGAAGTCCAATATTTTGCAAGTATATTTATGACCGGGCTGGAGTCCATTCTCTTCTATGATTTTCCTTACTGGAATCCCGAAGTAAAATTTCCCTTCAACAGGAAGCTCCTTAATGACCTTATCTCCCGACTTGAATATAATCTTATCCCGGTCAATCTCAGCCTTAATGATAGTTTCACTTTCGGACATTTTTGTCCGCAAGATAGATTCCAAAGGCTTTCCGTGCGCGTCATAGAACGATTCCTGAATCGTGCTTAATTCCACAGGATTTCCACCTAAGCGGGAAACTCTCATCCTCAATTCATCAAGCTCCTTCTTGTATTTCTTCCCATTCTTAACCAATGAAAA
>SMTZ1_10005821_pt1 | contig 14744 bp, 11 predicted proteins | sample DeeMarSWOR136_30_FD_25667 | JGI IMG/M metagenome (IMG submission 25667) | reverse complement strand
GGTTTGTTTTGGCTGCCTTTGTAACGCGAAAAAAGACAGACCTCGAGACGGTCAAGATAATTGATCAAGTGCGTCAAGAATTTAAACTTCATCCAAGAAAGCACATCCATTGGAAAAAGCTAAAACACTCCCAAAAGGTTAAGTATACCCAAATAATCACAGGGCTGCAAGCGAGGCTCATAGCTGTTTGTGTTCATAAACCGTCTCTGCTGGAGCCTGAGAAATTCCAGGACAGGTATCGCCTGTATTTCTATGCCGTTAGATACCTAATAGAGAGAATATCATGGCTTGCTCGGGACCGACACAATCCCGCCAAATGGGGCGGTGACGGTATTGTGGAACTGTTGTTTTCAAATCGGCAGGGTATGTCTTATGATGAGATGAGGAATTACTTGCGACTGCTCGAAAAGCAAAAACAGATGGGCAAAGACATACGCATTGAGTTCGACCAAATTCCAATTGATATGCTGAAAACCCGGACGCCTGGGCGTTCTATGGGATTGCAACTTGCAAATGCCACTGCTGTAGCGTTTTTTAATGCAGTCGAGCGGGATAGATATGGCAATACAGAACCGCGTTATCTTAAAACGTTATTGCCGATTCTATATCGCAGTAATGATAGCTACCGGGGATACGGTTTCAAAATCGTGCCAAGAGAGACGATAAAAAATCTGAGTGACGAGGAGAATCTAAAATGGCTCTTTGAGTTAAAGTAATATGGCAGACCTCAGGACGTAGGATCCCGCGCTATATGCGCTGCTGTCCTTTCGGACAACCTACGTTAAGCCCTGCACATGCCTGCCTTTTTTATAATACGCTTTAGAATAGCGTTATGTCAATAATAATTTTGAAAAATCAGATAAAGAATTTAACATGTTGATTGTTTAATCGCTTAAAAGAATGTGTGAAAAAATAGTGACGATTTTCGGGACGGGCAGGGCCAAGCAAGGCGATTCAACTTATCGGTTAGCGTACGAAGTAGGCAAGCTATTAGCCCAGGGTGGTTTTACTATCGCCAACGGTGGATACGGCGGAACGATGTTAGCTTCGGCCAAAGGGGCAGCCGAAGTCGGCGGTGAAATTGTCGGCGTTACGTGCTCGGCTTTTAAAAACAGTAAGGCTAACAAATACGTTACCCGTGAAATTGTTACCACCTCGCTCGACGAACGGCTGGATACACTGATAAAATTGGGGCAGGCTTATGTTGTATTGCCCGGCGGGACGGGAACACTGCTGGAATTGGTGAAGGTCTGGGAATTAAAGAACAAGGGCTTTCTCAAAACAGATAAACCTATTATACTCTTAGGTGGATTCTGGAAGCCTTTGGTTGATTTGGTCGCAAGAGACGACCCGGACAGCAGCCGATATGTAAAGCAGGCAGATGAACCCGATCAAATTATTAAATTGATTGGTGATTAAAGGTGGCTCGTAACTCAAGATTATTTGGTATGAATAAGAGACTGGTGTTCTTGACTTTGGTATTTCTTTTGAGTGTTGTCCCGGCAGCATTGGGATTCGGTGCGGAAACTGCACGCCAAACACTGCTGCGGGACGGCTTTGTCCTGAGGGGCGTTGATGGTAAATTGAAACCCGCGGCCCTGATTGGTAAAAGCGAAGAGGTGGGGGATGGCGGCGCACCAATTCGGACTGACCCTAATCTGGATTGGTGTGGGAGCGGATGGTTCTTTGAATTTAGTACAGACGTGAACGATTATAGAGGTCGGGCCTCCGCAGGGACAAGGTTAGAGCTGCTGGTGTCCTCGGAGCTGGAAAAGATGATTGCTGATGTTAACGAGCGTTCCGCCGCGGACTACAGGCTCTGGGGCTGGGTTACGAAATACAAAGGCAGGAATTTTATATTCCCGAATTATTTTTTCCCCCTTGGCAAACTAAGCAGGCCGCAGTCTCAAGCACCTCCAAAACCCCGACAAAAAGGGCGAAAGCCGACCGAGGGCCTATCTATAAAAGAGTCTAAGCAACAGCCCGTCGTGGCTCGGCCACGCCGCGACAGGCCTGCTGTCAGTGAGCCGAACGATGTATTGGCCATACCACAGGAGATTATAGAAAAGCTCAAGGCCGGGAGAATTGTACGTCCTGAGGAGTTGGGCCGGACCCCGATGGCAAAAAAAGGCGTGGTCGATTCGGCTTCGGAAAAGAAAGCCAAATTGCAGCAGGATTCTATCTTAGCCGACCGGATCGCATTTTTAAGTAAGCAGGATGATGGCCGGTTTGTATTTGTCCTTGATGCTTTTGGCCGAAATGTCCGGCCGGTCTCGTTACGGGTGCTGCCGTGCGAGGTGCTGGAGATGGCCGAGCGGAGACAATCTGCGGAAATATAAAGGCGAAAACTATCTGCTGCTTCAAAAGGCAACCCGAGTTTACAGCCACCAAAACTTCGACAGATAAAGGGTAAACTAATGCCCCAGGAACTCGACAAAATTCTCATCTCACATAAACAGCCAGACTTCAAAGACAAGCTAAGTAAACTGCGTTTTGCAGTTGTACATGCAGCAAGATTTAGAATAGACAGCAAAGAAAACGAGCAGTTAAGGGACATTGTTAAAGAGGTTATGAGGCGCGGTGACAATGCCGTAGCAGAATATACAGAGCGATATGATGGGATTAAGCTAACACCGGAGCAATTTCGCGTTTCCAAAGAAGATTTAGAAAAAGCTCACGCCGAAATCAACAAAGAACTTCTCAAATCAATTCGTCAGGCTATTGAGAATGTCAGAAAGTATCAGGAGGAAATCTTCATTGGTAATTTCGAGCATCCCGGAATAAGGTATACTCCAATTAAGCGCATCGGTATTTGTGTGCCGGGGGCGTCGGCACCACTACCATCTACTGTGATAATGTGTGCCGTTCCTGCGCAGGTTGCAGGAGTGAAAGAGGTAGTCGTCGTCTCGCCACCAAGATACAACAAATCTATTCATCCGGTAACTTTGGCTGTTTGCTGTGAACTGGACATTGCCGAGGTCTACCGTATCGGTGGTGCACAGGCGGTGGTACTTTTGGCTGGTGCAGAGAATACAAAGATACGCAAAGTAGATAAAATTGTTGGACCCGGCAATCAGTGGGTGCAAACTGCTAAGTTGAGACAGTTTGGTTACGTTGACATCGATTCAATAGCTGGGCCGAGTGAAGTATTGATAATAGCAAATGATAAGGCAAATCCAGCGTGGGTGGCGGCCGATATGCTCAGCCAGGCAGAGCATGCACCGGGAAGTGCGGTATTGTTCACCGACTCACAACAACTTGCCAACAATGTTCTTTCAGAGTTAAAACTGCAAATTAAGCAGTTAAGCCGAGCGAAAGAAGCCATCATATGCTTGATAGATTACAGCAAGATAGCTGTATTCAAGAATATGGATGGTATAGTTACAGCGGCGAATGATTTTGCAGCAGAGCATTTAGAAATTCAATGTGGTACTGAGTCCAGAAAAATCTCAAAAAGAATTGATAATGCAGGAGCAATATTTATTGGTGACTATAGTCCGGTTGCAGTCGGCGATTACTGGGCCGGGCCAAGCCATACACTGCCGACTGGAATGACGGCAAAATTTTTCAGCCCCTTAAGTGCCAACGATTTTATTAAGTCAACGAGCATTATCGAATACGACCAAAAGAAGTTGGCTGAAAGTGCCGATGATATTATTCGGCTGGCCGAGGTTGAAGGCCTGGACGCCCACGCGAAAAGCGTCAAAATAAGACAGTAGAACTAAGCGCGTCGAATCACCAATCAAACGTCCCAGTTGAGTTTTTCCTGATATCGCCAGTAAAAGCGCCCCAACAAATGTGCTACAACCAGCAAAATGTACATCACGAGGTAACCCGAAACAAAAACTGCCCATTTGCCGGTTAGCGTCCTGAGCAAAGCTATAACGGTCATCGCGACGGCCCCTAAAATTAGAATAAGTCCACAGTATGTGAAAAAAGTGCTGAAGATTGAGCCGACGAGCAAAAGAGGATTAAGACCGCGTATAGAATCGAATAGAGTAACGGATAATATGCCCATCGGTAGGAAAAATACGGCGTAGGCCAATAAGTACCAGAAGAATGTATCAATTCTGTGGGTCTTTATAAAATAATAACCCATCGGCCCTGCGAAGATGAGCAGGCACGCGAGTAAACGGAACAACTGCAGCAGTAGGTCACCCAAGCCTGGGGTGTGAGCTAAAGTTTCAGGCGCCCGGATTCCGCCTTCGGCACTGTCGCGAATACACTCGGCAACGTACCACAAGAAGTACAAGCCGATGATAGTATTTACAAAGAAACTCGGAACGAACAGCAAGATGCCGTAGGGGCCAAGTAAACCTATTAAAATATTAATCAGTAATGGTATTGAGATTATGATTCCGAGGGTCAACAGGCATGGTATGCTTATCGGATAGAGGAATATATCGATAACCCAGGGCAGTTTGCGCTCGGCTGGGGCTTCAGTGTCATCCGGCGGCTCTTCTTCAAGTTCCTGTTCGTATTTGGTGGCTTGTTCAGGGACGCTGGATAGACCGATTGGCTCATCTTGGATTCTGTCTTTTTCTAAGGCATTTAGGAGGGTTAGGTTATCAGCGGAGCTCTTTGAGCTGACTTCGGGAACTCCCGAATTACTTTGCTCTGTGAGGGAGTTTGTGGCCTGTATTTCCGGAACAAAAACTACATTCTTGCATTTTGGGCATCTGCCCTTTTTGCCGGAGCGGCTGTCAGGGACGCTGAACTTCTGACCACAGCTTTTGCAGTTAAACTTAATCATAAAATCTGTTGTTCAATCGTCTTTTCGGTACATTACACGTCCCAGTTGAGTTTTTCCTTATACTTACAGTAAAACCTGCCCAGAATGTGAGCCCCTGTCATTGCCAAGTAAATAAAACCGGTCGACCTCAAGGCGTATCTTGAGCTAAAGATGGCACTTGTAACCTGCGATAGATAGAGCAAAATGGGTTCCGGGCCTTTTGATTGTTGTGGCGGTGGTATAACTATGCTGAGCACCGCAAAAAAGCCGGCAAAGAAAATTACTACTGGAAAGTATCCGGGAAAAGTTTTAATTATCGATTTGACAATTAGCATCGGCTTTAACCCGCTGATTGAATCATTAAGAAAACCTGCCAGGAGCGCCATAGGAAAAAATAAAAGCCCTGCTGCGTTGAGCAGCCAATAGAGAAGATCTGTTTTTCTTGTGAGGATATAATAAACAGCCGCAGGCCAGAAGCAAACGACGATACAGGCCAAAAAAATACCGGCACATTCGATCATATCTCCTGTTGCCGGTGAAGGCTGGAAATTTATATCAGGTGCCCGCAGTCCGCCTTTTGTGCTGTCAATTATACACCAGGATAAGTAATGCAGCACGTAACCGGCAAAAAAGATGCACAGTATTGCAACAATAAGATCACCAACCGGCCAAATATAGTCCAAAAAGAATTGGTATACCAAACTTAACAGAACTGGAAAGCAGAAAAATATTACTAAGTGAATGATACCCGAAATGCTTAAGGGATATAAGAATATGTCAATAGGCCACGGCAGCTTACGCTGGACAGGAGCGGCGGTTTCGGGTTTTGCTGCGGACTCTTCTTCAGGCTCCTGCTCATATTCGGCGGTTTCCTCAGAGTTCTCAGGTTGAATGAGGGGAAGGTCTTGAATTTTGTCTTTTTGTGGAATATCTGGAAGGGCTGAGTCGTAAGTGGAACTCTTTGGGCTGGTTTTTGTATCCTCGGGATTACTTTGCTCTGTGACGGAGCTTGTGGTTTGTATTTCCGGCACAATAATTATATTCTTGCATTTTGGGCATTTGCCTTTTTTGCCCGCGTGGGTTTGGGGGACACTGAATTTCCGGCCGCAGGTGTTGCACCGAAACTTAATTGTACAGTCCGCCTTATCCACTTTTTAAGCCTCCCTTTTTAGGCCCTGCATTTGGTGATGTTAGAAAACTGCTCTATTGAACAGGACGCCTTACGGCCGATTTTATTCAATCCGAATTAGCTGCGACTACTTATCAGCCTGCAGGTCCCAATTGAATTTTTCCTGATACCGCCAGTAGAACCGCCCTAAAATGTGAGCGCCTACCAATGCTAAATAGGTAACGATAGAACGAATGATAAAAATCCAAAGCCGCGATTCCTGCACTTCCGTGTAGAGCATACCAATTAACACAACCGGTGTAACAAACAACAAAACAATCCCGCAGTATGGGTAAAACGTGCTGGATATTGAGCGAACGAGCAGACGAGGATTAAGGCCTATAGCCGAGTCGAACATAATAACTGCCAACAAGCCCATCGGAAAAAAGAAGACCGCATAGATTAGTAAAAGCCAGAAAATTATGTCGGCTCTCCCGGCGAACAGCATATAAAGAACAAACGGCGTAAAGAAAATCGCCAGACAACCAATTACATTTACTGTCTGCCAAAACATACCCATAAAACCTGGAGTCGAACCTAATCCCTCAGGCGCTCGCACCCCCCCATCGGCACTATCGCGGACGCATTCGGTAAAATACCAATATATGTAAAAGAAAATAACGATATGAATAACTATAGTGACAAGGTAGAAAAGACAAGAAAGCTGGTTGGGAAGAATCGTCCATAGAATATTGATTAACAGCGGTACTCCGATGAAAATCGCAAGATTCTTCAAGCCCGGTACGCTGAATGGATATAGAAATATGTCGATGAGCCACGGCAGCTTGCGTTCATCAAAGGGTTCGGTTTCTGCCCGCGATTCTTCTTCAAGTTCCTGCTCGTATTCGTCGGTTTCCTCATAAGTGCCGGCTTGCAGGTTTTGAATTCTTTCTTTTTCCGAGATATCCAGAAGAGTTAAATCGTAGTCTGAGTGTTTGGGTGCGGTTTTTATTTGCTCGGAACCGTTTTTATTTGGTGTGGCCTCTTTGGGCTGGGCTTTGGGAATGTGGATTATATAATAACATTTAGGGCATCTAATTGTTTTCCCTGCGTAGCTTTCGGAGACGGTGGATTTGTAGCCGCAGTTGTCACAGTAAAACCTGATAAAAGAGCCCGCTTCACCCACTTTTAATCCTGCCTGAATATTTTGTGGTTTTGCCGTATAGAAAAATATATTTAGCCCCCAGTTTCAACTGGGGGTTATTTCGCTGGCCGGCAAAAATCATAGTTGTCAGGATACTAATTTTTCTTTTATCAGTTCACTGGCTTTTTTGAGGGCATCGTTGATTTTTTTTGGTTCTTTTCCGCCGGCCTGTGCCATTTGAGGCCGTCCTCCCCCGCCGCCATCAATTATCGGCGCGATTGCCTTGACGATGTCACCGGCCTTTAACCCCTTCTTGATGAGGTCATCAGTTATACCCGCCAGGAGCGTTGCCTTGTCGTCATCTTCGAAGCCCAAAACAATAGCGGCGGATTTTGCCTTTTTCTTGAGCATATCAATAGCTTCACGGGCCTGCTCGATATGTGTGTTCTGCAGTCGGCCGATGATTATGGAGGATTCATTGATTTTTTCACATTTGTGGAGAAGCTGTCTTGCCTCGGCCATAATATCCGAGCCGGATGCCTTAGCTGCGCTCTTGAGCTCTTTGGAGAGCTTTTTATTGTCCTTTATCAGCTGGCCGACCCTCTCAACAAGTGCCTCGGAAGGAACCTTCAACATCGCTGAAAGCTCATCGACGATGTCGCTTGCTTTTTCGAGACAGGCGTTAAGGCCGGTGCCGGTAAGGGCGGTAATTCTGCGGACACCGGCGGCGATGCTCTCTTCTTTGATTATCTTAAAGCCGCCTATTTGTCCCGTATTTTCGCAGTGCGTCCCACCGCAGAATTCTCGCGAAAAAGCTTCTTCAAGCAGTCTTTCATTTGCTGCACCGATAGCCACTACCCGAACCTCACTTCCATACTTTTCACCGAACAGCGCCATAGCCCCCAATTTTTCCGCCTCCGCCCTTGGCATCACCACACAGGTTAGCGGCAAATCCGCAATGATTTTTTCTCTCACCAAAGCTTCGACCTTTTTAAGTTCCTCCGCGGTGAGTGCTTTGGGATAGGTAAAGTCAAATCTCAAATAGTCCGGGCCGACGTAGCTGCCCTGCTGGGCCACTGATTTGCCGAGCACTTGCTGCAGTGCCCACTGGAGCAGGTGGGTGGCCGTATGGTTTTTCTTTGTTGCAGATCTGTCTTTGCTGATGAGTGCCTTTACATTTTGGCCGACGCTGAACGAACCTTCGACAGCTTTGCCTCGGTGGATGATACAATTGGCTATTTTTGCGGTGTCTTCAACTACGAATTTAGCATTTTTCGATCTTATAATACCGCAGTCGCCAACCTGGCCGCCCGCCTCGGCGTAGAAGCAGGTTCTGTCAAGAATAATCCCAACCTCAGCGCCGGTCTCAATTTGGCCCTGGTTTTTGAAACCTCCATTGTCTATCCAGCCTATCAGTTTGCTGTCGCAGATATCGGTATGGTATTTATGAACATCTTCGGTTGCCGGCAGTTCGGTGTCAGCCAGCGTTACTACCAGAGAATCGTTTTTCTGTGCTGCCCTTGCCCGCTGCCTTTGTTCTTCCATTAGTTCGTCAAATTTTGCAGTATCGACTTTCAGGTTGCGTTCTTCGGCCATAAGCTCGGTCAAATCGAGCGGGAAGCCGTATGTATCATAGAGCCGGAAAGCATCTTCGCCGTTGATAATCTTGTTTATTGATTGTTGTGCCCGCCTGGCGGCGGTGTTGAAGATTTCGATGCCCCTGTCAAGTGTTCTGCCGAAGCTCGCCTCTTCGGATTCGATTACCGTCGAGACGTAGTCCGCTCTTTCGGTTATCTCGCCGAACGCCTCGCCCAGACAATCGACGACTACCGGCACGAGCTTGTAAATAAATGGCTCGTGCATTCCTAATTCTCTGCCGAACCTCGAAGCCCGGCGAAGTATTCGGCGAATCACGTACCCCCTGCCTTCGTTGGATGGAATCGCTCCATCGGTTATCGCAAAGACAAGTGAACGAATATGGTCGGCTATTACCCTGAAGGCATTGTCGGTTTTGTTGCCGAGCTTCGATGTATATTTGTGGCCGGTGATGTCACTTGTGCAATCGATTATCGGCATAAATAAATCGGTATCGTAGTTGCTCTTTTTGTTCTGCATTACCGCTGCGATTCTTTCCAGACCTGCACCGGTGTCAACGTATTTGGCTGAAAGCGGCAACAGTTCGCCGTCGCCCAGACGATTAAACTGTATGAAGACAAGGTTCCATAGCTCAATGTATCTTGCGCAGCCGGCGTTGACCTGGCACTTGTGGCCCGGGACATTTTTCATATCACACATTTCAGGGCCGAGGTCGATATGTATTTCACTGCAGGGCCCACAGGGGCCGGTCTCCCCCATTTCCCAGAAGTTATCTTTTTTGCCGTAGGCAAGGACCTTCTCGGCGGGTATTGAAGTTACTTTGGTCCATAAGTTTGCGGCCTCTTCATCTTCCGGCAGCCCCTCGGTATAGTCGCCACCAAAAACAGTCGCCCACAATCGGTCCGGCTCGATACCCCAGACGTCTGTAAAAAGCTCCCAGGCCCATTGGATTGCCTCAGCTTTGAAATAATCGTCGAACGACCAGTTGCCCAACATTTCAAAAAATGTGTGGTGGTAGGTGTCTTTGCCAACTTCCTCAAGGTCATTGTGTTTACCGCTGACACGCAGGCATTTTTGAGTGTTGGCCACCCGTAGGTACTGGGGAGCGGCTAATCCGAGGAAAATATCCTTGAACTGATTCATTCCCGCATTGGCAAAAAGCAGGCTCTCATCGCCGATAGGGACTATGGGTGAGCTGGGGACGAATTCATGGTCTTTGCTTTTGAAAAAATCTATAAAGTCGTTTCTTATTTGCTTTGCAGTCGACATAGTGTTTCGTTTAGTCTTTCGAGAGTCACTTAGCAGTAATAGTCAATAGTCAATAGTCGATTGTCAGGCCTTTGGCAACGAGGATTTTGTTTTTTAATTCCTCGCACAAATCCTTGTTTTCAATGAGGAATTTTTTGGCGTTTTCTCTACCCTGGCCGAGCCGCATACTGCCGTAGTTCAGCCAGGCGCCGCTTTTTTCAACAACATTACAGTTAGTGGCCAGGTCGAGTAAATCGCCCTCGTAGCTGATTCCGCCATCGAACATAATATCGAACTCCGCGTCGCGGAAGGGCGGTGCGATTTTGTTCTTTACCACCCTGGCTCTGACCCTGGAGCCGACGGCGCCGGTGCCGTCCTTTATGGTTGTTATTCGTCGCAGGTCGATTCGGACGGAGGTGTAAAATTTCAGCGCCCTTCCACCGGGTGTAGTTTCCGGGTTGCCGAACATAACACCGATTTTCATACGAATCTGATTGATAAAAATAAGCGCTGTCTTGCTCTTGTTAATAATACTGGTGAGCTTTCGCATCGCCTGGCTCATTAACCTTGCCTGCCGTCCCACGTGCACGTCGCCCATTTCGCCTTCAATCTCTGCCTTCGGTGTCAGTGCGGCGACCGAGTCAATAACTATGACGTCGATGGAATTGGAGCTTATCAGCATCTCGGTGATATCAAGTGCCTGCTCTCCGGTGTCGGGCTGGCTGACTAACAGACTGCTGACATCGACACCGAGTCTTTTGGCCCAGGTCGTATCCAGGGCGTGTTCGGCGTCGATGAACGCAGCCACGCCGCCTGCCCGCTGGGCGTTGGCGATGACGTGAAGCGCCAGTGTCGTTTTGCCGGACGACTCCGGGCCGAACAATTCGGCAACCCTGCCGCGCGGGATGCCGGCTCCACCAAGGGCTAAATCCAGTGACAATGAGCCGGTGGGTATGCCCTCAATCCTGGCGTATCGGTGCTCGTCCATTTGCATAATAGCGCCCTGGCCGTATTGCTTTTCTATCTGTGCAATCACGCGCTGCAGGGCGGTTTCCTTGCCGCTCGCTGTGGGTTTCAAACGCTCTATCTTACCTTTGGATGCTGCCTGAATTCTTTTTGTCTTTGCCATTTTTCTTTTCTCCTATTTCGTAAGAGTTAAATGAGTTCTGCAAAATTGAGGCTATTGCAATCCGTAATTTCCCAGCACGGTATAAACAGGGCCTTTCGGCGTTAGCTGGCTTTGATATACCAAGACCGAGTCAACCGGGATAGTTCCGAGCTTAAAATCCTTGTATTCTTCGGTCATTTGTGCCAGTTTAACACCTGCCTTTGAGTTTCTCACCCTGCAGAGGGTCAGATGGCCTGAGAATTTTCTTGTTTCCTTGGGCCAGCCGGCCGAGGCCAATCGCTGCTCAAGGTCGCTTTGTAATTGTAGCAGATTTTCGCAATTCTGTCCTGTGCCAACCCATAAAACTCTAGCGCTTCTGCCGCCGAAATGGCCTACCGTTTCTACATCCAGCTCGAAGCTCTCGTGTCGGCCCGCGACCTCCTTGGTTATGTTGCAGACATCGACAACCTGCTGGTCATTAATCTCGCCTAAGAATTTCAATGTCAAATGCATATTATCAGGATTCACCCATTTGGCATCACTTCTTTTAATATCGACTTTGCTTCGCAGCTCGTTTTGCAGGCTGCCTAAGGCCTTTCTGATTTGCTCGTCGATATCTATTGCTATAAATACTCGCATTTTTTTACCGGTTAAAATTGTGTTAACTTTCGCAGCGTTACAAGTCTGCTGTCAATATCATTTCTATCTATGGCAGTTAGTCCATTCAGTGAAAAATCGGCAATGGTAAAGGAGGCGACCACTGTGCCGTAGGCGACCGCCGCTTTCAGCGTCTCAAAATCAGTTTTGTCGCTTTGTGCCAGATGGCCCATGAATCCGCCTGCGAAGCTGTCGCCTGCGCCTGTCGGGTCTTTGACCTCGGCGGCTGGATAGGCTGGCAGAATAAACTTCTCGCCCTCGGCGCTGCACAGTATTGAGCCGGATTCACCTTTTTTGATAACAACGACACTCGGCCCCGTATCCAGAATTTTTTCTCCCGCCCTTATCAGATTGTGTTCTTTCGCTAACATTCTTGCTTCATCTTCGTTAATTATCAGGCAGTCGGTTTTTTTCAGCAGCGATTTTAAGTCATCGAGGTTGTCTTCAATCCAGCAGTTCATCGTATCAGCTGCTACGAAGGCCGGTCTCTGTACTTGTTCGAGCAATTGATGCTGAAGTATGGGTGCTGTGTTTGCAAGAAATACGAATTTGCTGTCCCTGAACGAATCGGGCACGGTTGGTGGTGCCTCGGCAAGGACATTTAATTCCAGGCAATCCGTTGTCCTGCTGTCCATATCTTCGTGATAGGTGCCGGTCCAGCGAAATGTTTTGCTCTGCTCTCTTACTTCCAGGCCCGCCAGGTCAACGTCTCTGCCGGCGAAAACCTCGGCTAAATCGAAGGGGCAGTCTGAACCGATAACACCTACAAGCCGGACCGGCGTAAAGAAACTCGCTGCCATACTAAAATACACAGCCGCCCCGCCGAGACAGTTCTCGCTTACACCATAAGGCGTCTTAACTGTATCAATTGCCACCGAGCCGGTTACTAATAATGACATTCCTATTTTTTTCTCCTTCAGTTTTCCTCTGCGAATTTTTTCAGGGTAGTATCTATTCTGGTCAAGGTGTCTTCTTTGCCTAACATTTGGACTGATTCGAAAATCGGCAAGCTAATGGTTGTTCCGCAAATGGCCACACGCAGCGGCTGGGCAATTTTGCCTAAGCCGACCAGTTTTTCCTCTGCCAGGCACCGCAGCATATCTTCAATCGCCTGCTCTGTGAATTGCTCCATCGCAGCGAGTTTGTTGCGGACGATTGTTAGGGCAGCTAAGCCGTTGTTTTTCAACAGAACCTTTTTGACTGCTTTTTTGTCATATTCAATTTCGTTATTGTCCAAAAAGAGAAATCTGCTTTTGCGCTCGATATCAGCTAAGGCCCGCGCTCCTTCGCAGAGTTTAATTATTTTTAAAAGAAGCTCATCTTCTGCTGAATTTACCGGAGAGTTGACGGTCTTCAAGTAAGCTCTCAGATGTTGTAGGAGTTTTTCCGGTGGTGTCATCTTTATATGTTCTGTGTTGAAAGCAAGAAGTTTCTTGCGGTCGAACAGGCTATTGGCCTTGGTCAAACGTGAAAGGTCAAAACTCTCGATTAATTCGTTAACGTACATAATCTCGCGATTATCGCCGGGGTTCCAGCCCAAAAGAGCAAGAAAATTGACCATCGTTTCAGGCAGATAGCCGCTTTTGAAAAAATCGACGATATTAATTTCCGGCAGGGCGACACCAAGGTATTCGGCCATCGCGTCAATAGCGGGCATATCGGGCGTGGTTTTGCCCTTAATAAAAGAATCGAACTGTTCAGGAGTAATGTTACCGGTCTCTGCAAGTTTTTCGAAGTCAATATCCTGCTTAGCTTTGATGGCTGTTCGCAGGGCCTTCGGACGCTCGCGCTTGGAAAGTTTTCCACCAGTGTCGCTGACGGTAACGGACATATGAGCATACTTTGGCGGCGGAGTATCGCTGAATAAAGCCCACCACAGCGCCTGCTGGCCCGGCGTGTTCATCAGATGTTCCTGGCCGCGAATGACGTGCGTAATCTTCATCAGATAGTCATCGACCACACAGGCAAAATTATACGTTGGGAAGCCGTCGCTTTTTTGGATTATAAAGTCGCCTATTTCACCCGCTGCGAATGTAATCTCACCGCGGACCATATCTGCAACCACCAAAGGCTCATCCTGCGGCACGGCAAAGCGGACAGTTACGTCTCGGCCCTGAGCTTTGGCCTTTTCAACATCGCTTTCGTTTGGGAACTCTTTGGGGCGGGGATAGGAAAGGGACTTTTTTTGAGCTTCAGCTTCTTTGCGAAGCGCATCAAGCTCTTCGGTGGTATCGAAACAGTAATAGGCCTTTTGTTCATCGAGCAGTTTCTTTATGTGTTTATTGTAGATGTCCATTCGTTGAGATTGCAGGTATGGCCCGTTCGGCCCGCCGACTTCCGGACCTTCATCCCACTGGATTCCGAGCCATCGCAGGTCGTCCATAACCTGCTGGGTGGCGGTAGGGGTGTTTCGTTTTTGGTCGGTATCTTCGATACGGAGAGTAAACTTTCCGCCGGTTCGCCTGGCCCAGAGCCAGTTAAAAAGGGCTGTGCGCGCACCGCCCACGTGCAGATAACCTGTTGGCGACGGTGCAAAACGTGTTACAACCATTATAAACCTCGTCAATTTCGGAAAATACGTAAAAAATAAGGATAAGTGATACTGCAACTGTTGTCAAGAGTCATAGCCCGGAGTTGACGGATTTGTAGGTCTCGGAGGTGGTGTTGATAAACTTTGCTCTATCTATTTGTTGAACAGTTTAGTATCTTAATAAAGCCAAGTCTTCCGTTGATTTTTTGATTAAGGAACGAATAGATGTGGCCGCGAATCGGACCGATACCGACCTATGGGGTTCTGTACATCATAAGTATTCTGAGCTATTTTCTAATTGCCTGCTTGATAGCCAGACACCTGGGGCTTAGGCATCGTGTTTGGATCTTTGCTGGCATTTGCTATATGGCGGGCATGACCATCGGGGCAAAGGCGCTGTACGATATTCAACACGGGCAATTTGACTTCCGGGCACTGTTCAGCTCCGGTCACTATATCCTGGGAGGGTTATGGGGCGGGCTGTTGGCGTATTTTGTTCTGTCTGTGCCATTGGTTTTGTTATCAGTCAAAAACAGACGTGCAGCACTCGATCTGGTTGCGCTATCGATTCCCGTCCCCTGGGTCTTTGTTAAGCTGGGATGTCTGTTTAACGGTTGCTGC
>SMTZ1_10004053_pt1 | contig 14744 bp, 18 predicted proteins | sample DeeMarSWOR136_30_FD_25667 | JGI IMG/M metagenome (IMG submission 25667) | reverse complement strand
CCCAGGAGCGCCGAGCGCCTCTCTGCCCAGGGTGTAACGCTAGGCTACCCCCTGTCTTACTCAACAAACTGTGGTTTTTATTGAAAACATTTATATTCATCCACGTTATCTATTTTTCGGTATCCATATTGGCTAATGATGGACACTTACTCCAGATTGAAAACCTGAAATGTGAACAAAAAAACTGAAAGGGAGTTCCGAAATGATCAGAATTGGAAGCCTCAATGAAAAAGAGAAGCTGATCCTAAATATTTTAGGACAAAATCCGAACGTGACTGTAAAGGAACTCACCAGTGTAACAGGCTACAAATGGCCGAGTACTATATCTCAAAAAATAGATAAATTGGAAAAACTAGGTTACTTAAGTAAAGGACCATATTACGATTTGAATCTGAGCTCAGTAGGAAAAAACCAGCTGTATTCTGTCTATGCAGACATTAAATTCCCTTCCCAGAATAGGGATCTTGTCTTCAATTTGATCAAACAGTTTGAGTGTTGGAGATGGATTTTCCCTACTATTGACACTAACAGGTTCTTTGTGTTTTTCCAGGTGAACCACTACAACCAGATTGGGAAGCTGTTAAATCTGCTGAGAGAGAAGAATGTGATATCCTACGAAATGTTCACCTCACAGAACCGGTGGATTCTGATAAACCCCGATTTTTACGGAGAAGAGCTCCCCAAGCTCAAAGATCCTGATCTAGACAAGTCTTTACCAGATATCGCTTATCCTGATTTAACCCTGGACATTGTATGGAAGGAGATCGATTTGCGGCTGATGCAGTACTTACAGGTGATAACAGATAACCTGAGAAAGATTCAGAAGTTAGAATACCAGCAATTTGGAAACTTCTGGAAATACCACCAATTGAAACACAGCTTCAAAAAGATTGTAGATTCAGAGATTATCTGTGGAAAATCCTATCATATGCGCCCTTATCCTTTAAATGAGTGTTCAACACTGCTGCTGTTCTTAGAATCCAAAGATCATAAATTCCTCCTGCATATTATGCACCAATTTGCTGAAGGAGGTCGTATCTACAAAGGATATACGCTCGCTGGGAATACAGGGGCCATGTTCTTGTGGTCTTCACCCCGGTTCATGTTAAACCTCATGCACTACTTCGATGAATTCTCTGATCTGGAAGTGACAGTTTTGCCTTTGAGAACCCACGATTCCAAGTATTCTGCCAACCAGTCGTTTCATGCAGAGCACTTCGATCTTGAGAATCAGCGATGGGTTTTTCCCTATTCAAAATACGAAAATGAGATAAAGAACGCTCTGGATAGAGAAAAAGGAATATAGGATCAGTGGCATTCTTTGAGGAGGGATCTGTATCTCCATATTTACTCCATCCGTACTGTGGATTTACTCATGGTTTTCGAGAAGCTTCTCCCCGCACAATACCTGTAGCAATAATGTGAGCAACTCTCACTGGTTCAGGCAAATGGGAGTGCATACAGGTGAGCTCAATGAGCTTTTCTGCTTCCTCCTTTTTCAGCCCTGCATACTGGAAATACAGGTTACCTCTGTGTACTTTGATGCAGTGAATGGGTCCAGCCTTCTCAATACACTGCCATCTTTCCTGTTTGTCTGTGAAATGATCTAAAGCTCTTTCTATCTTCTTAAAATCAGGCATCCTCCTCATGACAGGGATAATACCCAGCCCTGTTTCAGAAGAAATTCTCTGAATGTCAATAGTGTTGAACCCTGCAAAGGTGATTCCATCTGTCATAATGACTCTCAAATCTTCGTGTTTGGTATTTTTTATCATAGAAATGATCTTATCTGTTGCATCCATACCATCTCGCATAATCCAGCAGCTGAGCAACCCATCGATCCAGAATCCTCCCCGGAAGACTACACCCACTAAAAGTATGTCATCACCATATAATGAACCATCATCTATACCTAAAACGCGAATTTGCGGCTTAATCTTCATGTGTATACCTGGGGGTCGAGTTAAAGAACTTTTGCATAAGTTCGTATAGTCCACTTAAAGTGATAATACAGGTGAACCTGGAAAAGGGATAAGGTGAGAACCTGCAGTATGCAGCTGCTCACAGAATCAGATCAGATCTACAGGGGCTCCCTCTTTTTGTGAATGTGATTTAACAGGCTTTTAAAAGCTTCCATCATAGCTTTTTGTTCTTTTTCCTCTAAATCATGCCTTTCCAGTGATTTCATCAGTATTTCTGCAGCTTCTTCTGTTGTAATAACCTTATCTATCCACGCTTTGGCAATGTAGTCTTCTACATAATCGCCTTTTTCATGTTTGTCTAACCCTCCGGGCTGATCCAGGTCTGATTCAATCAAAGCTTGTGAAAGCACGTAATTAGAGACTTTTTCTCCAGCCCACGTACGGGTAGCCCTGGATTTCGCGAGTGAATACAAAAAATTGATGAGGGAATCACCGAATCCCTTCAAATTTCTGTCCGAATTCATTCATCTGCTCCTTTATCTTGGTGACAGCATTCATCAATACTTCCTTGGGAGGTTTCTTACCATCTGTCTCTAAGAAGATGACGGGACGCTCCTTATCAAGGAGAGGATGATCCACTTTGTAGGCTGCAGCACGCACGTGGGTATCTTCCTTCAATGTCTTCCTCAGTAAATTGGCAAAAGTGTGAGTCTCTCCCACCAAAACGATTTCCAATGTATTCTCCTCTTTCTGTAAAACTTCCAGTTCCATACTATCACATCTGTCCTTTTCCATAATCAGATGCCAGTTTCCTCATCTCAATGTTTCCACAGTTGGGACACTCTAAGACATTGCCCTTTCTCTCCAGTTCGGTGCGGCACTTGGTACACAGAGCACGTATCACTCCCAGATCACCACCCATGGTGGATAGTTCCAGTGGTTCTTTGTGTGCTTTCTTCACCTCAGCTCTCAACAAATCGTTGATGCGAAACTCGTTGGATAACTCTTTTACATACCTGCGGGAAGCCTGGGAGATATATATTCGTGCCCTGGTTGAACCAGTCACCTCCCTGTCTTCATATCCTCTGAGAGCCAAAATCTCCAGTAAGGCCATCTTCTCTCTCAGCCCCACAACTTTGCATATGACAATGTCTCCTGCAGAAGGAGAGGGCGGCTGGCTCACCACAGGGTCTACCTGTGCTTTTCTGCCCTTCATATCGTAGTGGGCAATGCCTATGGTGGCAGCATAGACCTTCCCATCTTCTTCGTATGCACCTTTTCCTGGCATAAATTCTTCTGCCACTCCCAAAAATGAGCCAGGTAATACAAATTCTCCATCTTTCATTGATTCACCTCTTTACAGATTCTTTACAGATTCTTTACAGATTCTTTACAGATTCTTTACAGATTCTTTACAGATTCTTTACAGATTCTTTACAGATTCTTTACAGATCCACATTTTTTATCAGTCTCTTCAAACCGAAGCAATTCTGCTTCTATGGTGACTACTTTTTTTTCATGAAAGGGATACTGTCTGAAGAGAGGAATCCTCATCTTTTTTGCATGCGTCAGCAGGTGGTTCGTCTGCTGTGCTAAAAATGCAGCATTTCCCTTCTTGTGAAGTGAATACACGACAGAGGCAATCTCTGCCGCCTTCTTCAAAAACTGTACGTCTGCACCCTTCTTTTTCGTACCGAAAGGAGGGTTCTGGACCACAGTATCTGCTGTGAAGGTAACATTTTCCACAGTATTACACTCGAAATGTGTTCTGCTGATTTTTAAACCTTTGGTTGCGCGTGCTACATTTTCTCGAGCTATCTCCAGCATACGATGATCACAGTCTACAAATTTCACTGATGCAGCATGTAATAGTAAAGCTCCACAACCCAGAATTCCTGAACCACAACCTAAATCTGCCACAGTTTTCTGGTAAATATCACCAAAATCGTAGGCTGTAACCAGAATTTCTGCTGCAATATCACCTGAGAGAGTATACTGTTCCAGTTCTGGTGAGTAGTGGGCCGTTTTCAGCCTGGATAGGGCCATGGCCAATTCCTTTTTTTTCATAGAATCATATCCATTTCATATTCTTTTTCTTCGAACATGAGCGCAACCTCTTTACAGGTCAAAACTGGGACTTCAAATAAAGCTGCATCATCTAATGCAATGCGAGGACACGCGCAAATCACGTATGCGTCACATCCATGCAAGATTTCAGGCCTGATTTCATCAGCTGTAAACAGATAGGTAGTCTTTCCCTTTTCTTTCAAATACTCCCTTGTTTTTAAAGCTTCTTTCTTTCTGGATTGGCCACGTTTTGTACTGATAACAATGCCGAAGGTTTCACCCTGGGAAGCTTTGAAAATGAGAGCGTGCCTTCTTTTCAAGAATTTCTCAAATTTCACCTCCTCAAATCTATCATAAACACGGAATACTTTTTTCTTGGTGGCTACAGCTGCTCCCAAGGGGTGGAACGTCCCTGTTCCCAGGTATAAGAACCCATCTACTTCGTCCTGAATTCTTACTGCAGCAGTGAGATCGCAGCCTAAAATCTGTCCTTCAAATTCGGTTCGTATCCTTGTTGCTGTCAAGGGGTTAATGTTACATCCTTTGAGAAAAGATAAGACCTTTGATAACTGTTGTTTGTGCTGTGCAGTTGTGAGCAATCCGACACGTCGAGGTATTTTTTCAAGATTTTTCTGTAATACTGGAATAAAATCAAAATCATCATACACATCTACGTAGACAACAGGCATACAGGGAGAGTATATCTTTGTGTGTCCCACATGAACTAGGAGATCTCCATATTCTTCCAGATCACAAGCGCCATAGCACGGGGTTGCAGAGATGAACACTGCGTACCCTGCATCTTCCAAAAATGTAGCCAGTTTCAGTGTTCTCCTCTTGAGTCCTTCCGGGGCCTGTACAGTGATTTCATGGACATTGTGTGCTCTTATTTTCTGTAATAACTCCTGTTCATCAATTATCAGCATACCCCTTTCTGGGAACATATCTATAAATAGATTCTGAAAATTTTAGCATTTGTGAGGTTCATACTGTTATCTATTGGAGGCCAATTCAAAGGTCTATTGCCCCCTTCCTCTACCCACCACTGTACAGCTTGTCCGTACAGGTATTATCACCCCAGGGGGCATATTCTCATGGGTTACCTAAGTTATCTAGTTTTTGGTGCCCATATTGGTTAAGAATGGATACTTTTTCAAAATCAAGAATTCAAATATTCCCAGAAAACTGAGAAAATAATTCTATGTTAATTCAACTGAAAAAATTCAATAAAAAATGTTAAATTTAAAACAATTTTAGGAAGAGAATTTTTCAATTACAAAAACATCTGAACAAGTTAGGATATAGGTGCAATAATCAATATTTTCGATAGAATAACAGATTCAAAATCTTTTCACCCTTTTTCCATGAGTGAAATACGAAATGGGTGCAGTTCAGCTGTCATAATTCCTTTTTTTACTGCAGGATCATTATTCATGAAATCTTCTGCTTCTTTCTGAGTAGGTGCCCGGAATATCACGACCCCGAACTCCCCGTCCAGACAGGGCCCTGCAAGAATTATATTTCTTTCTTGAAATCCTCTCTTGAGATACTCGAAGTGCTCATTAATGATCTCTTCCTTTTCTGGCGGCATGTCATCGAAAAGTTCAGGTTGGACCATGTTCAGTACATAGATGAATGTGTGAAATTCACTCATTTTTACTCCTCCTTTCCTTTTATGAATGTTCACTTTATAGAAGACTTAAATGTTATGGTCATGGTTAGGTGGACCTTTCTGAAGATATTGGTCGAGAGCATGGAGTTACAGAATCATCAACAAATACAAATGTTCACAAAAAGGGTGCTGAGCTGTCTTGCGAAGAGCTATTTGTGGTTTTTAAGAAGTGAAAAGGAGAGATTCAACATACTGTTTATCAACCATCATCTATAAATAGGGTTATCCTGTACCTCTGACATGAAAATCTCGCTCATACAGATGGAAATTGAAGATGGAGCTAAACCTGAAAACGTAGAAAAAGCCCTCTCCTTCATAGAAGGATGCTCAGACGCTGATTTTGTCGTGCTGCCTGAACTGTGGTCTACAGGATTTGCTCTCCGAAATGCAGAAGAACTGGCAGAACCCTTAACTGGTGAAACGATCTCGCTTCTTACTGAATGTGCTTTACATCACCACACATACATCATAGGAAGTATTTTAGAGAATGATAAGACCAATTACTACAACACATTGCACGTTGTGGGGCCTGAAGGTCTTTCAGGTTCATACAGAAAGATTCATCTATTCTCACTCATGAAAGAAGATCAATATCTCAACGCTGGAAAAACCTATTCCACTATTTCCACAGAATTTTGCACTATTGCAGGCATCATCTGCTACGATATTCGATTTCCAGAACTTTCAAGATATTTATCATTAGAAGGTGCCCAGATCTTATTTGTTCCTGCTGATTTTCCTCATCCACGAAAAATGCATTGGGAAATCCTCTTGAGAGCAAGAGCTATTGAGAACCAGGTTTTTGTGGTAGCGTGTAATAGAACAGGTAAATCTGAGAAATACCATTTTTGTGGAGGTTCCACTATCATTGACCCATGGGGTACAATCTTGGTTGAGGCTGAAGAGAGAGAAGGTGTTTTCTCGTGCAGTATTGGCCTGGAAAAAATTTCAGAATGCAGAAAGAGTCTACCTGCATTTGAGAATATTCGTTTGATCTAGATTTTCTCATACAGGTGGGTCAAGTCTGTGGCATTCACAGTGTGATGGCTCCCCAGGAAGACAGGAACCCTCTGCAAAATCAAATCATCCTTCCGCTTCTTTAACCTCTAGTTCAGTTTCAATGAGAATATGAAGCAATTCGGGGTCTATGACCTTCCAGCCATCTTCAAGTTCACCAACGTACACAAAGACAAAAAACCCTTTGTAAGATTTGCCTGCTTTTGTAACAGTCAATTCAACATCATAGGACAGTCCTCTTTTGCCCACTTGCTGGAAGAATTCCATGTCAGACAAATTTCCCATCATTTCTCTGAATTCACTCTGGTCCATTATCTGGGAGATAGACTCTACCTTGAACGTTATGTTGTCCTGACTGACATAGTCAAAAAAGGATTTTGCATCAGAAGCATAGTACGGATGCGTCAAGGACTGGACTGTATCCAGGTCACTCCGGTTTAGAGCTCCAAAGTAAGAGACTATCATGTCTTGGATGACCTCGTGAGGTATTACCTCAGGTTCAGGTTCCACCCCCTCTTCTGGTGGTTTTTCTTCAACTTCTACCACCTCAGGTGCTTCTTCCTGCCCGATACACATTGTCACCAGCAAGATCAAGAAGATTATCTTGTATCTCATGATGGGTGAAATGCATCAGCAGCTATAAAGGTTTCTGTGAACTATTAGTTATGAGGTTTCGCGCCTGCTACTCCGGCTCTTCTGTCTACTACTTCTCTAATTAAATGCAGATCCCGCAGGTCTGTTCTTTCTCTGCAATCTCTTTTTTCATTATTTGCGAATATCACTACTTTTTTTAGAGTATTTACAATATAGTTAGAAATATGTTAATTTACCAAAACGTTTATAAGGAAAAAAGGGCATAGTATGGTAAAGGTGATTATGTGAAAAAGCTCACTGCCCTACTGATACTCCTTGCCCTTCTTGGTAGCTTTTACCCTATGATGACCCTCGCTGAAGAGGAAGAAGAGCCACCGGAAGAAGAGCCACCAGAGGATGGGTGGGCAGATTCCGATGGAGATGGGATTCCTGATGATTTCGATCCTTTCCCTGATGACGCTGATAACGAAGGGATGCCTGAAGATGTAGTACAACAATTCATTGAAGCTGCAGAGAACATCAAGAAGCTCGAAGAGATCCTTGGCGATCTAGGCGGAGATGACGAAGAAGACGATGAAGATGATGAAGATGACGAGGATGATGAAGACGATGAAGATGACGACGATGTAGGAGACGATGATGATGTAGGAGATGACGAAGAGGACGACGATGAAGAGGACGAAGAAGAAGACGACGATAACATTTCTCAGGCTGTAATCACTTTAGCCAGAGTAGCCAGAAAGCTTTTGGAGAAAGCAAAGGAAAGGGCTGCAGAAGGAAAATACGGTTCTGCAAAAGGTCTCTCCAATGCTGCAAACCACACTTCCGGAAATGCTCTGAAGAAGTATGAAAAGGATAATCCAGAGGACGAAGAAGAAGACGAGGAACTCGAAGAAGATGAAGAAGGCGAAGAAGACGAGGAGGACGAGGAATCCACTGACAGTAGTTCCAAAGGTAAAGGAAAGGGTAAAGGCAAAGGCAAGGGTAAAGGTAAAGGAAAGGGTAAAGGTAAAGGACCCTGATCTTTACCTACCAAAAATTTCTTTTTTCTCTTTTTTTGAGATCAAGTTAATTTGTGTTAATTCTACCTTCCGAAAATGAGAGCTTCAATATTTTTGATTTGTTGTTCACTCAGCCCCAGCAGTGGATAGAAACTCGGTATTTTTCTCTTTTCAGGTTCAAACTCAGAAAAAGCTGCAGCAAGAACATTTTTTGCCTTCTCTGGATTGGAAACATACGTAATGGGATGACCAAAAGAAAATGGTTCTAAATACCCCGCTAATTCCACATTTCCACATACTACTAATTCGCAACCTCGTCTCAACATCATCCAGCCAGCTACTGCTGATCTTCTATCTTTCAAATTGATCAATACTTTCCCCTGGACTCCCACTGGAATCCCCCCATACCCAGGTGTACGTCCTGCAAACACGTAGGCAGCATTGTACAAGATCTCAATGCCAATGTTCAAATCAGGACTATTCAGGTTCACCTGGGCACCCTCCTGTTCTACAATGTAAGCTCCCACTGCTGCATTCACCTGGGGAGATGTCAAAGCGAATGTCTTGTCCAGCCTCTGAGTTGAAATACGAAAGGTCTGAGCTGGGTCTGCCATTTTTTTGAACAGGTCTAAGGCTTCCTCTTTTATTTCTTGTACATCCCGCTCAATTTTCTTGGCAAAAGATAAAGAAGTGACGCCAAAGACACATTTTAAAACTCTGAGAGCCTTTTCATCCTGGGTCGAAACGACAATCCTCCCCTGTGGATTCTTAATTGCAGAAAATGCAATATCATGTGCTCTGAGAGCATCTTTAATGTTTTCCATAAATATTTTCTCCCACCATCTCCGGGTTCTTTTCGACTTAGTCCCTATTTCACCATACCTGATGAGGATGCAGTTCATGATACCACTTTCATACCCTCAGAGAGAATAGTTAAAATCATTTCCATTTTACTGTGGTATGTCAGCCTATCCAGTCTGTTAAAAACCTTCTTCAACCCCTTTAAACCCCCAAAAAAAAAGAAAAAGGAAAGGAAATATATAATGTCTTGGAAGTCATCACTGAGGGTGTTCAGGATCGTTACCGTCTACTCCGTCGGGAGTATTCCCATTGCCCCCGTCTGGGTCAAAAACGATTTCGCTTTCTGCTATATCAGTCCCTGCCTCACAGAAGACAGTAGCAACTGCTACCGGGCAAATAACCAACACAGCTACTGCTAAGATTGCCCATACTTTTCTATTCATTTTTGCCACCTCTTTAAGGATTTTGTGGGTTCAATAAATGCTCAATTACCCCATAGTATTTTTAGCCACGAATTTAAGCAATATAACTCTTTTCGCCATACATTTTGGCAAAATAGTGTAAGATCGCATAAAGGAAAAAGGCATTTCTGGACTCAAATAAGAGAATATGGTAATATGTTAAGTATTTTATGCTTCAAAAATGGAATTTTAGATTTCTCCTGGTTAACCCTGAACTTACCTTTCAATTATCAAATATTTCAAAGATTTTCCATTTATATATATTTTATTCTTTTAGTTCTAAAAAAAAATAAAAAAATGATCTAAAAACTTTCTTCATATTTTTTATTTTCTTTTTTAGTCACTATTTGTGAGCAACATACCTTTCAAGATTATCTGTCGATTCGTGCCAGTTCCTCTGAAAAGGGGGCTCAGCATTTCTACATTTTCTCAGAGAGATGGTTCTTTATGTATTGAATGGTAGCGTCTTCAAATGAGTCCAAGAGCCCCCGCATCACCTTTGATACTACAGCCTGGGAAAATTCTTCTTCTGTTATTCTCACTTTGTAAATGAATCGCTCTCCACCTTTCCCCACTTCAGACCGTTTATCCAACAACCCGCGTTCACAAAGCCTGTTCATCATGATGCTGATAGTAGATCTACGGGTGCTCTTATCATCCTTTCTCATAATCTCGTAAACATCTCGCGCAGAAGAAACTTCCTCTCTCCACATAATGTGCATGATTGCTGTTTCCAGAGGGCCTAACACCTTCTCCATACCTTTCTCATCTGGTTTAAACTTATGCCATCGAAACATTGTTGTGAAGTGTTTTTGCACCATATAAACTTTACCCATTTGTTAAAGTTGAGCAGCTCCAGAAATTATTGCGCAGAAGAGAGAGGTAACGGGCAGGAAGTGTGGAGGGTTTAGAAAAAGCTGAAAAGGGGTTAATGGAGTAAAATTACAAAAAACAAAACAAAGTGAAATGAAAAAACTAAATCTATATCTATCTCTTCACTGTCTGGATTGTTCCATCTGCTCTGTGGATTCTCACCTGTAGAGGCGTTTCTCCTGGCAAAAAGTGGGTAGCGCAGGCGAAACACGGATCGTACGCTCTAAAAGCCATTTCTACCATGTTCAACAACCCCTCTGAGACTTCACCGTTCTTGATGACCCCTTTTGCAGCATCTCTGACAGACATGGAGATGGCAGGAGCATTGTTAACAGTAGCCACGATCAAGTTCACCTTCTGTGCCAGACCTTCTTCATCCAGTTTGTAGTGGTGAACTAATGTTCCTCTGGCAGCTTCCACTATACCCACACCTTCTCCCGGTTCGCCAGGTTCTGCTCTAATATCTGTTGAAGTGATCTCATCATCCTGTGCCAGCTCCAGCAGCCGTTCTGCTGCATACTGCAGCTCAATCAAGCGGGCCCAGTGAGTGGCCAGAGTCTGGTGGGCAGGGTATCCCAGAGTTTCCATCATCGTCTCGAACGCTTCGTGAGCCAGAGGTGTGGCCATTCCCTCTGAAGCGTTCAGCCGGGCCAGGGGAGCTACCCGGTATACACCAGAGTCTGCACCATCTACAAAGCCTTTCCAGCCCACACCTTTCAAATACGGGAATTTAATGTATGACCAGGGCTCTACGTGCTCTGCAATGTGGTCCAGGTAGTCCTTGGGTGCAAATTTACAGTACTCTTTTCCATCAGGATCTACAACTCTGACATCACCATCGTAGAAGTTCACCTTGTTATTTTTGTCCACCAATCCCATGTAGTACGTCTTCATAGTGTACGCATCTGAGAGGATCAAGTCCAGATACTCCTTGTTCTGTAAAACCAGGTTATCAAAGGTTTCTAAAGAGAACTGGGCAAATTTCACGGATGATTTTGCCATTTCTTCAATTTCCTGGCGTTCTTCTTCTGATAATGATTTTGATACACCGCCAGGCAACCCACAGACAGGATGGGTAGCCTTCCCCCCCAAAATCTGAATAACCTTTTGTCCGTAGCTTCTGTGCTTGATCACTTCTTTAGCAATGTCCAAGCCTACCTTTTTTATGACTCCTAAAATGTTTCTCTCTGCAGCAGGTGCTTGGGGTCCTACAATGAAGTCAGGCCCTCCCAGGTAGTAGAAGTGTAAAGTATGATCGTAAACGTAATAGCCCGAATAGATGAGTTCCCGTAATTTCTTGGCAGCAGATGTGGGTTCCACATTGAAGGCTGCATCTAACGTTTTGGTAGAAGCCATGTGGTGGGCAGTAGGACAGACTCCGCAAATCCGGGGAGTGATTCTCGGAAGCTCTTCTGCAGGCCTTCCCATGCAGAATCGCTCAAATCCACGAAATTCAGGTATCTGTATGTATGCATTCTCCACATTTCCTTCATCATTCAGGAATATTTCTATTTTTCCATGCCCTTCCAAACGGGTAATAGGATCTATAGTGACTCGATTCATTTTTTCATCACCTTTCTTTTCAACAATGAAATAGGCAAGCTGTACCTGTAGAATGTCCCTAGAGGATCTTTGACCTGATCGACCAGCTTTTCAACCTCTTCATCTGTCATATTCTCTTCTCCATCCACTCCCAGGATAGAAGCTATGGCTGAAACCAGTTTAGCTCCCTGATCAGTAACCTCTGGCGTGGGGCCCATACACCCTCTGCACGGCATGTTAGCATTGATACACCGGGCTCCACATCCTGCTCTCGTGTTGATACCCATACAGAGTATGCCCTGTTCTAACAAGCACCGCTTTCCATCAGGTATGACCTCATAAGGCCGTTTTATTTCAGGTATTTTCTTTTCAACAATTTCTAGAGGACATTCATCGCACAGAGCTTTATCAGGAGCTAATGTTGATCCTTTGGGGGGCAAATTTCCCTCGAAAATGGCAGTTACAGCTTCTGCTATCAATTCTGGAGTGGGAGGACATCCTGGTAAGTAGTAGTCCACGTCTGTGACTTGATCCAGCGCTTTAACTGTATCGTAGAATTCAGGGAGGGTCAACTCACCTTCCGGAACCATAGACGAAGTCTGAGGAAAAACCCCTTCTGGATTAGTAACTGAGGGTACTTCTTTGTAGGCTAAATTGAAAATCTCTTCTCTGTCAGAAACATTAGCCAGCCCTGGTATGCCGCCGAAACAGGAGCAGGCTCCAAAAGCTACCAAGACCTTGGATTTCTTCCTGAGCAGATGGGCAAGCTCTTCATTTTCACTGTTCCTGATAGCTCCATTGAAGAAGCACACATCGATGTAGTTGTCCTCAAATGCTTCCACATCTTTGTACTTTATATCTATGGCCACTGGCCAGAAAACGACGTCTGCCTTCTCCACCACATCCAAAATTTTCTCATCTATGTCTAAGACTGCTATTTCACAGCCACCACAGGACGCAGTCCAGTAGAAGGCAAATTTTAACTTATCCATTTAATCACCTTCACCAATTTTTACAGGTCCGAGCTTTCTCAAATCTTCAGTCATTTCTGTTACCACCTGGGCAAACTTTCCACCTTCAGCTGAAGAGCACCATTCCAGTCTCACTCGATCTGGGTTAATACCAAACTGCTCCAACATCTTCTGGAGTAAAAGGTATTTCCTCTTGGTTTTGTAGTTTCCTGATATGTAATGGCAGTCTCCAGGATGGCATCCTGCAATCAAGACCCCGTCCATGCCATTGATGAAAGCTCTCAACACATGTTCTGGATCAACTCTGCTGGAGCACATCACACGGATTGCTTTCAGGTTGGAAGGATACTGTATTCGTGATGTCCCTGCCAGATCTGCAGCTGCATAGGAACACCAGTTGCACAGAAATCCTATGATTTTTGGTTCATACATTATATCACCTCAGTAGTTCAACACTTATGTAATAATCGGTTGAGCTCACCATTTTCAGTGATCGAGGGGATATCCAGGAAAGTATCCTGTATCTGGAGTTCTCCCTCTGAAGCTGTGGTCAAAGGTGGTCTCTCCTCAATATCAATCCCAGGAGTGTACCCAAATATCGCTGCAAGCTCCCTATTTAAGAAGGAACACAGTAGTGATAATGGGAGTTCCATGGGGCAGACATCTTGGCATTGTCCACAATTAACACAGGAATCGGCAACATGTGAAAGCCTGGTGAGAGGAAACATTATATCAGGGGGTATTTCTCCTTTATCCACAAATCCTCTTTTTGCTTCCAATATGCATTCCTTGCAGTGACATATTGGACAGGCATCTCTGCATCCATAGCATTTTATACATTTGTTGAATTCACCTATCCAGTAATTCAATCTTTCCGGTTGGTTAAGTTCCTGGAAAATCCTGAAATCACGTGTTTTCCATTTCTCTGCGCGTTCGATTTCTGCTTCATCCTTTTTCTTCCGTCGTTGAAGGCTCTCTTTGTGGGGTTCTTTAACTTCAATGAAGCCTTTCTCTATCGTTTCATCCATCAAGTTCTTGCCCTTTTCCGAGCATATTTCTATAAATGTACTCTTTTTCTCTTCATCTTCAGCGCCCCATTTACCACAGGCTAAATCTGCCATTCTCGGAATGTTTATATCACATCTTCTGCAGTTCTCCCTCCGGCCATATCCTTTTTCCTCTAATTCTGTAAGATCTCTGGATTTTTTAGTCCCATCTCTTAAAACGACAGTCAGCATTCCTTCGTCGATGTCTTCTCTCATAATACTATCTGGATCGACTTCAAATTCCTCGATAAACATCCTTTTAGCAGTTGTCGGGGACATTGTTCCAGTGCAATTTAACCCGATGAGAATCACGTTATCTGCATCTATCCGTTCTCTTTTCTGGAGTTCAATAATCGCTCTGATATCGCAGGGTTTGCCTACCACTGCCAGCTTCATGGTAGAAGCGCCATCAAGATATTCCTTCACAAACCGAGAGATATTAGGAGTAGAACAGTGGAGAGATCCGGCGGTCTCAATTAATTCCTCTGGTGTGGTAATCAGAACGGGCACACCTGCATATCTACTGCCATTTTTCGCTCTTACCGTGACTACTCCATCAATTTTCCCTGTTTCTAGAGCACCTTGGAGAATGGAGGTAACAGCGCCGCCGTATTCTCCTCTCTCTCGTGCGTCTTTGTGTGAGGAGCGGGCTATATACATATTTTCACTCATTTTCTCACCTCTACGTTGACTGCACATACTTTGAACTCTGGCATCCCGCATGCAGGGTCCAATACGGGATTAGTGAGCCTATTGGCACATGATTCGGTAAAGTGG
>SMTZ1_10012958_pt1 | contig 14745 bp, 10 predicted proteins | sample DeeMarSWOR136_30_FD_25667 | JGI IMG/M metagenome (IMG submission 25667) | reverse complement strand
TTCCACGATTGAATTTCCATACTAATAACTTGTCATCCAACATCAGCCGGCCGCCTGCTAAAGACAAGACAATCGATTGTCACCTATATAACAATCGAGGTACGCATTTTACTCAAAGGAAAAATAGAATTATGTGAAATTTTAGTTGCTTTGCGGCCCAAAGGGTATGAAAAAGGCCGACCCCTGCTTTTCACTGGTGGGGCCGGCCTGTTTGGCTGAAAATATAACAAATTATTGTTTGACCTTGAATTCGTACTTGTAGATTTCATCTTTCTCTAAATCTTTGCCCTGGCAGCGCAGGATAAAACCGTCGGCATTTTTTTCGTACTTAAAGGCTTTGCCACTGAATAAATCCCCCGGCAGGCCACCGGGCAGGGCATCAGGCAGCTTGCCGGTCTTGGCCTTTATTATATAAATCTCAATAGCTGACTTGAGGGCGTTAGATTGAGTATTCCACCTTGTTGACAGGTTATAAATTCTCTGCCATGTTGTAAAAAGGCTCGCGGTTAAGGTTGAGTCGGGATTTTTACTGAATTCTTCCGTCAACTCTTCATCTAACTTCTTAAGTTTTGCATATCCTTGTGGATAGGGCAGGTCGAAGGCAGCTTCAACGGCGTCCATATATCTATTCCAGTACTCTCTGTTTCTGTTAAAAAACTGCTCATCAGCAGCAAGAATCCTTTTAAGTACCTTTTCTTTGAAAGGCCCATCGTCAATGCCTGAATGTACTACATCGCTAATTCTTTCCGGTGACATAGATATTATTCCGGCTTGCCGTTTCCAGCTAAGAGTGGGTTTGATTGAAAAGCGCTGCTCGTTAATATGAGCCAACTGACTTTTGAGCCAGGTCAACATTTCTATATCTGGCGGCATATCCGACAGGATTTGGATAATACAGTCATTTGTCACGGCATTGAAAGCAATACCAACTATATAAAGTATAACCGGACGTTCATTTAGGTGTTGCGCCATTTTGTAAACGCTTATACAGCGGATTAATGCGGTCTTGTAATCGTCCCGTTGGGCGGGAATCCTTGCGTCTGCGAGAACCAATCCGAGTAACTGTCTTAACTTGTGAAGAGGCGGCAGCAATACTTCAGTGCCCTGTGAGTAATCTAATCCCCAATCGCAATGTTTTATCTCAGAGGCATCGTGCACAACATTTACTATTTGACGGTTCTTATTAACGAATTCTCTTATTTTCTCATTTAATTCAATCTTGCCTTTAGCAAAACGTAACAGCATGTCGTTCATCTCATCGTCAGCCTGGTATAGCATGAAAGCTTTATAGTAGAGTATCGCTGCGTTGTCGGGTGGATATGCAAAGGCTGATGGGGCTGATACAAATAGTGTCAAAACAACGAATATCGCCTTTGTTATTTTTCTGTTCTTAATTGTTTTCATAGTCTTGTCCTTTCTGTGCTATTACCATTGCCATTGAAGTCTTCGAGTATCTGTTCGATTGATAAGATTCCCGTCACCGGTCCAGTTGGCTTAAAAGCCTCCCTGCATTGATTTTCTACAGCTTCTATTCCTCCATGCCGAAATGCACGTTCAAGTGACATAGCTGTTATCAGTTCAGCCGGGGATTTTGTGACCTTTGAAAAGGTAGTAGTATCGACTTGCTCAGAAGGCTCCTGATACAAAACAATTAAGCCGATTGCTACGATTATTACCGCTGCTGCGGCAATTCTGATTATTGGGTTTCTTAAAGTTATTCTCCATATATTTGGCTGGTGGGTCGGAGCCTTTTCGGATGCCCGGGAGATGAGCGCTTGATATTCATCTGGGTATTTTTGCTTCCATTTCCCGGCATCGAACTGCGGCCTTTCCGTGTTGATAGCGCGGGAGATTAGCTCATCCAAATGTTTCTCATTTTTTTCCTTATCCATAATCAAACCTCGCCAAAACCGTTACGCCGTAAATAGTCGGCCATTTTTTTCTTAGCCCTTCGCAGTCTTCCGCTTACAGCCTGTTCGGAGATACCCAATACCGCCGATATCTGCTCGTAAGACATACCATCATAGTACCGCAGAAAAATCAGTTCTCTTGCGGAGGACGAAATTTTACTTAGGGCCTTCCTTACAGCCTCGGCAGACTCGTCCGTGTCCGATTTGGCCGCTACCATCGAAAGGTCCTCGGCAGTGTGATAGTTCTCTGCCCTCCGGAGCATATCTCTTGCAACGTTCCTGCAAATAGCAGCGAGCCAGCCTGCGAATCGATTCTTATTCTTTAACTGCGGTAATTTGACAGCGGCCTTTGCAAATGCCTGCTGAGCAGCATCTTCAGCCAGGTGCCTGTCACCCAGTACCGAATGTGCGATTGCGAGCATTCGGTAAAGCTGTCTGCATCACCGTTGATAGCTGCCTTGACTAATACTGTATCCGGCTTTTGAGCCACTGATTTTTCTTTCTCCAGAGCCCCGGACAATCTTTTCGCTGAACCAGCTTCCATTATTATAGATTGTCTTTTGCGCTCAAAATGGGCGCTAAAAATTTTATTTTGCAGATTTTTTGATTATACCCTCTTTGGTATGGTAAGCGCAGAAAAAAGGCCGGCCACAGCGAGCCAGCCTTCCTTAAAATAAACCCTTTGCCCCACCGGGGGCAAAAATTCCAATTTGTTTATGGATAATCTGCTATCGCGTGCAATAACAGGTCTCTATTTAGTCGCAGTACTTGTTTAGACACCACAACAAGTGTTGGCAGCAGCAGACGGACTGGACATTGGGCAACAGTCCGGTGCAGCCTCTCCCGCGCAGCACGGCTTAGTGCAATCCGGTGGGCAGGTTTTTGGACAACAGTCTGGTACTGGCTCTCCAGCACAACACGGCTCGGTGCGTCCAAGGAATCCAGCCCCTGTCTGTTGAGCAAAAGCTACTTGAACGTTTTCGTTGGAACTGATCTTAGCTCCACAACACGTCGTGCCGCCTGCCGCCGGACAGGTTTTGGCTTGCGAGCCGGCACCGGACCGGGCAGGTAAAATGTTCGCATAGCTGGCGAGCAGAACAGTCCCTGCCAGTAGAGCAACTATAACAGCTCCGATAATCAGCAGATTCTTGGGATTTTTAAGGCTCATTGACAATTTCCTCCCAAAGTTGACATTTATTTTCAAATTCTCCTCACATACCGAAATATAGTACCCTTTATTATATTATCGTTCTGTATTATACCATTTCTTAGAGGTATTGTTCGTAAAGACTTGTAATTTTCGAATATTTACAATTATCTTCTTTATATGAGTCCAGGCCCTTAATTCCTGCATATTTTACAGACAACTTCACATAGGGGCGGTTCGCGAACCGCCTCTACTGAGACAGACCCGTCTTGGCTCGGCCAAGCCGAGACAGGTATTGTTTTGCGAAACGTTGTGCGGCCGAGTGGAGTAATGCACGGCTGTTTTCGAGCGCATAATCAAGCGACATATTATCTTGCCTGCTGGATATAGCAGCGGCGATTCCTATTTTTTGAAACTCATGCTGTGGTATATTGACCTGACCTGCGAGCACAGCCAGGCGGGTGTGTGATTTTGAGGCCATTGTTAAGATTCCGGATACGACTTTTCCATAGAGCGATTGCCGGTCGAAAGAGCCTTCGCCGGTAATGACCCAGTCGGCGGCTTCGAGCTCAGCGCGGATGTTACTCCGGGCCATCACCGTTTCTATGCCTGATACGACAGCGGCATTCATAAAGGCCATAGCGCCGGCGGCCAATCCGCCGGCCGCACCTGCGTCAGGGACGTTGATGTCACGCTGGAGTTGTTTACGAACAAGCTCGGCCAAGTGCGCAAGACCCTTTTCAAGTTGTTCTACCATTTCGGGTGTTGCGCCTTTTTGTGGGGCGTACACTTTAGCTGCACCCTGCTCGCCACAAAGTGGATTGTCAACATCGCAGAGGACTTCTACTGGAACGAGGCCGAGTTTTTCGGGTCTGACTATTTTTGTGATTTTCTCAAGGCCCGCCCCGCCAAGCGGGACAGAATTGTCGTGGTAGTCGAGGAACTTCCAGCCAAGCGCCATTGCTGCGCCGATGCCACCATCTACAGTTGCGCTGCCGCCAACGGCCAAAAGGATTTTGCGTGCACCGTATTCCAGTGCAGCTTTGATAAGCTGGCCGGTCCCATAAGTGGTCGTTTTAAGCGGGTTCATCTGGTCGGTCGAAAGCAGTTCGAGTCCGCTGGCCGATGCCATCTCGACAAGAGCTGTTCTGTCATCGTCGAACCAGGCAAAACCCGCTTCGACCTGCATATCCGGCAGGGGACCCATTACGGTTTGCGGAACCCACCGACCATTGGCTGCTTTAATCATCGCTTCCGCGGTGCCCTCACCTCCGTCGGCCATTGGTTTTATTACAAGCTGAATATCAGGTACGGATTCGGAAATGGCATCTGCGATGATTTGACAGGCCTCATAAGCTGTGAGAGTGCCTTTGAACGAGTCGGTTGCAATGACGACTTTCATAAAACTCAATTCTACAAAAACGATATATGCGTGAATGCGTATATGTGTATATGAGTCCACTCATCCACTCATCTACTTATACACACATTTACTCTTTTAGAGAACAATCAAGCTGATAACCCATAACGTGATGGCTGCGGCGCCGCCTTCGGCGAGTGTGCCGAGTGTTTGCAATTTATAGCCTTGTTTGACGCTCATTTTGGATAGGCCGGCAACTACCCAAAAATAGCTGTCATTTGCATGGCTGACCACCATTGAGCCGGCGCCGATGGCTACCACTACGAGTGCTTTTGCCGTCGGCGTTTCGAGACCGAGTGTTTCGAGAAGCGGCGCCACGATACCGGCTGTGGTGATGATAGCAACGGTTGACGAGCCCTGTGCCGTTTTGAGCGCTGCGGCTATGATAAAGGGGAGCCAAATACTTAGGTTCGCACCTTTGCCGAGGTATTCGCCCACGGCTTCGGAGATTCCGGAATTCTGCAGCACCTTTCCGAAGGCGCCGCCGCAGCCGGTAATGATAATGATAGTTGCCGCGGCAACGACCGCCTGGCCGACCCATCCGGAAGCTGAGAGCATCTCTGTCGTAAGTTTTTTCGGCAACAGGAAAGCAAAGAAAACGCCCACGAGCAGCGCCACTACCGGTTGTCCGGCAAAGCTGATAAGCGCAGCGACATCCCCCTGGCAGAATGGATGGCTTGGGAACTCACTGATTGACCTGGCCACAATCAAAACTATTGGCAGAAAGATGGGAACGACCGACTTTAGGGCTGAAGGTGCATGGTCAGTGAGTTCATGTGAATCCTGCTCCGGTGATTCAGAGTCGGGGCTGATGTAAACTTTCGCTGCAAACTTTATCGCAAACAGCCAGCCGGCAGCAAGGGCGATAATGCTTACCAGCGCTCCCCAGAGGATTACCAGGCCGAGGTCGGCCTCCAGCAAGCCCGCCGCAGCGACAGGCCCGGGTGTGGGCGGGACCATCGTGTGGGTGGCATAAAGACCAAGGCTAAGCGCTACTGCACTTGCCGCCAGGGATATCTTTACTTTGCGGGACAGCGCCTTGGCCAGCGGAGAAAGAATGACAAAGGCCGAGTCACAAAACACAGGGATGCTGACGATATAGCCGATGATACCCATAGCCAGAGGCACATTCTTACTGCCTACTAATTTGAGCGTGCTCTCGGCCAGTTTATACGCGCCGCCGGATTTTTCCAGGAAAGTGCCGATGACCGCCCCAGCTAAGATTACGATTCCGATATAGCCGATAGTGCCGCCGAAGCCCGCGTTTACCGATTCGACTATCTGCTCGAGCGACATTTTTCCGCACAAGATGCCATATCCAAAAGCGGCAATCAGCAGTGCAAGAAACGGATGCAGTTTAAGCCTGGTTGTTGCAATAATGATGAAAACGACGGAGAGAAGAAGAAGGATTAACAGCCACATAGAGTTTGTCCTTTCGTTGATACCCAGCACCGATATGGTATCTACCCTGCTTAGTGCCGGGTGTCAATCTTTTTTCATAGAACCCTGGGATTTCAATTGTCAATGTCAGCTTATGTACCTAATTTTTTGTAATAGTGCTGATAAAGTGATAGAATACCAGCCGTGTAAGAGCCACGTCTCGGCAGGTCGGCCGTGTCGGAGCTACGTCTCGGCAGGTCGGCAAGAAATTGTCGGTTGATAGTAATGGATTTTACAGAAACCTTTGGTAACTGATATGGGAGATTTTTATGGACAATAATTCTAACAACAAGACAGTCATGACCGGTAGAGAACGTGTGCTCAAGGCTCTCAATTATGAACCTGTTGACCGTGTTCCTGTGGATTTAGGCGGAACAGTAACCAGTGGGGCTCAGGTTAGTGTAGTCTCGAATCTGCGCCAGGCACTCGGTCTGGATAAGCCGGGTGAGCCGGTGAAGGTTGTTGACCCGTATCAGATGCTTGGGGAAGTTGCGGCTGATTTGCGGGATATGTTTGGGATTGACACGGTGAACCTGCTGGGGCCAAAATGTCACTTTGGCTTTGCGAATATGGACTGGAAGCCATGGAGAACGTTCGATGGCACGGATGTGCTGGTGCCGGGCGGGTTCAATACAGAGCCGGAACGTAACGGTGATATTCTACAGTATCCTCAAGGTGATAAATCCGTGCCGGCATCGGCGCGGATGCCCAAAGGCGGGTTTTATTTTGATGACATTATTCGCCAGGGGCCGATTGACGATGCCAGGCTCGACCCGGCGGATAATCTCGAGGAGTTTGTGCCCATCAGCGATGAAGATTTGAAGATTTATGAGCAGCGGGCAAAAGAGCTTTACGACGATACGGACCTTGCGATTGCGGCGGGATTTCCGGGGACGGCCTTTGGGGATATAGCTTTGGTGCCGGCGGCAGGTTTGAAGCATCCCAAAGGGATTCGCGATATTGAGGAGTGGTATATAAGCACGGTGGCGCGAAGAGAATATATTAAAGAAGTCTTTGCAGGTCAGGTCGAAATTGCAATTAAAAATCTGGAGCGGATCTGCCAGGCCATCGGCAACAAAGTGCACATTGTGTTTGTAGATGGAGCAGATCTGGCAGCACAGAATACGCTATTCTGTGGCTTGGATACCTACAGGGAGCTTTATTTGCCATTCAGCAGGAAGATTAACGACTGGATCCACGCCCACACTGAGTGGAAGACGATGAAACACTGCTGTGGGGGCTGTGAGCCGTTGATTGAGGGATTTATCGAGGCCGGCTTTGATATTATAAATCCTGTTCAGACTTCGGCCAAAGGTATGGACCCACAACTTTTAGTTGATAAGTACGGCGGCAGGATAGTTTTCTGGGGCGGCGGTGTGGATACGCAACAAACCTTGCCGTTTGGTAAGCCCGAAGAGATACGCCGGCAGGTGACCGAGCGGGTACAGATATTCAACGCAAAGAAAGGCTTTGTATTCAGCGCTGTTCACAATATCCAGTGCAATACGCCGGTTGAGAACGTATTGGCGATGTTTAAGGCGTTGGGCAGAAAGATAAAACAGTAAAAGCAACAGAATCACGAGGAAAGGAATATAAAATGCTTAGGCGATGGTGGGTAATTCTTTTTGTGATATTATTATTTATCTGGGGTGGCTGTCTCGGCGGAAGAAAAACCTCTACAAAAAGCACGGGTGACAGGCACATCATCAATTTAGATGGCAACTGGGAGATATCTCAAGGTTCAATGGATTTAGTTTCGAGCAGTTTCGAACACAAGGTACCGGTGCCGGGACTGGTTGATATGGCGAAGCCTTCTTTTGACGAGGTCGGCAAGAAAAGCGAGAAACGTCAGGCGTTCTGGTATAGGCGCACATTCACCGTCGAAGGACAGATTCCGGACGTTGCGATTTTGAAAATCCATAAGGCAAAGTATGGTACGAAAGTTTTTCTCAACGGTCAATTAGCGGGTGAGCATCTGCCGTGTTTTACGCCTGCTCTGCTGGACGTGAAGAAATTTCTAAAAGGTTTAGGTAAGCAAAATGAATTAATTGTACGGGTTGGTGCCGACCGTGAATGTTTGCCGGAGGGTATGCCGACAGGCTGGGACTTCGAGAAATACCTCTATATCCCCGGTATATACGATTCGGTGGAGCTGATTCTAACCGGGGCGCCTTATATTTCTAACGTTCAGGTGGTTCCGCAGCTTGAAGATAATTCGGTTCGCATCGAATCGCTAATCCAAAACCCGACTCTTAAAGACGAGGTTGACATCATCTGTAGGATACGAGAATACAAAAGCGGAAGGACATTTATTTCCGACCAGACCAGAATGGGAAAAGTCGGGGACGACCCGGTATTTCCTTTCAGTACGGTTCTACCTATGCGTGACTGCAAACTCTGGTCGCCGGAGGAGCCGTTCCTGTATGAGGTGGAGTTGGATATCGGCACTGATACTCTAAAGATGCGGTTCGGGATGCGGTCATTTAGGTTTGATAAGGAAAGCGGCCGGGCGATTCTGAACGGCAAGCCATATTTTATGCGGGGTACTAATGTTTGCGCATATCGTTTTTTTGAGGATGCCGAACGAGGTGATAAGCCCTGGCGGGCCGAATGGGTTCACCGGCTTCATCGCAAATTCAAGAGTATGCACTGGAATTCGATTCGTTACTGTATTGGTTTTCCGCCGGAGCTTTGGTACGAAATAGCCGACGAAGAGGGATTTTTAATTCAGGATGAGTTTCCCATCTGGCTGCTTAGTGAAGCACCGGAAAATCTGAAAAGCGAAAAGATAATTCCGGAATATACCGAGTGGATGCGCGAGCGATGGAATCATCCGTGCGTTGTTATCTGGGATGCACAGAATGAGAGCGTTACTGAGGAGACCGGCAAGGCCCTTAGTGCGGTTAGGCAACTGGATTTGTCCAATCGGCCGTGGGAGAACGGCTGGGCAAGGCCCCAGTCCGATGAAGATTGCATTGAGACCCATCCCTATTTATTTTCCAAGTTATGGAACGAGTATTGGGCGGACGACCGCAAATTTACCCTGTCGGATATGGCGAAGATCTCCAGCCGACCCCCGGTCAGAAAGGAACAGGAAAACTTTAATCTGCCCATTATTATTAATGAGTACGCCTGGTTATGGCTCAATCGAGACGGAAGCACGACCTGTCTGACCGGAAGTGTTTATGAAAAACTGCTTGGCCCTGACTCGACTGTAGCTGAGCGGCGGCTGCTTTATGCCCGCTATTTGGCTGCCCTTACCGAATTCTGGCGTTGCCATCGTGAATGTGCTGGCGTCCTGCACTTTTGCGGTTTAGGGTATTCGCGAGCTGGTGACAAGCCTAGACCGGAAGGTGGTGCGACAAGCGACCATTTCATCGACCTGGAAAAACTCACGTTTGAGCCTTATTTCGAACAGTATGTCCGTAATGCCTTTTCGTCGATAGGGTTGATGATTAATTTCTGGGACGAGGAGCTTGCCGGCGGAACAGAGCGCCAGTTCAGTGTCTTTGTGATAAATGACCTGCATCGTAAGTGGGAAGGGGCCGTTCGTTTTCTCGTTATACGTGGTGGGCAGATTGTCACCGAACAGTCGAAAGGTTGTGCTGTCAGCGGTCTTGGGCGAGAGATTTTGTCATTTGAACAAAGGGTTCCGAACAGAACGGGAGAATATCAACTCGTTGCAGAATTGGTTACAGCAGATGGTAATGTGGTTCGCAGTCTGCGAGACTTCAAGCTGGTGCCTGCAGGCAAAAAATAGTTATGAATTTGTCAGTGTAACTTTGGAGGACTAAAAAATGGACACAAACAAGAGCACATGTCGTGATTTTCCCGAAAGACACGGGGAGGGACCCCGCTTCGCGGGAACCCAAACAGACGTCCGTCGAACTCGCCGGAGTTTTCTTAAAGCAATGGGATTATGCGTATCAGGCTTTGCGGTTTCGGGGTGCGCTACTGCTGTAAGACGAACAGCGTATAGAGCACCTGGCGGCAAACCTAATATCCTCTGGATTACGTGTGAGGACATCAGTCCTTACTTAGGCTGCTATGGTGACAGTTACGCGATAACGCCGAACCTGGACAAGTTAGCCAGGCAAGGTGTTCTATATACGAAGGCATTTGCAACCGCTCCTGTATGTGCGCCGTCGCGTTCATGTTTGATAACAGGGGTGTATGCAACTTCTCTGGGGACTCAGCATTTGCGTTCCGACATAATATTGCCAGAACGAATCAAGTGTTTTCCGGAATATTTGCGTGCCACCGGGTACTACTGTTGCAACAATTACAAAAAGGATTATAACTTCACTGATGTAAATGTCTGGGATGAGTCAAGTGGTACGGCTCACTGGCGCAAACGTAAGCCGGGTCAGCCTTTTTTCAGCGTGTTTAATTTCACCTCCACACACCAGGGGCAGATTAACGGTTCCGATGATGAGTTTTTTGATAAGTACACATCGAAGCTTAAACCCAAAGAACGTCATGACGGCAAGAAGATTCCTCTTCCGCCATACTATCCTGTCACTCCATTTGTGCGGAAAATCTGGAGCCGCTATTACAACCTGATTACTTTTATGGACAAGCAGGTCGGCGATTTGCTCGGCCAGCTTGAAGCCGACGGTTTGGCTGATAATACAATAGTATTCTTTTTTTCAGACCACGGCATGGGTATTCCTCGATTTAAAAGAACACTTTATGATTCCGGCCTTAATGTCCCGTTAATTATTCGTTTTCCTGAACGTTATCGGCACCTTTCTCCGCTCAGGGCGGGCAGGAGGACCGACAGATTGGTTAGTTTTGTTGATTTTGCACCGACGGTGTTGAGCTTGGCTAGATTGTCGATACCGGGTTATATGCAGGGGCGTGCGTTTCTTGGCGCCTGGGCGGGGCCGCCGCGGGAATACGTCTTTGGTGCGGCCAGCCGGGTTGACGAGGTTTATGAAATGTCGCGATGCGTGCGGGATAAACGCTACAAGTATATTCGCAATTATATGCCGCATTTGCCGTATATACAGCCCAGCGAATATCCGGACAGGGCTGAGATTATGAAGGAGCTACGCAGAGCGGTCGCAGAGGAATCGAATATACAAAAATTGCACTGGGCGCCAACCAAGCCGATTGAGGAGCTTTATGATACATCGGCTGACCCGCATGAAGTAAACAATCTGGCAGATTCGGCTTCACTTAGGAGGATTCTTGGGAGACTGCGTAAAGTGCATCTTCAATGGATGGTCGAGACGAGAGATGTAGGATTGTTGTCGGAAGCTGAAATGCATATCCGTGCCGAAGGTTCGACGCCTTATGAGATGGCACGACAAATTAGTAAATATCCTCAACGGCGTATTCTTGCAGCGGCCGATTTGGTTGGAAGAGAACCGGATAATATTCCGAAGCTAATCAAGTTGTCAAGTGATTCGGACAGTGCGGTTCGCTATTGGGCGGTCGTAGCTCTAAGTGTCATCGGTTCCGGTGCACCGCCTGTCGTCGAAGCACTGACCGTACTACTGGAAGATTCGAGCCCAAATGTGCGGTTTGCAGCAGCCGGTACATTATGCAAGATGGGTCTTTGCGAAAATGCCTTGGGCGTGCTGGCTGAAGGCCTGGAAGATTGGCGGGAGGAAACGGTCCTGTATGCTGCTCGCGAGATACAGCTTATTGGGAATAAAGCCTGCCCGATTGTCCAACAAATAAAAGAGGCCCAGGGACGATGCAAAAATCCGGATGGGACATATAAAAATAATAATCACGCAACGTTTATCGACTGGGCCCTGAAATACACTCTGGAGAATTGTGGAGAATAATCAAATCGGCACATTATCAAAATGAGTAAGATTATGAACGGCACGCTTGCAGAAGGAAAAGGCAGCATTGTATATGTGATGCTCGTATGTGTGGTAGCTGCTTTAGGGGGGCTTTTGTTCGGCTATGATACGGGGGTAATTAATGGAGCGATAGGACCTCTGAAAGCACACTTTGTCCTTGATGCAAACTGGGCAGGCTGGGCGACAGGTTGTGCGCTGGTTGGATGTGCTGTAGGGGCAGCTATTGCTGGCGTACTCAGCGACTGGCTGGGTAGGAAAAAGGTTCTTATTTTTTCTGCGATTTTGTTCTTAATCTCGGCGGTTGGAACTGCCCTTCCGAGAAATATTACCACTTTCATTATTTACCGGATAATTGGCGGTTTGGGTGTGGGAGCGGCGTCGATGTCCTCGCCGATGTATATCGCGGAGATATCGCCGGCAAGGATTCGCGGTCGGATGGTTTCAGTCAATCAGTTTGCGATAGTAACCGGTTTTCTGGTTGTCTATTTTGTGAACTACTTTATCGCCCTTCAGGGTGACCAGATGTGGAACCAGGAATCCGGCTGGCGATGGATGTTCGGCTCGGAGGCGCTGCCGGCTTTACTGCTGCTGGTGCTGCTGTTTTTCGTGCCGGAGAGTCCCCGCTGGCTGACCAAACAAAACCGCAGTGACAAGGCATTGGAGATTCTTATCCGTGTTGATGGGGCTGAATATGCCAAAACCGAACTGCTGGAAATCAAGGATGCGATAGCTCACGAGAGCGGCTCGCTAAAACAACTGTTTCAGCCGGGCATGAGGATTGTATTGGTCATCGGCATTGTTTTAGCTGTTTTGCAGCAGGTTACTGGTATCAATGTTTTTCTTTATTTCGGGACCGAGATTTTCAAGAAGATGGGGTCTGAAACCAATGCCGCTCTTCTTCAAACAGTGGTGGTAGGCGCGGTAAACCTGACCTTTACTATTGTCGCCATCTGGACGGTGGACAGGTTGGGGCGAAAGCCGTTAATGATGATTGGTTCGGTGGGGATGGGGCTTTCACTGTTAGGCATGGGCCTGGTAGCATACTGCCAAAAAACAGATTTGTGGGTCCTGTTATTCATCCTTGGTTATATCGCCTGCTTTGCTCTTTCTGTGGGGCCTGTAACCTGGGTGATTCTGTCGGAGATATTCCCGACCCGGATTCGCGGGCGGGCAATGGCAATTGCCACGGTATGTCTGTGGGTGGCAAATTACCTTGTTTCCCAAACGTTTCCTATGATGGAGGAAAGTAACTGGCTGCTTGAGAAGTTTCATCACGCTTTCCCGTTTTGGCTGTACGGGATTTTCTGCGCTGTTCTGGTCACTTTTGTCTGGCGGTTCGTGCCGGAAAGCAAAGGCAAAACGCTGGAAGAGATAGAGAAACACTGGATGAGCACATAAATTGAACAGCAGGAGAGCACTTTGTGATATTTGTAGCATTGTTTGGTGTAAGATGGATTTTCCGGAAAGATTGACTATTCAAAGCCATACGATAATCATTGTGCCGCGATACGCTGAAACCGACAAAGGCGGAGTGGTTCACCACAGCGTCTATCCTGTTTGGTTTGAGATGGGGCGCACGGAACTTTTACGGGCTAATGGACTGGCATACAAAGACCTCGAAGAAGCGGGAGTGTTGTTTGTTGTAGCCGAGCTGCGTATAAAATATCGCCGGCCTGCAATGTATGATGAGAAGCTAGGTTGAGCATAGCTATAAGCTTACACGCAGCAGTAATGGGATAATCTTAGCTGAGGGTTCGAGCGTGCTGGCCTGCGTCAACGCCGAGGGCAAGGTTCGCCGAGTACCTGAATTTATGTATCCCAAAGCCGGTTAGAAATTCTACGGAGTGATACTACACAAAAAGCGGAGATTTTTGTCCGAGCGAATTAGAAAAAACAACTCGTTTGGTGGTTTTCAATTGACAATTGGCAATGGACAATTGACAATTCGTTTATGGCTTCAGAAAAAAAAGAAAACTGCGGTCTTTTTGGCATTTTTGGTGACGCCGAAGCTGTTCATAAAACCTACTTCGGCTTACACAGTCTTCAACACCGCGGCCAGGAATCGGCAGGAATTGCTTCCAGTGACGGCGAAACAATCCATTGCTTTGCAGGTATGGGTATGGTCAGGAGGGTTTTCCGCACCGGCAGGGACGTTTTAAAAAGATTGTCTAATCCGATAGCAATCGGCCATGTCCGGTATTCGACGACAGGTGCCAGCAGGGCTGTAAATTGTCAGCCGCTTGTGGCCGAGTACTCCCGCGGGCAGGTGGCGGTGGCGCATAACGGCAACCTTATAAACGCAACACTTCTGCGTGATGAATATGAGGCACACGGCAGTATATTTAATTCTACAAGTGATACTGAGATAATTACTCATTTGCTTGCCAAGCCGACCCACGTGAGCAATCCTGACCCATTGGCACATGTACTGAACCATCTTCAGGGGGCATATAGTCTGCTGTTTTTGTTCACCGACCACATTGAAGCGGCCCGTGACCCTTATGGCATCAGGCCTTTGTGCATAGGGCAAACCGAAAAAGGCGCTTACGTAGTTGCCAGTGAGACGTGTGCCTTTGATGCCATCAACGCAGAGTTCATTCGTGAAGTTGAGCCCGGCGAAATCGTTCGATTGGATAAAAACGGTCTGCACAGCAGATTTTTCGTTACGCCGGGCACTGTTACTCCGGCTCACTGTATATTCGAGCACATCTACTTCGCCAAACAAAACAGCACCTTTTTCGGTGAGAATGTGCACGAGTTCAGAAAGAATCTCGGAAGACAATTAGCGATAGAACACCCTGTCGATGCGGACGTGGTAATACCCGTGCCGGACTCGGGGACATCGGCGGCGATAGGATACGCAGAGCAGAGCAAAATACCTTTCGACATGGGATTGGTCAGGAGTCATTACATAGGCAGAACATTTATTTCGCCGGAGCAGAAATTAAGAGAATTAGAGGTAAAACTCAAATTAGCTGTAGTAAAAGAAGTAGTGGGCGGAAAGCGCAT
>SMTZ1_10004052_pt1 | contig 14748 bp, 11 predicted proteins | sample DeeMarSWOR136_30_FD_25667 | JGI IMG/M metagenome (IMG submission 25667) | reverse complement strand
GAGAATATGACCATCGAGACTCTGGGTCTGAAGCTTCGTCAGGCCTACCTTCCCAAGTTTCGCAAAGTGTTGCCCGAGGTCAAGGTGGTGCGCTACTACCAGATTGAGAACAAGATCAATGCTGCGCTGATTTATGAACTCGCTCGCAACATACCGCTCATGAAAGCGGCCAAGTAATTATAAAAAAAGGGAGGATATGATGATGAGATACTTTCGTTTGACGGCCATTCTATTGGTACTTGTGTTCGCTGCGGGCACACTCATTCGCCCGAATCCCGCCGGGGCAGCGTCCGCGGCAGAGATCAACCGTGATGTCAAAAGCGCCCTGGAGAAACTGTATGCGAAATCCTCTTCAGCCAGGGCGATGGGTGAAAAGGCGAAAGGCGTCCTCGTCTTTCCGAGCATTGTCAAGGGAGGCTTCATGGTGGGCGGAAAATATGGAGAGGGTGCTCTCCTCAAGGGCGGGAAGACGGCCGCGTACTACAACGCCGTTCAGGTTTCGTACGGACTTCAGGCCGGCTTACAGCAATACGGGTACGCGTTGTTTTTCATGAGCGACTCGGCGATGAAGTGGCTTGACAAGAGTGACGGGTGGGAGATTGGGGTTGGCCCGAGCATCGTCGTTGTCGATGTCGGTGCGGCCTCGTCAACTACGACCACCACCGCGCAGTCGGAGATCTATGCGTTTTTCTTCGATCAGAAGGGACTGATGGGGGGCCTTGGCTTGCAGGGTACGAAGATCACCAAGATAAAGAAGTAAGAAGTGTGCCCTTCACGGAGGAATAGAGGTTTTGTGAATATTGGAGGGCGCATTAAGCCATGGCTATGGAAGGAATACATCCAGGATTATGTACAGGGCACAAAGAGGAGGAGAAGAGAATAATGACGAAAATTCTCAAGACATTGGCAATGGGTTTGTGTTTCATTGTATTCACACTCGTCAGTCCTTGGGCGCATGCGGAGGATGTGTCTTCGGGTAAGAGCACGTGGGAGTTTCACGTGATTCCATATATTTGGATGGCGGGGATAAGCGGGGATGTGACCGTCAAGGGAAGCAGGACATCCGTTGATGAGAGTTTCAGCGACATCTTAGAGAACCTCGATTTCGGGGGGTTCCTCCACCTGGAGGCGGCAAAGGGCAAGTGGGCGCTCTTCGGGGATGGGACCTATGTGAAGCTTTCCGTAGATCGTACCCTCATTGATGTCGGTTCCGAGCAGGTGCAAGTGGAATTGGGAGGGGCCTATCGGTTTGCTGAGCTCCCTCTCGGGAAAGAGGGAGGACGCCTGGTGTCCTTCGAGGCTCTGGCCGGAGGTCGGTACAACTATGTCAAAAGCGAGGTCGAGATACTGAGGCTTCTGAAATCCAAGGAAAGCCAGGATTGGGTTGATCCGATCGTGGGGATGCGCCTCACGGCAGGCCTAACCGAGAAACTCTGGTTCCGGGTGAGAGGCGATATCGGAGGCTTTGGCATTGGAAGCGCATCCGACTTCGCCTGGAATGTGGTGGCTGTGCTCGGATATCAACTATCGCGGCGAATAACCCTTGGGGGTGGGTGGCGCATCCTTGACATCGACTACGAAAGAGGCAGCGGCCGTCGCCGCTTCGAATATGATGTCACGACGAGCGGACCGGTACTAGGCCTGGGTTTTCGCTTTTAAGAATATGTTCCCCTCCGGTTCTTGAGCGGGAGCGAGGAGGGAGAAGGATAAGAGAACAGACACCATATCAACTCAAGAAATGGGTTCGGAATACAAAACCGACAAAGGGGCAATCAGGTTAGGAGGTCGACGATGGATGTGACACCCGTGCAGAAACGCCACGATTCCATGAGTCCTGTCTTCTATGGCCTTGTTTCGGGGTTGTTCTTCCTGATACTGCTCATCGGTTGTGCCCACAAGGTGGGTGTGCACCCCGTCGATTTCGAAAGACGATATGAGGAGATGAGCCGCAGCGCACTTAACTCGGCTTCGCCCAGTGAGCGAACCATGCTCTTTCTCCGTCAGCGAGATCTCATCGATGCCTGGAAACGCGACCCGATCCCGATGATGACTGAACTGGATCGGACATTCCACCAAAACCCCGACCGTGAAACGCTCTTCGCCCTCATGGAACTGTGCTATCTTGAGGCACATCGCGCACCGAAACTATCCGATTTAGCGGTAAAGTTGTACCGCTCTTGCACCTTGTATGCGTACAACTACCTCTTCGATGCAAAGCTCGGCCCGCCGCCGAGTTCCTACCATCCGCACTCACGACTGGCATGTGAATTCTATAATCGCTCGTTGGCAGCGCAGATACTCTATAATCGGAATCGGAATATTGGATACAGGAAGAATCTGCGCCTGCCGCTGCTGAGGGGATGTGTGGAGCTTGTGGCAAGACATTCGGAGCTGGCATGGAGCCCCGAGGAATTTGATCGGTACTTTATCGCCTATGAATTCGAGGTTGAAGGCCTCGCCAAACACCACCGCTCCTTTGGCCTTGGCGTACCCCTGATTGCGGTGTACACGCCGCCTGCCCTGGAGAAGAGGACAACGGAGGACCGTTTCCTTCCAAAAGTCCAGCTGACCTGCCCGGCTACGGTCTTTGTCAAGATTGATCCACTCATCAGCCAGGTGCAGGGGGAAGCTATCACATACAGGGGAGAAATCCTCGCCTATGATCCTTTCAAGACACAGGAGATCAGCATCGGTGGTCGAACCGCACCGCTGGAAACGGATTTCACCACGGCGCTGGCTTACGGGATTGATAAAGCCCCGCCTCCCGAGAAAATGAAGGCCTTTTTTGATGCGGAGACCTGGGCTGAGCGGCAGGGCCTATTCATGCTGCAGCCCTTTCAGAGCGACAAGATCCCGGTCGTATTCGTGCATGGCCTGATGTCCTCCCCGGAAACGTGGCTCCTGATGTTCAACGACCTCTTGGGCGATCCTCAGATTCGCCAACGCTACCAGTTCTGGTATTTCCTGTATCCCACCGGGAATCCGGTTCTGTATTCCGCCAGTATTCTGCGCGATTCACTGGTGGAAATCAGCAGCGTGTACGATCCTGCGGGAACCAATCCCGCCTTTAACCGGATGGTGCTCGTCGGCCACAGCATGGGCGGGCTGTTATCCAAGGCGATGGTTCAGCAAAGCGGCGACCTGGTGTGGAGGGTGCTCTTCGACAAGCCAATCGACGATTTGGACATCCCGGTTGAACAGCGCTCCATGCTGGAATGCATAGCCTTTTTTGAACCGCTGCCGTTTGTGAGCCGGGTTATCTTTATCGCGGTACCCCATCGGGGTTCCGAGCTGGCGCGAATGCCCATAGTCGAGAGGGTTCAATCAATTGTCAAGCCAGCGACCCGGGCGGTTGAATTGACCACGGGGGTAGTCTCGAGTCTTGGTCGGGATACCGGCCCCATATACGAACTTCTCTCCAAACGCGTTTCCACCGGTGTCGACAGCCTGCGTCCCGACAATCCGATGCTCCACACGCTCGCTGAGATCCCAATCGCTCCCCATGTCACCTACCACTCAATAATCGGCAATCATGAAGCGGCCGACACGCCCGGTGGAACTGACAGGGTCGTGCCATACGACAGCGCCCACCTGGAAGGCGCCGCCTCCGAAAAGATCGTTCGGTCCGATCACGGGGTCCATGCGCACCCACTGGCTATCCATGAAGTGAAACGGATCTTGCGTGAACACCTCGTTACGATGGATCACGCCGAGCGTTGATGCCACGCCCCCATCCTCAATCAAATGCTCATTAAGGAGATTCGTCCATTTGGAGCTTGTACGAATATTTAGACGAAAATCAATGGCATGGTCAGTGATGGTCGATCAACGATTGCAACTTGAATTAACAAAAAAGATGTACCATGGGGTCAGGCATTAGTAATAAGGTATTGATGACGCCTAACAAATCACTCCAGCGGACGGCTGATACCCACCGCTGATTTCGGTCGTCGTTATGCCTTCTTAATTATAGGGCGGGTTTGCTTTGCCAAAACCTTTTTGAAGGGGTGAGAAGATGAAAGGCCTTGGGGACACATCCCGCAAAGTGGTCCACCTAAGGAACGATAAATAAACAGGTCGTAAGAACCGTATATGATGGAGAGATTCTTCGGGGATCGAATTGAAGTAAAAAGGGATGAAATGTCACCGGATCCGGTGTCTTTCACATGGCGTGGAGAAGTGCATGAAGTACGGGAGATACTGGATGTGCGCGTCGACATTGGTTTCGGCGGTTTGCCTCCGCGCAGCAGGAAATGGTATACGCGGCGGCATCGCCGCTACTATGTGGTAAGAGATTCGGAAGGCGACGTTTTTGAACTATACCTAGACTACGCCGATCGAGGTAAGCAGACCTGGTGGCTAGTTAAGAGGTGGGAAGAAAAGAACGGCTCTAAAGGGCTTACCTACCCCTGATCATTTTACTGAAGGGCGAGTAGCAGAGAGGTCCCCTACCCTGCTTTTCGTTGAAATTTCCCTCCAGGCGTGATTTACTCCCAAATCAAATCGCGATACCGCGGGGAGACCTCCATAGTGACCCGATTCCGGGGTGGGGAGATCGGACAACGGCCCTGATGAAGACCTTTGAGCTGGCGGAAATCATCTCCGTCCCCATGGTTACCTTTCATCCCCCCAAATGGTTTGGTTTGGAAAATGAGGGGTCACATCTTAAATTTTCAATCTCATCGCACGACACTTAATAATTAAGATGCGACCCCCAAACACCCCCAAACTTGACATTTAGTGCATCGTCTGTCAGCATATTTTTAAGCTCTATTCAAGAATTAAGTTGGAAGGGCAATTCCCTGGGTTGAACTCGAACGTTATGCTTTAAGATTTTTGGAGGTAATATCATGGGAGCTATGAAATTTTTTGCAAAATTATGTGCTTTGAGCATATTGGTCTACTCAGGGTTCGGTTGTGCTGCTCATACATATGTAACATCTCAACCGGAAGGCGCAACAATTAGCGTTAATGATAATTATAAGGGTGAAACACCACTACGTACTAATGTTCAGGACGCCTTTGGCTTTGGTAGTTTATACGTCTTCAAAGCTGAAAAAGAAGGCTACCGGACTGAAACCAAAGTTTTCAAAGAGGAAGGTATACAGGATCCGAACGCTGCTATCCCCAAAAAGATTCACTTCGTATTAAAGCCTCTCCAAAAAGGTGAGTCAAAATCTCACGAAACCATCGGATTGAATAGCCAATATGTACAAAAGAATTTACATAAGGGGAGCAATCAAATAGATAAAAGAGTAGCTATAGGAGGAAGGTGGGCCGTTGTAATAGGCATCTCCGCTTATCAAGATACCAGAATACCGAATCTGAGATATGCTTCAAATGACGCAAAAGCTTTTTATAACTGGGCTGTCTCTCAGACAGGTGGTCAATATGCCCCTTCAACAATTAAGCTTCTTTTGGATCATGATGCTACTGGCCGTAACATAAAAAATGCGCTGTTTGTTTGGCTTTCTCAGGCCTTAGAGGAAGATGTTGTACTCATTTATTTCGCCGGCCATGGCAGTCCCCAATCTCCCGATAATCCGAACAATCTTTTTCTCCTACCATACGATGCCAATTATGATAATGTCGCAACTACCGGATTCCCAATGTGGGATATTGAGACCGCGCTCAAAAGATTTATCAAAGCTAAAAAAGTTATCGTTATTGCTGATGCGTGTCATGCTGGGGGTGTTGGACAACAATTTGATATCTCCAGACGAGCAAATAGAGCGATAAAAGTAAACCCAATCAGTTCAGGATTGCAGAATCTTTCAAAAGTTGGAGATGGGATATGTGTGATTAGTGCATCTGACGATAAACAGTTCTCTCAAGAAAGCTATAAATGGGGTGGCGGTCACGGAGTATTTACACATTTCCTGCTAAAGGGGCTCAATGGAGAAGCTGACTATAACCATGACAACTCTATTACCTTGGGTGAGTTGATCCCTTTTCTCTCAGAACAGGTTAGACGAGAAACAAAAAATGCCCAAAGTCCAACAGTAGCCGGGAAATTTGATCCAGCATTGACAATTGCAAGATAATAACCGAAAGCATAACAACCGTGACTGAGGAAAGAGGGACATCCTCTATTGCTCCTGTCAAGAAAAAAGTGAATGGGAGAATGGTATCTTCATATATAATGCCGGTGAAATATTGACATTTCCATCATCTTATGCGGTTTTGAATTATTCCTCAACCTCCCAGTTCCTGAGAGCCCAAGCGCATACCTTTCGGACCCACCGATAGCCTTTAGAAGACTGGCCTTCCTCTTTCCTTCGACTTCGCTCAGGACAGCCCCTTCGACTTCGCCCTTGGGTCTGCCCTCGGCCATGAGACATGTCGACGAGCTCCCTTCGGGTCTGAGCCTCAGGGTCGAAGACATGTCGAGTTGCTCACGCCGAAGTCCTCAGGGTCGAAGACTCAGGACAAGCCCTTCGACTTCGCTCAGGACAAGCTTTGCTCACCTTGATAGGTACGCCACCTCTCCATTGAAATCTTTGTCAAAGGATGATTTACTGCGGGGTTGAGTTCCGGATACACTAAAGAGAACGATATGGCGAAATCATGAAGATCTTGCTCTCATCGGGAAGCCTCTATACATTGCCGCTGGAGAGGGCGTTTCCCATCGCCTCCGAGGCGGGATATGATGGCATGGAGGTCATCATTCCCGAAAGCCTGGAGCAGGATGGGGGGTCCAGCCTCCTGCGCGACCTTCAAGAGATCGCCCCCATCTGTGTTCTCCACGCTCCATTTCATCCGATTCCGGGCTGGGGAGATCGCATAACGGCCCTCATGAAGACCGTTGAGCTGGCAGAGAGCCTTTCAGTTCCCATGGTCACCTTTCATCCCCCCAAATGGCTTGGATTGCAGATCAAGTTTTGGCGGTGGATGTACACGGTAAGGGATTTTCAAAGGGAGCTGGGAGGGGGAACGGTGACCATCGCCATGGAGAATATGCCTTATAGGGGAAGATTAGTGAGGGTTCCCCCGTACATGTTCGGGAAGACCGAGGATATAGTCCGGTTTGTCGAGAAAAGGAACCTCTACTTCACCTTTGACTGCGCCCATATGGGAACGACCAACCGACCCTTCGCGGGAAACTTTCTTCGATTGTATAGGACCAAAAGGGTTAAGAACATCCATTTGAGCGATTACGGACAGCGGAGAGAGCACCTTCTTCCCGGCCATGGGGATCTGCCCCTTGAGGGATTGCTGAAATACCTCAGGGAATCGGGATATAAAGGGATGATCACCCTGGAAACGATCCCCGAGGAGCTGCCGGGGGACGAAGCGGACATAAAGGCGGTGTTGAAGGAGGCGGCCTTTCAGATAAGGGCCCAATTGACATAGAGACTCACAAGATCTCAGAATCCCTTCCGGTTTGACAAGGGTGGGGGCTCCTGTTACCATGCATTGGCCCCCATCGTTGGAGTACCTCATGGCGAAGGTGAAGACGCACTTCGTGTGCCAATCGTGCGGCTATCGTTCGGCCAAATGGTTGGGAAGGTGTCCGGACTGCGCAACGTGGAACAGCTTGGTGGAGGAGCAGCTGGTTGAAACTCTGGAGGCCAGGGGGCGAGGCTGGGGGCTTTCGGCCGATCAACCTCCGAAGCCCATAACGGAAATAGAGGCCCAGGAAGGGGAACGGCTGAAGACCCGTATCGAGGAATTCGATCGGGTGTTGGGAGGAGGGATCGTTGCGGGTTCCATCGTGTTGATCGGCGGCGATCCGGGAATAGGGAAATCGACCCTGCTCCTTCAGGTCTCGGATCGGCTCTCCCGGGAGGACCTCAAAGTCCTATACGTCTCCGGGGAGGAATCACCGAGACAGACCAAGATCCGGGGGGAGAGGCTTGGAATCCGGGGCGCCAACGTCTTGGTGCTTTCAGAGACCTCTTTGGAAAAAATCCTCAACGACATTACGAAGCTCAAACCAGCCCTCCTCGTCATCGACTCCATCCAGGCCGTCTTTACCTCAGAGCTGCAATCGCCCCCTGGATCCATCAGTCAGGTCCGGGATTCATCGGCAAGGCTGATGCAGCTCGCCAAGGGCACGGGCATTCCCATCTTCCTCATCGGCCACGTCACAAAAGAGGGCGCTATAGCCGGCCCCCGAGTGGTCGAGCACATGGTGGATACGGTGCTCTACTTTGAGGGAGGGGCAAACCATCCCTACCGTATTCTGAGGGCGGTGAAGAATCGATTCGGGCCCACCAACGAGATCGGAGTCTTCGAGATGAAGGACTGCGGCCTGGAAGAGGTCCTCAGCCCCTCCGAGATGTTCCTGTCGGAAAGGCCGGAGAATGTCTCGGGCTCCGTGGTGGTTCCCTCCATGGAGGGAACGCGCCCCATCCTGGTGGAAATCCAGGCCCTGGTCACGTCGTCAAGTTTGGCCGTCCCCCGCAGGACGGCCATGGGGGTTGATTACAACCGGCTTTCGCTCCTGGTGGCCGTTCTGGAGAAGAAGATGGGATTGAAATTGTACAACCAGGATATCTTCCTGAACGTGGCCGGTGGAATCAAGGTGGACGAGCCCGCCACGGATTTGGGCATTACCACTTCCGTGGTCTCCAGTTTTCTGGATAAACCCGTCGATCCCAGGACGGTAGTGTTGGGGGAGGTGGGGCTCACCGGTGAGGTTCGGGGGATCAGCCAACCCGAGCTTCGGGTCAGGGAATCGGTCAAACTGGGTTTCCATCGATGTATTCTCCCCAAGACCAATCGAGAGAGGATGAAAAGGGATGACTCCATCAAACTGGAAGGGGTCGAATCCCTTGGGGAGGTTGTAAAGCTCCTCTTCTGACCCCCTCTCCGTGTATTCTCCCCTTATCTCTAAGACCGTCACAGGGATTTGCCGAAAGAAAGTCACGCAGGGACTATCGAGATTTCTGATATCTTAACCAAAGAGCCATGGTTATGCTAAGATTAGTTTATGACGAAGGAATCGGCACGTTACCTCCTTAGCCAATTTGAATGTACGCAATTCACATAACCGAGTTGAATATTCCTTGGATTGGGCCAGAAGCTTGGACTTGCAATTCATGATTTTGCCTAATTTTGTGGTGTCCCTTCAAATAACACATGAAAAGAAATTTTAAGGGGGATGGATACATGACCTCGAAAAGAGAGATTCCGTGCACAATTATGAGAGGTGGGACTTCAAAAGGAATTTTCATAATGAAAGAAAATCTTCCCCAGGATCCTTCCCTCAAGGATAAAGTCATTCTCGCACTGTTCGGAAGCCCCGATATGAGGCAAATTGATGGACTCGGTGGTGCTGATTCCTTGACCAGTAAACTCGCAATAATCAGCTGCTCGAGGGATAAGGGTATAGACATCGAATATACGTTCGGTGCGGTTGGGATCGCCGAACCATTTGTAGACTATTCTGCCAATTGTGGAAATATAAGCTCTGCAGTGGGGCCGTTTGCCATTGAAAAGGGGCTTGTTCCTCCTGTAGGGCCTTTCACCACTGTGAAGATTCTAAATACCAATACGCAGAGGATGATTCACGCAAAGGTTCCTGTGAAGGAGGGGAAGGTTGTAACGGTGGGCGACTTTTGGGTGGACGGGGTTCCCACTCCGGGCGCTGAAATCAAGCTGACGTTTTTTGATCCTGGAGGACCCTTTACAGGCAAACTATTGCCTACGGAAAAGGAGAGAGACTGGATCAAGATCACGGGAAAGAAGATTCCAATTACGATCATTGATGCTGGAAACCCTACGGCCTTCGTATCAGCGAGGGATTTAAGCCTAAAAGGTATTGAACTGCCAGACGAAATCAATGCGGTAAAGCATCTTCTCGGTCTTTTAGAGGAGATTAGACAAGAAGTTGCCCATATGACTCGTATTGGCCTCTCTCCTGATGGAAGAGTGAGTCCCTCTGTCCCAAAAGTCGCGGTTGTAGGTTCCCCGGAATCGTATGAAGGAATAAACCGGAAGAAGGTAGGTGCTCACGAAATCAACCTCGTCTCCAGAATCACGGCTATGAGAAAAATCCACAAAGCCTATCCTGTCACTGGAGCAATTCCCACGGCTGCGGCAGCGAAAATTGAGGGGTCCGTCGTGCATGAGGTCGTACAGAACTTGGCAGGGAATGAGGTAAGGATTGGGCACCCTTCGGGTATTATGCGTGTAGAAACGAGACTGAGAAAGGATGGTTCCCAATTCATCTTCGAAAGCTGTACCATCGGGAGGACAGCCAGGCTGCTCATGGACGGAATTGCTTACGTTCCCGAGCATATCCCACTGGGGGCTTCGTAAGAGATGAACAAAGAAAAGCCATATCCCGAAAGCATGATGGAAACGATCAGGCGATTGGAAACAACGCGGGAGAAGAGGATCGGGCAGGAAATCCCGCGTTTGGGCCTATCCGAAAAGGAGGTCCTCCTCAAGAAATACCACCCGGATTATCGGGATGGGGTTAAGAGGGAGATTCGCGTTGGCGTCAATAGGGGACAGAGTATACCCAATGAACTGGCCGATCTGTTTGAGGGGGAAAGCATGGTCGACCCCGATCGTTTCGATCTCTCCAGTCCCAAGTACAAGACCGATGTCCTGGTGGTGGGCGGAGGGGGTGGGGGTGCCACGGCGTCGATATTTGCCAAGGAGAATGGGGCCAGTGTGATTCTTGCCACCAAATTGAGAATCGGCGACTCGAACACCATCATGGCGGAAGGAGGAATTCAGGCTGCCACTTCGGAGTTAGATTCGCCCGCCCTCCACTACCTGGATACGATGGGAGGGGGTGGATTCCATAACCACCCCGAGTTGGTTCGAGCCCTCGCTCACGATGCACCCATGATCCTTGGTTGGTTAACTCGGTTAGGGGTCATGTTTGATCGGAGACCGGATGGCGAATATCTTGCCTCATTTGCGGGAGGTCAATGTCGAAGGCGAGTGCATTCGGCGGCGGATTACAGCGGCCTGGAAATGATGCGGGTGCTGCGGGATGAACTCTATGTCAAGGGAATTGATATCCTGGAGTTCTCCGCCGCCATCGAACTGGTTTTGGATGAATCCGGGAATTGTGCCGGGGCCATCTTACTCAATCTGGATACCCGGGAGCAATTTCTGATCAAGGCAAAGACGGTAATCCTAGCCACGGGGGGCATTGGTCGGATCCATATCCAAAGGTTCCCAACCACGAACCACTATGGGGCCACGGCTGACGGACTGGTAATTGCCAACCGTGTAGGAGCCAAAGTTGTCTTCCTCGACGCCACCCAGTTTCATCCTACCGGCACGGCCTACCCCGAACAGATCCTTGGATTGTTGGTTTCGGAGGCCTTTCGCGGGTGGAGCGCCCAGCTGGTAAATGGAGAAGGGGAGCGATTCATCAATGAACTCGAGACCAGGGATATCACCTCCTCGGCAGTGATCAGGGAGGTTGTGGAAAGGAAAAAGGGGATAGAGACGCCAACGGGCATGGTGGGAGTGTGGTTGGATACGCCTCTGGTGGATATTATTAAGGGGAGCGGGACAATTCATCGAGTTTTCCCTCATCTCTTTCACCGATTCAAAACGTTTGGAATTGACATCACGCGATTTCCCGTCCTCGTCTATCCCAGCCAGCACTATCAAAACGGAGGTATCCACATCGATGTCAACGGCGAGAGCACGGTGAGAAATCTATTCGTAGCTGGGGAGGCCTCAGGGGGTGTACATGGCCGGAACCGATTGGGAGGAAATTCCCTCCTCGATGTGTTCGTCTTCGGGAGAAGATGTGGGACCGCGGCTGCGCTCAGGTCCAAGGAAATCAACCCGGGGAAGCTGAGCCTGCACCACGTGAGGGAATACCACGACGCGTTGAGAAAGCTCGATATTCAGAAACAACCGAAGTCCCCGCTGATCTTGCCGGATTACCGGTTTGAAAGGGCCCTCCCCCAGGTCCACCAATAGGTGGGTAATCAATCATGAGCACAAGATCGAAGACTTTCGAAAAGGGACTTACAAAGAATAACCACCTCATACCCATCTACATCTTTGGAAAACGGTATGAAGTTCCGGAGAGCCTTACGATTCAGAAGGCAATGGAGTATGTGGGCTACCGGTTCGTGAGGAACTGTGGGTGCAGGGGTGGGATCTGCGGGGCCTGTGTGACCGAATATCGTACTCCCGGGGATTACAAATTGAAAATCGCCCTCGCGTGCCAGACGGTGATCGAGCGGGAGATGCAGCTTACCCAGATCCAATTCGTTCCATCCCACAAGGAAGACTATGACCTCGAAGCTTTACGTGGGGATGGTTCGGTTTTGGCCAAGGTTTATCCCGAATTGTTGAGGTGCCTCCAGTGTAATACCTGCACCCGTGTCTGTCCGCAAGAGATCGACGTGATGGGTTACATCGCCGCGGCCATGAGGGGGAATATCGAGGAGGTAGCTACACGTTCCTTCGAATGCATCATGTGTGGAACCTGTGCTTCTAAGTGCCCTGCTGAGCTCTCCCAGCATGAGATCGCCTTGTTGGCCCGGAGGATTTATGGCAGGTATATCCTCCCCCCTTCCCGAAATCTTCAGCGGAGGATTCAGGAGATCAACGAGGGGAAATACGAATCGGTTCTCGATGCGTTGATAAATCTTGATAGGGAACAGCTCAAGGACCTCTATTCACAAAGGGAACAAGAACCACAGGACAGCTCCGGCTGGGAACCCCAAAACAGGGATTTCCCAGAGGGTCAGTTGCTCTGAAGAAGGCTCTTCCCCATTCCGGATACTCACCTCCCCTTACACGGAGCCTGCGAATCAGCCCCCATCGCGTGGGCGTCGAGCAAAGGCAAATCCTAGAGATGGGACGCTATGGACGGAGTACCGGCGTCAGGAGGATTTATTGAGGTGAAGGTATATAGGATCGTCGTCTTACCAGGTGACGGGATCGGCCCCGAAATTATGGACGGTGCCCTGGAGGTGCTGCAAAAGCTCCAGGAGCTCTCCGGTAATTTCACCTTGGATTTCGATTTCCATAAGGCGGGAGCAGCTTATTATATTGAATCAGGCGAAAGTATTTCTTCAGATACGTTAAGAGCCATCCGAGAAGCCGATGCCACCTTGAAGGGCCCGGTTGGGCTGCCGTGGGTGAGAAACCCCGACGGGACCGAGGCGGGTGTACTGGGGGGCGTGTTGCGGGTGGGCCTCCACCTCTACGCCAACCTCCGTCCTATAAGGCTTTTCCCCAACGTGCCGACACCCCTCAGGGAGAAGGTTCCAGATAGTATAGATTACCTTTTCCTGAGGGAAAATTGCGAAGGCCTCTACCTTTCCCGGGGCGTGGGACTCGTTACCGAGGAAGCCGCCACTGATACGCTCATGGTGACCCGTAAGGGGTGTGAAAGGATCGCCCGTTTTGCCTTTAAACTGGCTTTGGAGAGGAAAAAGGGAGCTCCGGAAGACGGTGAGAGAAGGGTTACGTTTATCGATAAGAGCAATGTGTTGCGCAGTTTCCATTTTTTCCGAACTATCTTCAAGCAAGTTGCCGAGGAAATGACGGAGGTGGAGACCGAGTACCTCTATGCCGATGCGGCAGCGGCAGCTCTTATTATCAGGCCTGAACACTTTCAGGTGGTGGTTACGGAAAACATGCTCGGGGACATACTGAGCGATCTGGCTGGGGCCACGGTTGGAGGATTGGGAATGTGCCCTTCTGGGAATATCGGGGACGACCTCGCTTATTTCGAGCCCATTCATGGGTCCGCTCCGGATATTGCGGGTAAAAACCTCGCCAACCCCATCTCCCAGATCAGGTCGGCCGCCATGATGCTGGACTATCTGGGGGAAAAGGAGGATGCCGACTTGCTGGAAAAGGCCATCTGGCAAGCCCTCCAGAAGGGACGCCTTGCGGTAACATTCGGCGGAAGGATAGATGGCGGGGTCAGGGTGGCTGTTGGGGCGATAGAGGAAGAACTGGAAAGATGTTATGAGATTGCCCACAGAAGCTGAGAGGAGAACTTCCGGAGATTCCTGAGTTTTCCCCCTAGATTTTTTATAACCTATTGATTTACCATGGAAATTTGGTTTTCAAGGGTGAACGCGCTTACTTCTTCGCTCATATACTTCCGAAGTGACCCGAGATCTCCGGAAAAGTCGCTCCTCGCCGCTCAACATATTTTTTCGACCATTTCAAAGTTCAACTTACTCCAAAGCGCGTCAGCCCGCTCTTTCATCCTCAAAACGTACCGTCTAGCCTCAAACGCTGGGGGCGCGGTCCGGCCGGGTTTGAACGAGCCTGCGCACCCGCTGACCGCAACACTGCTGCACTGCAACACCGCAGAACCGCAATTCGCTCAGAGCTCCTTTTCCGAATTCCCAGGTGTCTGGATTTTGCTTGTGCATAACCGCCTTCCCGAAAAAAGTGAGGAAACTCCGGGAGAACTTTTCTTGACACATCAACGACGTTTTATTAACCTAATCCGACGGGTGGGAATTACCGCTAATATATCAAGAAAAAGAGAAAGGAGGTTCACCATGCGTAAGAAATGGATCTTGATATCGATGGCCTTTTTCCTCGTCTCGCTGGGAGTTTCACCTTCGGTGCAAGGGGTCGACTTCTCGGGCAAAACGATCAAGTGGATTATCCCCTTCAAGGTGGGAGGAGGGAGCGATGTGTGGGCCCGGCTCTATGCCCCCTTCTTTCGGAAGTATCTTCCCGGGAACCCCACGGTAGCTGTGCAGAATATGCCGGGAGGAGGAAGTATCACCGGGGGCAACTACTTCCACACCAGGGCCAAACCAGACGGCTTGACCGTTTTCG
>SMTZ1_10013041_pt1 | contig 14749 bp, 13 predicted proteins | sample DeeMarSWOR136_30_FD_25667 | JGI IMG/M metagenome (IMG submission 25667) | reverse complement strand
GAAAGGGGAAAAGGGCGGCAACTGGGAAGAACAGGGAAGGTTCAATGCCCGAGGGAGATATCAAAAATACCGCTAAAAGCTGATCGTCCCCTCCAAAACCCTGACCACGCTTCCCGCCACCCATACCCTGTCAATGGCCCCTTCACCCAAGGCGAGTTCCACTTGAATGAGACTCGGCCGACGCATCTGCAGCCCCTGTTCAATCTCAACGGTGGTAAGGGGCTTTCCCCTTATTAGCCCATGCTTGACCAGGTATGAGCCGAAACAACCGGCAGCACTTCCCGTTGCCGGGTCCTCGGGAACACCGTGGAAGGGCGCAAAGACTCGGGCCCGGATTCGATTTTCTCCCATACCATCCATGGTAAAAGGGGCAATTAAGGAGGTGTCCAACTCCTGGGCCACCGCTTCCAAGATAGATAGGTTGATTTTCGCCTGCGATAATGCCCTTTGGGAGGTAATGGGTACGATGAGAAAGGGGAGCCCTGTGGAGACCACCTCGGGAGGACCCTTAAGCAAATCCAATTTCTCTAAAGGCAAGGAAAGGAGTCGGGCCAGGAGTTCTACCTCACTATAGGCGCTCAGAAACTCAGGGGACTTCTGTTCCATTTTGACCAAGACTGGCTCCCCTCCCAAGAAGACCACCTCTACCGGGAATACCCCCAACCCCAATTCTAATGTAGTAACCCTTTTCCCTTCCTTTGGGCCTATCCTCCCCTCATCACCCAAGACGAAACAGGTCCCGATGACCGGATGGCCCGCGAAGGGAATTTCCCTTTGGGGGGTGAAGATTCTCACCCTAAAATCTGCCTCGGAAGAACTTGGGGTAAAGACGAAGGTGGTCTCGGAGAGGTTCATTTCCCTCGCAATTTTTTGCATTTCTTCTCGGTTCAGCCCCTCCGCGTTGGGATAAACGGCCAGGGGATTTCCCCCAAAGACGTCCCCGGTGAAGACATCCACCTGAACAAATCGATATTCCCTCATGGAGCTTCCCTTGATCCTATCTCCTGGGTGAAATTGTGGGTAAATTTGTCCCAATGTTAACAGTTATCTGGGATTGCCCGATAACCTGGTCCTTAGATTTACACCATCATATAACAAATTGGCCCTCTGTGGCAACAAAAGTTGGGACACGAGGAGAATAGCGGAGTCTCCGATAAATCCTGGATGCTCCTCAAATTTTCCCATTGATTTGATCCCCTTTTTCTAATATTCTAGGGATGAGGATATCCGCCATAGGTGAGGGAAATGGCTAAGGCAGGAATCATTTCTCCTTGCCGGTCCATTAAGGATAAGCTGGGAAGAATCGTCTTCCTTCGACCCTACGGGGAAGGGGAAGGAGACTTCAACGGCCTATTCGAAATGTATGATGAGTTCCAGCCGAAGGGAAAGGCCATGGGACTTCCCCCAGCGCAGGACGGAAATCGTCATACATGGATCACGGGAATCTTGGAGGAATGGTTTAACATTGTCGCTATTCAGGAAGATCGGATTGTGGGCCATGCCGCATTGGATATGCCGGTGGGTGCCAATGCCCGGGAGTTTATGATCTTCATTCATCAGGATTATCAAAACAAGGGAATCGGTCAGGCGCTGACCTTTTCCATGTTGGATGCGGCCAGGGCGATGGATTGCAAAAAGGTATGGGTTGTGGTGGAAAATATGAACCGGATCGCCATTGCGGTTTTCAAAAAGGCCGGGTTCAGCTTCGTAGGTGAACCCGATGTGGAACGGGTTATGTTGTGCAAACCATAAAGACTGTTTACCTTGCGATTCCGTGGAGGGGAAAAATCTCGGTTTTGATGTAGTTCACGACTTCTCTGGCCCTGGCGAAAGCCTTTTCCTTAACCCGTCCCTTTGTGGGACGCGGCACATCATAGAGGCTACTTACTTCCATTTCGGGCCCAAACATCATCCCCCCAACGACACCCGCAAATTCATCTTCGGGCTCCACCTCGTTGAGTATAGACCAAGCAAGGGTCCAGCATCTGGCCGTTCGATATATGTCATATCCTCCCCCTCCGACGGCAAGGATCCGCTGAGAGAGGCCTTTGATGACTTTGATCACTTCCTGGTATGCGTTGTTGGTCAACATAAAGTGGGTAAGGGGATCGGATCTAAGGGTATCGGCCCCGATCTCGGCCACGACAAAATCGGGTTTAAAAACCCTGACAATCGGGGGAACCACCTCTTGGAATGCATAGACATAAACCTCATCATCTGTCCCTTTGGCCAAGGGGATGTTGATGTTGTACCCTAATCCCTTTCCAACGCCGATCTCATCCATCATCCCCGTTCCGGGATAGAGGGTTTCCCCAGTTTCATGGAGTGAAATGATCAAGGCTCGGTCCTCTTCATAAAACGCGTCCTGAATCCCATTACAGTGATGAGCGTCGATATCGATAAATGCCACCTTCATTCCCCCTTTTACGGCGCCCGTAATGGCGATGGCAACGTCATTGACATAGCAGAACCCCTCGGCATAATCCCTGCGGGCATGGTGGAATCCTCCCAGGGGACTGAAGACCACATCGGCCTTATCCTCGACGATAAGCCTCATCCCCATATACGTGGCCCCGGCGGTCATGAGGGACCATTCATAAATCCCCGGCAGGATTGGATTATCCTCCGATCCGATGCCATGGGCCAGCAACTCCAAGCTGGCCCTGCCGGTGCTGGCCTCGCGTAATAAGTTTACATACCCCTGCTCATGGAATAGGCTCAAGAGTGCAGGATCGATGGGTTTGGGCGCCATGGTCTTCATCCATGGCCTATCCATCACCCCATATCGCCGGCAGAGTTCATATGCCTTGATTGCCCTCTCCGGCTTGTAGGGATGGCCGGGACCAAAATCGAATTTAGCGAGCTCGTGAGAATGGATAAATACTGACCTCAATACCTTGCTCCCCATAATAAATGCCTATTCTTAGTGCATTTGAAGGAAAATTACAATCTTTATTTATAAACCCATATTGGGAAATCCATCAATCCCTGAAAACCTGGACTTTCATGATCTTTATATGGACAACGGTGTTCTCCAGGGACTCTGTAAACTTGAAACCGCACCGTTATTGAAAAAGTGCGCCTGCTAAGATAGAATTGAAATAATTGACTTTGGGCAGGGTGAAGAGGGGGTTTTGAGCTATGGAAGGCGAGAAGAAGGTATTCGATTCGATGATGGAGGAGACGCGGATATTTGGACCTCCCGCTGCCCTCAGCCGGAGGGCCTACGTGAAGAGCTTGGCAGAATACGAGGAGATATACAAGAGGTCCATTGAAGATCCCCAGGGTTTCTGGGCCGAGAAGGCCGGCCAACTGGAGTGGTTCAAGAAATGGGACGAGGTTACAGGAGGGGACTTCTCGCGAGGTGTGATCCGCTGGTTCACCGGAGGGAAATTAAACGCCTCTTCCAACTGCCTGGATCGACACCTTGGGAATGGGCGAAAGAACAATACGGCCCTCATTTGGGAAGGAGAGCCCGATGGGCAAGACAGGGTTTACACGTACCAAGAGCTGCACCGGGAAGTCTGTAAATTCGCCAATATCCTGAAAAAGAAGGGACTAAAAAAGGGTGACCGGGTTGCCTTGTACATGCCTATGATTCCTGAGCTTCCCATAGCAATGTTGGCCTGCGCTCGAATCGGTGTGATTCACAGTGTGGTCTTCGGAGGTTTCAGTGCCGAATCACTGAGAGATCGGATATTGGACTGCGAGGCCAAACTCGTCGTTACCACGGATGGTGGCTTCCGAGGGGGAAAGGTCATCGCCCTGAAGGAGAATGTGGATATTGCCCTGCGGGAATGCTCCAGTGTTGAGGCATGTATCGTGTCCAAGCGATCCCATATTGATATTGCCATGGAAAAGGGAAGGGATACCTGGTGGGAAGAAGAAATGGCTGCGAAAGACATCACGTCAGAATGCGAGCCGGAAGAGATGGATGCCGAGGATCCCCTTTTCATCCTTTACACGAGCGGGAGTACCGGTAAGCCAAAAGGGGTACTTCATACTACCGGTGGTTATCTCCTCTACGCTTTGCAAACCACGAAATGGATCTTCGACATAAAGGATGGAGATACCTACTGGTGCACGGCCGATATTGGGTGGGTCACCGGTCATAGCTATATCGTTTATGGCCCCTTAGCATTAGGGGCTACCAGTGTAATGTTCGAGGGTGTCCCTACCTATCCCAATCCCGACAGGCTTTGGGAGATCGTGGAAAAGTACAAGGTGAACATCTTCTACACGGCACCTACCGCCATCCGTGCCCTGGCGCGAGAGGGAGATGAGTGGCCACGGAAAAGGGATTTGCGGAGTCTCCGGATTCTGGGAACAGTGGGGGAACCGATCAACCCTGAGGCCTGGATGTGGTATTACAACGTAATTGGAGCAGGAAGGTGTCCCATCATGGACACCTATTGGCAGACGGAGACGGGGGGAAGTATTATCACGCCCCTTCCGGGTGCAATTCCCATTAAGCCGGGGTCCGCGACGTTTCCCTTCCCGGGTATCGATGCCGTGGTAGTTCGAGAGGATGGGTCCGAATGTGACGTCAATGAGGGAGGTTACCTCTGTGTTCGAAAGTCGTGGCCGGGGATTATGCGGACCGTGTACGGCGATCCCGAGAGATTTAGGGATACCTACTTCTCCCAGTTCCCGGGGATGTACTTCACGGGAGACGGGGCCAGAAGGGATGAGGATGGCTACTTCTGGCTGATGGGGAGGGTGGACGATGTTATCAACGTTTCAGGACACCGCTTAGGCACGGCTGAGATCGAAAGTGCCCTGGTTTCCCACTCGCTGGTGGCCGAAGCCGCCGTCGTGGGATTTTCCCATGATATCAAGGGGCAGGGAATCTACGCCTTTGTGACGTTGAAATCGGGCGTTGAAAAAGCGGAAAATTTGAAGAAAACCTTGCTAGGCCATGTCCGTAAGGAAATTGGTCCCATTGCCACACCGGATAAGATCCATTTTGCCGACGCCCTGCCCAAAACTCGAAGTGGAAAGATCATGAGAAGGATCTTGCGAAAGATAGCCGAGGGGGAAACCGGGAATTTAGGGGATACCTCAACCCTGGCCGATCCATCCATTGTAGAAGACCTCATCGCCGGAAGGCAATGAGTTAGTAACGAGTTTATCTTGCGCCCTTTCTATCGATGGCCCCAGAGTGCTCACAATTCCACCCCGATCCTTAAAATGAATGCTGGGGCATGAAACTCCTGATAAGGACCGTTCCCAGCAATATCGTCACTATCAACCCAACCCTTAAACCAAAAATAATGGTGGCCGTTAGAACGATACTATTTGCCAAACCCAACCGAAGCTAAACAGAGGACGAGGAAACGAACATCTCTGCGCTGCGAATGACAACAGCTATCGTCACAAACGAAGATAGAGGGACATTTCGTTTAATCTTTCCGACACCCTATTCCATTAAGAATACGGTTTTTCTTTGAGTCGAATACCCCAATTGCACAGATCGAAAAATACCTCTAAAGGCTTGCAAAATGAAGCCTGAGGAAATATCCTAAAGTCTAGTAAGGTGGGCGAGCGGTGAAATTATTGAGCGAACCCCTGCAAGGGATACGAACCACAGTCAACCATTACAAAAGACAAGACGTATTCAAATGCGTCCAACAGGCACATGCTCGATTTGAAAACAAGGTCTCGGTATATCATGTCTTGAAGGAGAAGGGTTGTTATCCCCGTGGCTGTATCTACTTCAAGTGGAAATGCAGGAGATTGAATAAAGGGCGGAGCTGCCCACGGAAATTCAAGCACGTGGGAAGGAAATGTTTCGGGTGCAAGGAGTTTTATGACGAAAAGGTAATAAACTGCCCAGAGGTTGCCCTTTCGGATGAGGAGTTTTCAAAATTCATGAGGGACCTGGGGGAATTTGAAACGTGGTTGGAGGACCTGAAAGGAATAGAGGTAAATTTTTCCGGAACGATCTATTCCGTCAAACCGAGGATGAGACAAGTCGTCCAGGGGAATAGGGGCCATATTGCATTGAACGGCTTTGTGCTCACTTTCCGTGAGGCATTCTTCGATCTCGTGAAGTTCGAAGACCTCTGCTATTTGACCATTAGCAAGGGTTTACAGGCGAAATATCGATTTTCGAAAGGGGATAAGATTGACTTTTATGCAAGGGTTTCAGTGGACCGGGGTCGTCTGATCATGAAAAGGCCAAATCGAATCGAGATCGATGAAAGAGGTGAGGGAGAGACCTGGTCATGGGATAAAGCCCTGGTTGCCGCTCGAACTGCAAGTCCTATCCCATATCAACTGGAGAAGTGTTTTGCCTGCGATAGGGGATGCCTACTGGATACGATTGAAAGGACTAACGCGGGAGACCGCCATAAACGCCAGCTTTTCTGCCTTGAAGGGATTAAAAACCCTATGCTTTGCGATGCCTGGCCTAAGTTTGCTGGATTTCTTCCACCAAACTGTAACCATGCCCGTCTTATCTCAGATGATACATCTCATGGCGTTTAGTACCTGTCGGAGGCTATTGTCCGAAACAATATTAAAAGTCTCGTAAAAAGTGCAGATGGACTTTTTACGAAGCCGTCAATATTAAATAGGCAGGCCCCTGGCTTTACTGGGGGCCACGTAAACACAGTTGTATGATTGAGTCATACCATTTTTGAGAGGACATGATTGCTGTTACGCAACACGAGAAATACGTTGAAAAAATGCAGAGGAAGACACTGAGATGAGAAAATTCAAAAGTACAAATCAATATGAAGGGAGGATACATTATGAATAACTGGCTCAAAGGCAAAACGGCCATTGTCATTGGAGAGAGAGATGGCGTACAGGGTCCATCTATCGCCAAATGTCTTGAAGCAGCAGGCGCAAAGGTCGTCTACGTCGTAACAGAGTGTTTTGTCTGAACGGCTGCGGGGACAATGGACGCGGAAAATCAAGCCCAAGTTAAAAAGATTGCTGAAGAGGCAGAGAATGAAGGTGGTTCTGACAACATCATCGTCGTGCTTGGTGCAAGTGATATAGAAGGGGCATTGATTTCAGCAGAAACGGTTACTGTTGGCGATCCAAGCTTTACCGGTCCATTAGCAGGGGTCTCGTTGGGACTCCCAGTTTATCATATCTTAGAACCAGAGATTAAGAAAGCCATTCCAGGAGACGTTTACGAGGAAAATGTCGGAATCTGGGAATTAACTGTGGATACAAAAGAAATCGGCCAGGAATTCAAAGCCATTCGTGAAAAGAATTCAAGCGAAAGGGGCTGACATGAGACTCGAGATCGAATCCATTGACATAAAAGACATTCACGTGGGTTCAAAGACCTGTGCCGAAGACCGGGTGTTACAGGTAAATCTCAAGGAACTAGAAGAACTCATTCTCAAAGACAGCAGAATCAAATCTGTGGATATAAATGTGGTTTACCCGGGGGATCGAGTCAGAATTGTAAATCTGCTCGATGTAGTCCAGCCCCGGTGTAAGATAGACCAGTTTGAAGCTGATTTTCCGGGCTTCGTAGGAAGATTGCGAACTGCCGGAAGCGGGCGGACGAGATCGCTGCGGGGTGTTGCCATCCTTGTGTCTAACCCGCTCACGAAAAGAAAATATTCAGCCCTCTTGGACATGACCGGACTCGGCGCTGAATTAAGCAGATACGGGAAAATGAAAAATATTAGTATCGCCCCATATATTTCGGACGGTACCGAGGAGCGTGATTTCGAAGATGCGGTGAAAATCGCAGGATTAAGAACAGCCATATATCTAGCACTGGCCGCAGAAGGACATCCGACTGACGAGGTCGAGGTATACGACCTGGACATACCAAGTCTTGAAGGGGATTCAGATCTTCCTCGAGTAGCCTACTACTATCAAATGTACAGTCCTCAACATGATCATCGAGGGATATCTGATCCATGTTTTTACGGAACCGATGTCCGGCACCTTATGCCCACCATTATTCATCCCAATGAAGTTTTGGACGGTGGAGTTGTCGGCCACCATACAATCAGATCTCTTGATACGTACACGGTTCAGAACCATGGGGTAATAAAAGAGTTGTATCGACGCCATGGCAAGGATCTCTTTTTCGCAGGGGTGGTCTTTGGGGTCGCCAATATCGACCCCATAATCAGGAAGCGGAAAGCTCTTATGGCCGCCAATCTGATCAAGAATGTTCTGGGGGCGGATGGTGTGGTTATAACCAAGATTCACGGCGGCATGCCTCACGTAGACGTGGCGCTGGTGGGAGAAGAATGCGAAAAGCTTGGAGTCAAAACTTCCATCTACACCCAGCCCTTAGTTAGCGTCGGCACTTTGGGAGACACCCTTCTATTCAATAATGAGGCGCTGGACCTGATCATCACGGTTGGGGCAACCTTTGAAAGGGTTAAACTGCCGCTGGAGGCAGACCGAATTCTTGGTGGTACTGCGAAAACGAAGGTCTTTTTGGCAGATCCCGTCGATCAATACGCCGGTGATCCGGTTATCGAGATGGAGGAAATGTTGATCGCCGGGGTCCATGACCATCTTGGGGGTGCCAATATTATAGTCAAAGAATACTAGGTACTGAGCTCTACTGAAGGAGAGAATCATGCCCAAAAAGAACCTGACAGTGGTTCATTATCTCAATCAGTTTTTTGGTCAAGTGGGCGCCGAGGATAAGGCTGATGTTGGCTTTGTGGTCAAGGATGGCCCCATAGGGCCCGGTGTGGCACTACAAAAAGAGCTTGGTGGTAGGGCTGAGGTGATCGCTACCATAATCTGCGGGGACAACTACTTTTCGAAAAGCCCTGAGGAGGCCGGAGAAGAGGGATTGAAGTTAATCGAGCCGTACCAGCCGGACCTCTTTTTCGCCGGACCGGCCTTCGAGGCCGGGAGATATGGGGTCTCCTGTGGTGCTATCTGCAAGGCCGTGGGAGAAAAACTCGCCATTCCCGTAATTACCGGGATGTCCGAAGAGAACCCGGGTGTGGAAATGTACCGAAAGAATGCCTTTATCTGCAAGACTGGTATCAGTGCCCGGGATATGGTTCACAGTCTGCAAGGGATGACCAAGCTTGCCTTCAAACTTGTTTCCGGGGAAAGGGAAATGAACCTGGTATCCAGAGAAAACCTGCCGAAACCCCATGAATACGGTTATTTTCATCGCCTCATCCTGAGAAATGAATATACCGAAAAGACTGCTGCTGAGAGAAGTGTTGATAAATTGCTCTCTAAGATTAAGGGTGAGCCCTTTGAAAGTGAGGTGGTCCTGCCAAACCTTGAGAGAGTTGAGCCTCCGCCTCCAATCAAAGATCCCAGTGCGTGCGAAATCGCCCTCGTCAGTGATGGCGGGTTAGTGCCAAAGGGAAATCCTGACGGGCTGAGCGGCAGAGGAAATCTTCGTTGGACAACGTATGAAATCGATGATTTTTTGCCTGAGGACTTTAAATCATCCGACTACGAGATTGCGCATACGGGGTATTTTCCAGACGAGGTCCTGGGAAATCCGAGCAGATTGGTCCCGGTAGATGTGATGCGTGATTTGGTCAAGGAGGGGAAGATTGGGCAGCTCCATCCAACGTTCTTCTGTACCTCAGGCAATGCCACTGTTTCAGGGCGATGTGCTGAAATGGGTGACGAGATTGGAGCGGAAATGAAAAAGCGGGATATTCACGCCGTCATATTCACATCCACCTGAGGCTCAAGCAGTCGTTGCGGGGCAACGATAGCATTGGGGATTGAGAAGCTTGGTATACCGGTAGTTCAGATCACAGCTGTCCCCAACGTAGCTCAAATGGTGGGTGTTAATAGGATATTGCGAGGTCAAACCGTCCCCTGTGTTGTAGGAAATTCTGCCCTCAATAAAGAACAGGAGAAAGCATTACGGCGGAAAATCGTCTTACGAGCTATAGCAATACTCCAAATGGATGCGCCAGGTCCAAAAACGTTGTTTACGCTGGAAGGAAGTGAGTAATTTTAGGTTTAGAACTTTGTTACCCTTTTGGGGGATGATCATGATACGAGAAGTAAACGCGGATAGTTTTGAAAAAGAAGTAGTTCAATCAGATAAACCAGTCCTTGTTGATTTTTGGGGACCTCGATGTGCCCCATGTCTGGCCCTGATGCCACAGGTTGAGGGATTAGGAGAAAAGTATGGTGAAAAAATTAAAATAACCAAAATTGATGCCTCCAAGAATAAACGGTTTTGCCTAAGCTTGAAGGTTTTAGGCCTGCCGACATATCTCTTTTACAAGAATGGGAAAGAGGTGGACCGGCTTACTGGAGGAAACCTTACCATTGAGGAAATAGAAGCATCAGTAAAAAAAATAATGGAATAAAATAGACAAAGGAGTGTTGTTAAACAATGTCCGTCGTCATAAAAGAAGTTAGTTATGTCATGGTTCATGTACCTGATTTCGTACAGTACGGTTCCAAACCATCTCGAGATATTCCAGAAAACGATGATTTGTTAAAAGAAATACATGGCCATCTCCGGAGTTACGGGGAAGTGATTCGTTACGCACCTCATCAGGTGTTCATTGGCAACAAACACCCGGACGAATTGAATACGATCCCTAAGCCCTGGTACGAACACCCTGTTCGGGATGGCGAACGGAATGGTCCCTTTGGGGAAATCATGCCTGAAGATGAGTTCTACGGCTGGATGAAAATAGCGGATGACTTTGACCTGCTTTGGCTGGACCCAGATTTTGTTGATCAGGTTAGAGACAAATTTGCCGCTCATCCATTGATTGGTGATCTCCAGGTCCAAAAGTTAGGTGAGGGGAAGCCTCCTGGCAAAATAAAGGACATCATTGAGCAGGGCGCTGCCTTGCCGGTTTATTTCCGGGGTAATGTGGTAGGTTCTCTGCGGCGTGACCACGACAAAGACGATACCTTGAAGGCTCAGGTCCTTTTGGAAAACATAGTGGCCAAGGCTTCGGGTTCTCTGGCTATGCTCCACCTTTTTAAGAGGGCTAAGATGGAGCCAACAGAGGTTGATTTTGTTCTTGACTGCACCGAAACTGCCATTGGAGATAGGTATAATCGCGGCGGCGGCAGTCTCTCCAAAGCCATGGCTGAAATGTGCGGTTGTCTGAATGCAACGGGTAATGACATTCGTGCCTTTTGTTGTGCTCCCAATCATGCCATCATAAACGCTGCCGGTATGGTAGCCGCTGGCATTTATGGCAATGTGGTTGTCGCTGGCGGAGGTTGTCTAGCCAAGGTGGGCATGAAATTTTCCGCCCACTTGAAGCATAACATACCCATCCTTGAGGACGTAATAGCCGGAATTGCCTTTTTGATTACAAAAGATGATGGTGTTAGTCCTGTCTTGAGATTGGACTCTGTAGGCAAACATGATGTTGGGGCAGGATCACCTCAGCAAGCAATTATGACTTCCCTCATTGTCAAACCTCTCTCCAGGCTTGGCATGAAGATGACAGATATCGATAAGTATGCCACCGAAATGCACAACCCTGAGATCACCCTGCCCGCCGGTAGTGGCGACACGCCGTCTACCAATTACAAAATCATGGCTGCTCTGGCGGTTTTGAACAAACAAATTGATAAGACAGAAATTGGAAATTTTGTCAAAGAGCGAGGTATGCCTGGTTTTTCTCCTACGCAGGGTCATGTGCCATCCGCGGTACCTTTCTTAGGACACGCTATTGAGGCAATGAAAAGGGGCACTATGAAAAGGGCCATGTTTGTTGCCAAAGGAAGCCTCTTTTTGGGACGGATGTCCCAATTGTCGGATGGAATATCTTTTCTGCTTGAGGCCAATTCCAAAGAAGGGAAATAGTATCGAGTTACGTCAAAACCGTTTTCCCATTTGAGAAATGACTTCCCTATCATCGAGAAAAACAGCATAAGAGGGTTTTCTTGAGTGGTGGAATCGTTTTTGCATGAAGCCATCCCAGGGCGAACAATGGTCGAATCCAAAAAGGATAGACGAAAAGAAGGGGAACGACGGCAAAACCCAACGAAACCCTCCGCCAGATATATGGTCTCCGGTCGCCGTCGATCCATTCGGAGGCGGGCAGACCGAAAAGACCATATATATGTCGACCTCTATGGTCATTACCTCCTCTTCTCGCTCCTCCTCATTATCTTGCTTTCCGTTTTGGACGCTTACTTCACGATCTTCCATGTTGAACGAGGGGCCCGGGAAATCAATCCCCTCATGGATTTCCTGATGGGCTACGGAAATATCTACTTCTTTGCCATAAAATACATCTTAACCGCATTGTGTATTTTTCTCCTGTGCATTTACAAGAGTCTACTCATTACCAGAACAATTATCGTATGTGCCTTGCTCTTCTACTTCACCGTTTTCGCAAACCACCTTTTTTTATTTTTTTCGAGATGAAATCCCATTAGTTCATGGTAAGTGGCAAGCCTCAGGAGAGGATATTGCTGCGTCAAAGGGCGCACAACCCCGCCCCACATATTTTTGATCACAAAGAGGGCGCAATGAATTCTTAGGCTCTTCTGGAAGGATAGGGAATGAACAAGGCGATCAAGAATCCGATGACGGGCATAAGACCAATGGTTTTCAGGGCAAAGGGAACCCCCCAGAGGTCTGCCAGATATCCCAGAAGGGTTACCCCAATCCCCCCTGTACCGACGACAAAGCCGACCATCAGGCCCGAGGCAACCCCCACATTGTGGGGTAACATTTCCTGGGCCATCACAATGGTCGGCGTGAAGTTGGAGACGAGAACGAGGCCCGAAATCCCCAGGATGATGATAGCGGGCCAGCCGGTGAAGTTGAGGAATGCAACGATCAGGGGGAATGTGATTCCCGTCGTAATCAGGAGGAAATTCTTATGGCCCCATCGATCTGCCAAAGGGGCACCCAAGAGCGTGCCGATGGCTCCGGTAACCAGAAAGATGAAGACCAGTTTTCCCGCGAAGATGGCTTCCCCTTTCAGGTAATTTATATAGTAGAACGGGATAAAGGCCATTAAACCTGCTTGGATCCAGGATCTCATGGTTACTGCCAGTATGAGCAGCAGGAGACCAAGTGCATTCCGAGAAGGGGCATGGGGCCTTACCGCTCCTTTCTGGTCCATGATGGACCTCTTGCCGGGGGAGGTTAACCATTTAAGGGAAAGCAAGAAAAGAATAACCGTCACAACCCCGGGAATGGAGAAGAAGCCGGTCCCCTTAAGTCCAAAGTAGGTAACCAGATAGGTAATCATTATGGGACCAAGGGAGAAACCAAGAATCCCACCCACGGAGAAGATTGCCATTCCCGTCGCTTTTCTTTGACCGGTAAAAAAATGGGCAATCCGATAGCCCTCGGGATGATAGCTGGCTGCCCCGATCCCGCCCAGGGCAACGAGAAGGAGGAGCATCTCATAATTCCGTGCAAACCCGGTCAGGGAAAATGCGATGGAGGCGAGAAAAATGCCCCCCGGAAGGAACCACCCTTGGGGATAGCGGTCCGAAAGATGGCCGAAAGCGGGTTGAATGATGGAAGAGGTCAGATTGGCAACGAGCAGGATAAAACCGGCCTTGGCGTACGAAATATGTAACACCTCTTTGATAAAGGGAAGAAGAACGGGCACAGCCCCCTGATTGATATCCGTAACCATGTGGCCTAAGCTCAAGAGCGATAGGACCTTTTTGTCCATCTTCTTGATTTCCATGGGCGATCACTCTTTGGGAGCGGGAGGAGGCTGGTGTACCCTCTCAAGAAGGCTCCAGATCCCTCGACTACTACGGGTTTTCCCCCGTATCGTGGGTATTCCTTCTGCTCGATGGCGTCAAAAAAGCATCCATATCGACGGGGATAGTTGCCCGTTTATCCATCTTCTGATATCGTGCTTTTTCCCCCTAGGACAACATTTCACCTTGCAAATCCATTCACAAAGAAGTAAATCGATCATATTCCTTTTGGGCGACGAAAATCAAGGCATCCCCATTTCGCGAGTTCCAATGGCGGGGCGAAATTATCCAAAAAACCAATGGAAAGGCTATCTCTTCGTCATCCTGGCCGCAGCCATGTGGGGAACTAACGGCGTGGCGGCAAAGTATCTCTTTAACCATGGGATCTCGCCCTCCATGCTGGTTCAGATGAGATCCGCCCTCGCCTTTTTCATTCTCTTCGCCATACTGGCGCTCTTCAAAGGAAAGCTCATCAGATTATCCAAGAGGGACCTTCCCTTCATGCTGACCTTTGCCATCGGGGGAATGGCCATGGTTAGTTTCATGTTTTTCTACACTGTCAGCAAAACAAATGTTGCCACTGCCGTCCTTCTCCAATATACGGGGATCATCCTCATCGCCATCTTCGCCGTCTGCTTTCAAGGAGAGGGATTGACCTGGATTAAGGTTACCTCTTTGGCTCTAGCCTTCCTGGGGTGTTTTTTGATTGTGGGAGGGTATAACCTTGAGCTCCTGAGATTAAATACCGTCGGATTGATCTGTGGCCTCACAGCGGCCCTCTTTTTCGCCTTCTACACCTTATTTGGGGAATGGGGGTTGAAACGGTATAGCCCTTGGACCATGGTGGTTTACGCCTTTGGCTTTAGCGCCCTCTTTTGGGCCCTCTTTATCACTCCTTGGGAGGTCTCACAATGGGGCCTCTCCCTGACGAAATGGCCCTATTTCCTCTATGTGGTCATCGTGGGGACCGTTATCCCTTTCGGCTTCTTCTTCCAGGGGATAAAATATATCAAGGCAACCCGGGCAAGTATCACCAGCACCCTGGAGCCCATTGTTGCCGGGGTAGTCTCCTATTTTCTCCTGGGAGAACGCCTGGCGTTCCCCCAAATCA
>SMTZ1_10010077_pt1 | contig 14750 bp, 10 predicted proteins | sample DeeMarSWOR136_30_FD_25667 | JGI IMG/M metagenome (IMG submission 25667) | reverse complement strand
CGGTGAGCATTCGGCTGTAAGTTCTCCTATAGTTTTTTGGCTCCACTCTTCGCGTGGGATTCCCTTCACCTCTTTCGTCGTTATGCAGCCGATGAGCTTATCAGAGTCAATAACAGGAAACATCTTAAAATGATATTTGTAGATATAATCTTCTACAAGCTGCTGCACGGTAATTGAGGGTGGTACGGTTACAGGATCAGATCTCATGAAGCGGCTAACGGGCTCGCCCTCGAGGGCGTTGCGGGTGAGCAGTTGTTGATAGGACATTTTGGCTGCCCCGCGAAGAAACATCCCGATCAAGAACCACCACATTGCGCCGATGAAATTCCCTTGAAAAAGTTGGAATACTGCCAATATGATGAGGAGAAAACTGAATGCAGAGCCAATCTGGGATGAGATGCGGGTGGCCCAGCGAAGGTTTCTCTTCAACCCCCATAGAATAGACCTTAACACACGCCCTCCATCCAGAGGGAAAGCAGGCAGAAGATTAAAACCAGCCAGTATGCCGTTGATCATTGCAAGATACCTCAGAACACCATTAACCGGTTCGGGCCATCTGCCTTGCGCGCCTAATGCAGAAATACCATACAATACAAGCCGGATCATGATACTGGAGAGCGGGCCCACAATGGCCATCAAAAACTCAGCTTTGGCGCTCGGAGGTTCCTCGCCCATTTCAGCGACGCCGCCAAAAATAAAAAGAGTGATGCCCTTCATTGGCATACCGAATCTTCTTGCGACAAGGGAATGGGCAAATTCATGGAAAATGATCGAAAGGAAAAGCCCAAGTGCTCCTAAAATCCCCATCAGCCAATAAGTCTGTGTTGAGAGATTTTTATAATGGTAGGGGAAAAGACCTACTGAAAGAGACCAAATGATAAGCACTGCAATGATGATCCAACTCAAATCGATACGGACTTCAAAGCCAAGGAGCTTAAACAAATTGATCCGTTTCCCAAACAAGGCTCACCTCCAGGTCTTATGGAATGAAATAAATAAGTCACTGAAGCAGTGCTTAACGATTCTACTATACCATAGCCATCATCATCTTAACAATACTAAGAAGTATTGGAGTTTCCTGCCCTTCAGGAGAACACTATTGTCCCTGCCCGTAAAGGTATTTCAACACCAATACCTATACCAAAGATCCGTTAAGTGCAGGGCAGTTCATTTTAGAAAAATTCTTAGACAAAATTACCTTTTCTGAAAGGATGGATCTAGTTATAATAGTTATCAATGAGAACACAAAAACAGACTTACATAGAAGCGGTCATTTTTGATTATGACGGAACTCTCGTTCATCTGAATATCAATTTTGGAATCATACGTGCGGGTATAGAAAAGTTTCTGCTCGACTATGAAGTTGATCCCACGGCACTAAAAAAATTGTATATACTGGAAATGATCGACGAGGCGACAAAGCTTATCTCAAAACAGGACAAGACAAAAGGGTATTCTTTTTATCGTAAGGCCCTAAAATTTATCACAGAGCATGAAATGAGGGCTGCAAAAGAGGGAAAAATGCTACCCGGTGTAATCAACATGCTGAAGCTACTCAAAAAGCGTAGAATCAAAGTCGGAATAATAACTCGAAATTGTAACGAAGCCGTTAAAAAAATGTTCCCCAATATTGATAATTTTTGTGATGTTTTCATTCCACGGGACTTTGTTAATCAAGTCAAACCTCATCCCGAACATCTGTCCCAGACCCTAATAAAGATGTCGGTGACAAATCCTTCACGGTGTTTCTTGGTCGGGGACCACATCTTGGATATTGAAGCGGGAAAACGCATGGGAATGCAAACCGTAGGAGTATTAACAGGAAATACAACCCGCGACCATTTTATGGAGATAGGGGCTGATTATATTCTTGAAGATGCAACAAAAATTGTGGACTATATTTTTGAGAAGAAATAGAAAGGAATTTACATTAAGCCGAAAACCTAAGGCATTTTGGCTCGATCAGACCAATATTTTTCTCTCAGTTCTCTCTTCAATATCTTCCCTTGAGGATTCTTGGGCAGGGAAAGGACAAATTCTATTGATTTGGGCGCTTTGTAGTGAGCCAAGTGTTCCTTGCAGAAGTTAATAATTTCATCCACTGTATCGCTTGACCCCTCCTTCATAACTATTACAGCGTGAACTCGCTCTACCCAATATGGATCAGGAATACCAATGACAGCAACCTCCTTTATGGCAGGGTGCCGATAGAGAACCTCCTCCACCTCTCTGGGATAAACATTCTCACCACCAGAGATGATCATATCCCTCTTTCTATCAACAATGTAAATATAACCTTCCTTATCATAATATCCCATGTCTCCTGTATGAAGCCAATCATCGACTATAACGCTACGAGTTTCATCAGGTTTGCGCCAATACTCAGCCATTATGAATTTACTCTGCACCACTATCTCACCCACTTCACCAGGTTTAACATCTCTGTTTTTTTCATTGACTATCCTCGCGTGTACACCAATACATGGCCGTCCACAAGAAGCAAGTATTCTTTGTTCCTCAATAGGTCTGTTTAAAACTTGATGAGACCGCTTCGGGAGAAAAGTGATGTTTGGACCTGATTCTGACTGACCATATGCCTGCATGAAAATGGGTCCGAACAATTCCATTCCCTTTTTCAACAATTCGGTGGGCATAGGGGAAGCAGCATACCATATGCGTTTCAGACTACTAAGATCGTACTCTTTTAGAGTAGGTGTGGACAATAGAGCCACCAGTTGAGTGGGAACGATATGAATATCGGTAGCTTTCTCATCCTGAATGGCTTGCAATGTAGCTGCAGGATCAAAAGATCGTTGTGGCATAATGACATTGCTGGCCCCAGCATAAAAAAAAGTCCAAAGAAAGCTGCCTGCGGCTATATGAAACAGCGGAAGAACTAGAATATGTGTATCGCCAACTTCCATACCCAACTCGAAAGCAAAAATTTTGGTGTCCTCCATCTTACGGCGATGAGTATAGAGGGCACCTCGCGGGACACCTGTGGTGCCACTGGTATAAAAGATAACAAATGGGTCTTCTTCTTCAACCTGAATATCAGGTTCTTCCCGCGAATGGGCCACCACTAAATCCTGATGAGATATCATACTTGAAGCAGCACCTTCAAAAGTAATATAGCGCCGAACTTTGGGCAGACGTGATCGAAGCTGATCAACCATTTCAATCAATTCGTCACCGATAAAAAGTGTATTTGCCTCTGAATAATTGATTAGGTACTCCAGCTCATTAGCCTGCAGTCTGGGGTTAAAAGGTGATAGGATAAATCCCCCCTTCATCGCCGCACCATAGACATCGGCATATTCTTGGCAATTCCAAGATAAGATGCCGAGTACATCTGCTTTGTGAACCCCCAATGACCATAAGGCGTGAATTAAGCTATTAACCCTAGCATTAAATTCAGCGAACGTTATCCTCTCTGTTCGGTATATAAAGGCCTCATATTTTGGATAAAGAAGGGCATTTCTATAAATAATATCGGCAAAAGTTCCAAGATTATAGCGAGATAATTCTTTCAATATTAATTGTTCTGACACCGCACTTGTTTCCGTAAGAACTATGGCAATGTTCTGTTAGTAGTTTAAAACGAGCATCGGCTGCCAGAAGGAGCTCCCCCCCCATGTAGCCCTTTTTAGGACATGACCGCCTGTTTTGACGCACCCGTCGTCGAGTGATACTTGTATGTTCCCCTGGTGAGAAAGAAAGATTCATAGGGTTGATACGCCTTTATCCAGGCTTTATTCAATGCCAGGATATAATCTACCATCAGTTTATTTAAATCTATTAATAATCTGTTTCTTCAACTCACGCTTTAGGATCTTGCCTGTGGAACTTTTTGGCATATCAACCATGCTGATGAATTCCTTGGGTACCTTAAACGGCGATAGGCGAGTTTTGAGATATGACTTTAATCCATTTAGATCCAACGCATTGCCTTCTTTGGGGATAATACAGGCAACAATCTTTTCTCCCCATTCCTTGTCAGGGAGACCAATGACCGCGCATTCTTGAACCTCTGATCTGGCATAAAGGATCTCTTCGATTTCTCTAGGATAGACATTCTCACCGCCTGTAATAATCATATCCTTTAGGCGATCGACAATATAGAGGTAGCCATCCTCATCTATTACTCCAATATCACCAGATCGAAACCAGTCATCCCAAAAGACTGACCGGGTCTCCTCAGGGTTATTCAGGTACCCTTTCATGATGTTGGGACCACGGATGCAAATTTCTCCCTCTGTTCCTCTATCCAGGGGTCCACCTTCCAAATCCCTGATTTGGACTTCAACGGTGCTGACGGGTGTGCCAACGGAGCCAACCACATGCCGATAGTAGTGGTTATAGGTGACCATAGAAGCACTCTCGGTCATGCCATACGCTTCATAGACGTCTAAATCCATCCTGGTTTTCCACTCACGGACCAACTCAACAGCCATACTGGATGCAGCAGAAAAACAGTACCTTATGGATCTGAATTTTTCTTCAAGGTTCCCCAGAGTGAGCAGGCGGATATAAATTGTAGGCACGGCGTAAAACTTGGTAGCATTGTGACGTTCAATGGCATCGACAACCTTTTCTTGGTCAAAAGAAGGTTGAATAATGAGGCACCCACCACTATAAATGGTAGCACTCATGATATGTACTTGAGCAAAAACATGATTGAGGGGCAAAAAACAGAGAGCACGATCCGTCTGGGTTGAGCGTTCGTGGTGACTAACATTGTAGGTTGAAGTAAGGAGATTTTCATGTGTCAACATGACCCCTTTGGGAATACCCGTAGTACCTCCTGTATATAGGATGGCCCCGGTATCCATCCGTTCTCGGTCAATGGCTTTAAAGGTGAGTGATCCCCTCTCAATGAATTTTTCAAAGGAAATGTCTCCTTGAGAGCTGATAACCTGTCCAAGGCAAACGAGATCTCCTCGATCACTCAGCCCATCCAGTATCTCATCGACCGTGAACAAGACCTTAGGTCGTGCGTCATCCATCAAGGGTATCAGCTCATCTTTATTGAGTGTTGTCGATAGGGTGACAGCTACAGCCCCGGCCTTGAGGACACCAAAATAAAATGCAATCCATCGGTAGGAGTTTGGTGCACATAAAGCCACGTGATCACCAGGTTGTACTCCCAGGTTCACGAGTGCACTGGCAATTCGGTTGGCATCTTGATTTAATTCAAGGAAATTAATGAGTTGGTCTCCCTCGACCACGGCCGGACGTTCGGGGAAATAAAAAGCAGAACTTTCAAGATTTCTTGCCAGGTTCATTGCATTACCCTCAATTTAAAGGATAGATCAATCTGAAGCTCTGTGACTTTTCCCAAAGAAGTGGGGCACCCACCAAGGGTGAGCAGGAGGGGAAAGCCGCGCCAACGGAGTGCTTTTGAGCGCGGAAGGGGCAAGTATTCCCCACCTGTGACCCCTGAAAGGGTCACTTCGAAAGCACTGAAGCGAAGGGACAACAGTGTCATGCCCGCAAAGCGTCATTCCTCTATATAATCAACATGTTACAATGATATCCACCCTAAAACTCAGGAATCTCCTCTAGACATACAATTGGCATTTTTAATAATTTGCTACAAACTGGGTCTTTGTACATTGACCCGTTTCCCGTTCGCCAACAATGAATGTATCCTGGATAAGAAATTTATTGTAATTTTTCTTATCGAGCAATCCAAGTTGGAAAAAGACCTCCATATTTTCCTTGAGTGGTACATTAAAACCTCTTTGGTTCTCATCGGTTATCCAGGCTCTCTGCATTGATTCCACATACAGACCAAACCCTATGCTTGAAAAAAGTTTTATATTATCATTCTTTACTTCTTCTCTTATACCTTGAAAGATGTCATTGACAATGACACCTGATTTTATATTTTTTATTGCTTTTGAATAGAGCTCCTCAACGGAGTCCTTCAAATGCAATAGTGACGGTTCCGGATTATGGGGTAGTATGGTTCTGCCTATAACAGCCCAGTAGTTTTCTAATTGAACCATTACCTCCACAAGTACTTCCTGTTCCAATATTTGCTCTGTTGGTAGATGCAACCAGCGATTACCAGGAGCATGAGATGCAATATGTACAAAAATATCTTCGCATCTGCGATAACGAGCTTGTCGTTCGATCTCGCCTGCCAGCTCGCATTCTTTTTTAAAGTACCAATTTCTTAAAACAGCTTCAATAGCTCCATCAGCAATTTGCGCAGCCTTACTAATTATGTTAATTTCGACAGGACTTCTTATCAGACGAAGCTCATTGATCGCATCGGTTACATCAATAAACTCTACATGAGGAAATTCTTTTTTCAGATCCAGTAAAGCTGTATAGGGAAAAAGATCGAGTTCAACGATTCCTACCCGGTTATAGCTTAATCCAATCTCTTTCAAAACATCCGAGCATCCTTTCCCATAATTACGTTGAAATCTAATATCTTGGATCAGAGAGTTGGATTGAATCCATGGCTTTCCCCTCTGGGCCATGACCGTTGTCATTATCCCTTCTCCGGTTTGAGTAAGAATCAGAGCCGTACTGAAGTAATACGGAGCAAAGTAAGAAAAATAACTAACAGCCCCTGCTTCATTTACATCTCCAAAAATAATCAATGCATCAAGATTCTCTGCTCGCATGCTCTTCTGAATTGTCTTGATCCTTGCACGTATTTCATCATCAGGGATTTCATTATGATCCCATACAATTAATCCATTTTTCATAGTGCCACCTCATATGTTTTTTAATAAGACCTGCTGGTACAGGATTGGCTTACGCCTGACAAAATAATTTTCTCTCGGTCTTCGTTAAGATTTCAGGCCCTTTACCCGTAAGGAGTATAGGGTCACCGAATACCATATATCCGGCCAGAGGGAGGTACGTATTCGGATGAATAATGATGACCATTCCTTCCTGCAATACCATCTCACCCCCTTCTGCGATGAGAGGGGGCTCATCCAAATGAAGCCCCTGCCCATGTCCTCTCGACCGGGTCCATTTCAGAGAAGTATATTCTCCAAAACCTTCCTCAGTAAAAACCTGGTTTTGAACTTCTGCTAATTTTGTAATCGGGACACCTGGCTTAGCAATCTTTAAGGCCTCTTCAGTTGCCTTGAGAAAAATGTCATGAGATCGCTGCATTTCCTTTGAAATCTCACCCATTGCAACGGATCGGCAAATTTGAGTCCAATATCCATTATATTGAGGGGTTACCTCAGTAAGGACTAATTCACCTCGGTTCAGTTTTTTATCTTTCGGTGGTGTCATGGACATTGTATCCTTGCCACCCGATGCAATGAGCATGAAATGGTCTTCGGCTCCTTCATGGCGTACACGACGTTCCACCTCTGCAACCAATTCATATTCTCTTATTCCAGGGTGGGCAAACTCTAAAAACGTCTGGAACCCAAGATCACAAATCTGTGCCGCTTTTTTCATCATTGCTATCTCATACTCACTCTTAACTGCTCGTATACCAATGAGAGCATTGGAAGCAGAGATAAGCTCCAATCGAGGAAATTTTTCCTGTATGTTCGCAATGGTCTTGGCCGGGCAAAACTCAAGTCCGGCAACACCCAATCGCTTCGTAATCCCCATCCTCTTAATTTCGGCAGCTAGCTCAATCCAGGGCTCGGATAGTAAAATGACCTTATTTGCCCAGCTTTCTTTCTCTGCTCTTTCCAAATCATCGGGAACTGTGATAAAGAGCGTGAGTTCACCTTTTTTGGACAAAAGAGCATAAGAGTGCCCTCCCCACATACGGTAATGCGCAATGTATCGAACATGATCCTTTCTCCAGGGCATAGAGTAGGCCAGTAATCCATCAAGGTCTTCCTCGCCCATGTACGCCTTAATCCTCTCTAATCGACTTTTAAATTCTTCTTCCAACATAACACCCTCCAAGAGTAAAAAATCATTTTTAAATGCTTAAACTAACTAATAGATTTCAAACGTTCTCTTACCATTCGCCCCAAAATTGGCGGAATGAAGAGTACTTTTATTCCTCTCTCTTTGGACATACAGATCGATGCGATACTTTCTAATATGTCAAACGCGACGTCAAATTTCAATTACACGCAATAGATTTTCTGGTGCATACATTACTTCTTTATCTTAAAGATGAGATGTTTTAAGCATTGTGGTCAGTTTGCTAACACTATCTAACTGTTCAAGATCCATGACTGTATCTACTATCCGATCAATCTGGTTTCTGGAATGGACCAACCGAGCACACTCTATAAATTTGTTCTTGATTTCATCGGCAGTCAAAGGATTGGCAGGGGTCCCTTTTCTGTTTCCAACTTTGTGTGAATACCTTCTTCCGTTCTTAAGATTCACTGTTATGATTGCACCAGGATACTGTGTCCCTCTCGTACCAACCTCTTCAGTGACGAATTTTCTAACGCGTTTGATGAGGTCCTGAATCTTCGGTTGCTGGACCATAGAATCGGTAAAATGCGTTAACTTGGCGGCCTTTTCAGTTAATGCCAACGCAACGCAGAATTCAAGGCTAAATTTACCCTCAAGCCCTGTCTGAGGATTAGAATGAATGAGCATTTTGGGATAAAGATAAAATATGCCACATTCAACAGAATCTACTTCCTCTGCTTTTATATCAAATTGATCTGTTAAATGAATAACGCCATCAAGAATCGAATGGGTGGCCCCACAGGATGGGTAGAGCTTTATACCTACCCCTGGTGAGATAATCGAAAAGGGAGATCCTAGATTTTTGGTGATTTTTTCTAGATCATATTCGTTCTTCTCGGTAAATAGATTGCAAAAACCAAGTTCCTTCTCTAAAATATTTTTGCTTGCAGTAAAATTACGTGATGCAAGTAAAGCTGACTCAACGCCGTTTCTCGCTGCGTGGCCTGCATGAAAGGGCTTGGTCATCGTTCCAAAGTTCTCTCTCAAACCACTGGACATCGAGGCCGCAATGCCAACGGCCATCCTCGTTTTTTCAGTATCCAAATTCAGCAGTTTTGAAGAAGCCGATGCCGCACCTAATGCTCCAATCGTTCCGGTCGAATGCCAACCCTTATCGTAATGATTCGGATTTATCCCCTCGCCAATTTTTGCTATCACTTCCATGCCGGTAAGGTAGGACTCTAAACACTTTTTCCCATGAGCACCAGCCTTTTCCCCGAGGGCTAACACTGCGGGTAATACTGTAACACTGGGATGAGCCATTGAAGGCCATTCAAGATCATCGTAATCGAGCATATGTCCTGATAATCCATTGGTAAGAGCAGCATAAGGAGGAGAAGTTTTCACTCCATGAGGGATAATCGAACAATTTGCACTGCAACCAAGGTCACATACATAATCTGTTAAAACCTTAGCGGCGTTTTCCTGTGAACCCGCCAATATGCACCCTAACGTATCGAGAATGTGCAATTTGCCTATCTCAATCACATCTTTTGGAATTTTTTCAAATTGTAATTCTGAAATAAAATTTGCAACTCTTTCTGTTGTATTTTCCATACATCATCTCCCTGCCATCAATAGATTCGGAAGCCAAAGGACCAAATCAGGTACAAAGGTAACTAGCAATAATACAATTAATAAGGGGATATAAAATGGGATGGTCGCCCTCACTACCCGATCAAAAAGAATCTTAGCACTATCGGCGAGAGCAAGAAACTGTATGCTCATCTATAAAATACCACCTCCTTCTATCTCAAATTAAACTCAATTTGAAAATTAAATTTAAAAAACCTTATTGCATACTCACTGTTTGTAAAAATTTACTTAAACTTTGAGAGACAATATCATAAAAAATAAAATGCTTCACTCTTTTTTCAAAAAAGGGAATTCATGAGATCCCTTTGCCTGGAGCCAAAGCCAAGCTAATACTATAAATGCAAGAGCAACTCCTATGTACAAGGTCATCTTACCTGGTATGAGAATCAAGAGTCCCGATATCAAAATGAGGATGCTTTTCATGAAGTAAAGCCTTCTAAATATGAAATACCCAGTTAACCCTGAAGCTAAAAGCGTGATTCCGACCGAAACAATGAGAAAGTTAATTAACGTTTCCGTTAATGATGCTGAACCACCCAAGAGTAATGACGGTTTATAAACGTATAAGAAAGGCACTATGTAGATCACTATACCCAGGCGCATTGATTCAAAGGCTGTTCTCATCATGTTACCACCAGAAATTCCGGTAGCGACATAAACCGCAGTGCACACTGGCGGCGTCAGGAAATGAGCCATTCCAAAATAATATATAAAAAGATGAGCCGCCATAGGTGGGACACCCATTGATACCAAGGAAGGTGCTATCAGCACTGCCAGTAAAACGTAACAAGCGACAGTAGGCAATCCCATACCCAACATTATACTCGTCAATCCTCCCAGAATTAATAAGGGCAGTATGTGCCCCCCAGATAAATTTACCAAGATGCCAGAGAGTCGCAGTGCCACACCGGTAACCCCTAGGCTGCCAACAATCATCCCCACGGAAGCACAAATGATGCCTATTAATAGCATACCCCGGGCCCCACTTTCCAGCGCACCGCCTAATTTCTTCAGTGTCCATCGGGTTTCCCGTTTCAACATCGCTGCAACCACCAAGGTTACTAAAGCATATAGGCATGCTTTATGGGCTTCAAAATGAAGAGTTAGTAAGCCAAGCACCAATACAACTATTGGGATAAGAAATTGCCACCCCTCTAGGAGCGTTTTACCAAATTTAGGTAATTCTGCTGATGGTAAGCCTTTAAGTCCTATCTTTGCTACCTCAGCATCCACGATAATAAACGCAGCAAGATAATAAAGAATGGCCGGTAAAAAGGCAGCTATGCACACGGTTATATAGGAAACACCCAAGACTTCTGCCATAATAAAGGCCGTGGCTCCCATAACAGGAGGCATGAGCTGACCAGCAACCGATGCAACTGCCTCTACAGCACCGGCGAGTTCTGGTTTTAGACCCGTTCGTTTCATCAAAGGGATGGTAATCATTCCGGTACCAGCCACATTGGCGGCCACACTTCCTGACAATGTACCGAAAAAACTGCTCGCGAGTATTGCAACCTTAGCTGGACCACCTCGGAGGCGCCCGGCTAGTGAAAGAGCAAGCTCGAGGAAGAATTTCCCGGCTCCTGAACTATTCAAAAAGGCAGCAAAAATGATGAAAATCACCACAACCACTACTGCCAATTGCAGAATATTTCCAAAGATGCCATTTTCAAATATGAACGACTGACCTACCACACGTTCTAGTGAATATCCCTTTCCCCACAATGCACCGGGGAAATAGTTGCAAAATAAAGCATAAAAAACGAAAAATACAATTATCAGTGATAGAGTGATATTAACCACACGCCTAACGGCTTCAAGAAGAACAAGCATGGTAAGAATACCCAATACTAATTCACCGGGATTAACCACTGATTTTGTAGTTGTTATTTCTATATAATTAAGGGCGATATAAATAGGTCCCGGGACACTGGCAAGGATGAGCATAATATCATACCACGGCAATTTATTGCGAGATGCCTGTTTCCCTGCCGGGACGAGAAGAAATGTTAAAATAAGAAGAACGGATAAGCTAATAGCGGCATGACACCCCCTGTATAAATAAAATCCAGTTACGTGTGGATAATCGGTAAAGAATCCGGCGATATAGGCTAAGCAATATAGAGAAAAGCTGATGGCTAGGACAGATATTATCCTAGCCATCGCTCCCTCATACTGTCTATACCTGCCTTCCTCAGCCCCTTTTTTATTAGTCTGGTCTCTGCTCATTCTGCAAAATATGATATCTCTTTATCTTTCCTTCTTCTCAAATTTTCCACAGTCATTTAGCTAGAAGCCCTTCTTGCCACTTCTGCTGCTTGCTAGTCCAAACGCCTTTCTCCTTGTAGTACCGAATAGCACCAGGATGAAACGGGATGACTGGTTTTCTAACCGCACTCTCGAGCGTCCACTCGACAGCATTTGGGTGAACGACCTTAAACTCATTGTAGTTCTCATATAGAGATCGAACTATTGCGTATGCCACATCGTCAGCCAGTTGCTTAAAAGCAACGAGACATATTGGAGTTCCACTTGATATGACGTCACGTTCAAGCTTGTAGCCAGGATAGTCTGCAACACGAATCATCTTACCTACATAAGTTGGATCCTTTTCTAACATCCAGTCGACACACTCTTGTGAAAGAGGCAGAATCACTACCCTACCGTAAATCCTGGATACTTCCTGAAGAGCGGATACGGCGGCAAGACCAATACAATCCACCTTTTTTTCTATAAGAGCCTGAACAGTAGCTCTGCTAGAGGGGGGTCGTTCAATATCTACGATTTTATCAAGCAGACCGTAGTATTCCAACACAGCTCTACACCTAGGTGTAGTTGCAGCAGTAGGTGAGCGATACATTACCTTTTTGCCGGCTAAATCCTCAATTTTAGTAATCCCGGTATCGGGTCGGGTAGCGAAGACGACTGCTGATGAGTAACCGCTTGCAAGGTGTGCTATGGGCAATTTACCAACTTTCTTGAATGGCCCGGTACCATGATAAGCATCGCGGATGTCCAAAGCGCTGGCGAATGCAGCTTGGATTTCATTCTTGCCAAGATGCCGGAGATACACTTGGGCACCTGGGAATTCTTCCACGGTCACCCTCATACCGGTTTCTCTTTCAATCAATCTGGCTAAACCGGCACATTTCATATAGTAATACCCCCCCGGTGGTTTAGTACCCAATGAAATAGACTTGGGTAAGTTAAGTTTTTTCAACTCTGAAGATAATGCTAATTCTGGCTTTGCAAAACCAAATAGCACACTGCATACCAATACTAAAGCAACTCCTGAGATTAAAATTTTCTTTAACATTCTCTTGTTCCTCCTTTCTTTTATCCCTTTGGTATCACCAATAATTGTATTAAAGCCTCTTTCATGAATCACCCCCCTTCTTTGTTCCTTTAAACTCAATGGTTAAATTGCCAACCACGTGTCTGGGAATATTATTTTAATGGCTTCAGCAGGGCAGTCCTGCCGGCACGAGCCACAGTGCCAGCACTCATCAGGATACTTCAGATAGGGAACCTTTTTGCCTTTAACCTCCTTTAGATAAATAGCATCAGCCATACACTCTTCACAAATACCACAACCCGTACACGTATCAAGGTCGAAAACAGGAGGCATCATAGCGCTCCTTTCCTTTTTTTTTCGCTATTTAATAATCAAATTCTCTATATCCTCTTTATAGCTTAACTTTTTGAAAAGAAAACCCCATTTTACCATTCTTATTTTTACAAATTACCAGACCACACCAATGCTTATCGTCGGTGTTAGGGAAATCGAGTCTGTAATGGTAGGGGATGTTGCGACTTTCTTCCCTGTACAGAGCTGCATGAACCATAATTTCCGCTACTTGGAAGATAGATCTGGTTTCATGTACCCGCATTAACTCATGATAGTCATTCGCCTTTAATACATTGAGACATTCTCTGATCCGTCCAAGTTTTGTGATAGCTGTCTCTAAACCTATCTTTGTTCTCGCACTCCCAACACCTTCAGTCATTATTTTCTGAATGGCCTTTTCCACTTCACGATAGGTAAAACCATCCTTACGGTTTAACGGGGCGATAAGTGACTCATTATCTTCCTTAACTTTCCTACCTTTTACCTTAATAATTGGTGTTTTCAGAGCATAATTGGCTGCAGCTTTCCCTGCGTGAAGACCACCAGTAACAGCTCCAAATAAGCACCGGTTGTGGTCAGCACAGTCACCCGCAGCAAAGAGACCAGAAAAGGTAGCTGAACTATCACTATTGATCTTAATACCGCTCCCTGTCGCTTCCGTTGGGCCCGCCTGCATGCCTTCTGAGAGGCCTATCTCCATTGGCTTCTTCCTCAAGTCTTCTCCTCTCTGTCCCATATAATCGGGCAGGGTATCTTTATCCCAACCTAATGTTGCGGTTAGTCGACTCATATCGGCTTCGCTCAAATGGGTGCAGTCCATAAAGATAGGACCTCTCCCTTCAATCAGTTCCCTTTGAGAATAATGGACAAGCATGTTCCTTGGTGCACGATTGCCCTGGGGATGATGCTTTTCCATGTAGTATTCACCTAATGAGTTCATCAATCTACCACCCATTTGTGTCAATGCGCCAAGTCCAGCAGCACCAAAACCCTTTGGGACTAAGGTCATTCGCATATATTCCATGTTTGTTAACGCAGCTCCAACATGGAATGCCATCCGCTGAGCGTCACCGGTGTCAAAGGGACAGAGCCATGAATTAAAGGAGCTGAGTCTGGGACTCTCATAGAGACGGTTAGTGTTTCCAGTAGCTAATATTGTTGCTTTAGCCTGGATAAGGTAGAACTGACCCATACGGATGTCACATCCAATAGCACCTGCAACCACTCCATCTTGTACTATCAGGTTTATGGCCATAACCTTGTCTAAAACCCTGCAGCCAAGCTTTCTAACCTCTTTCGCCATGCAGGGTTTGAAATTCTTGCCCTTAAAGTTAATAGTAAATGAACCTATGCTGCCCATAGCCGCTTTTCGAAAATAGGTCCCGTCAGGTTGAGTCAGCGGGACACCTATTTCTGCCATGAGGGTAACAGCATTATTCATTTCATTGCATACCACGGCATAAAATACTGAAGGATCAAACGTTCCCTTACCAATCCGCCAAGTATTTTCAATGAATCCCTCTCTGGTGTCCCAGCTCCCGCCATCATTTAAAAAAGCTCGGAAGTGATCAACACCGCCACCAACGTCACC
>SMTZ1_10004553_pt1 | contig 14750 bp, 12 predicted proteins | sample DeeMarSWOR136_30_FD_25667 | JGI IMG/M metagenome (IMG submission 25667) | reverse complement strand
TATTCAATTGCAGAGCTCTCAAGCGTAACCTCGTGGGAAAAGGCGTTCGACGTAATCTTCTTCGTCGCCCTTCTGGTGTACTTCATCTTTAACGAGCGGATTGGTCAAAAACTCGCCCCAATTCGAAAACTTTCGAATTGGTGTATCACAGCATACTTCGGTCTCGGGATCGCAATCATGTGGGCACGATTCGGTAATAACCTCATCGGCTGGACCTTTAGAGGCATCGAAGGCGTCGGACTATACTTAGGTCTTGCGATACTTGCTGGAATAATGATAGACGCTTTAGTAGGCTGGAACAAGATCCTCGGAAGAACAACGGACGTATCAGGGTAGCATATCCTCTCCTTTCCCTCTTTTTATTTTAGCTAACTTAAAATAACCCTCTTCAACAGGATGGTTCTAGGTGTGTACCATGAAGGATCAAATAAAAATTATCTTGGCCACCGACTGCGGGAGCACCACTAGCAAGGCGCGCTTATTTAGACAAATCGGAGACGAATACCGCTTCATCGAGAGTGGCGAAGCGCCGACGACCGTGGAGGCGCCCTACGAAAACGTTACCCTAGGCGTGCGAAACGCGATACGAGAAATCGAAGAGCTGACAGGCCAAAAGATATTACACCCTAAAGGAATCATCATGCCTTCCAACGCGTACAACGTTGGCGTCGACTTATATGTGACCACCAGCAGCGCGGGTGGTGGATTACAGATGGTAGTAAGTGGCGTCGTGAAGACGATGACCGCTGAAAGTGCTGAGCGCGCTGCGCTAGGCGCAGGAGGCATCGTCATGGACGTTTTAGCTATAGACGATGGCCGTAAAGATTTTGAGAAGATTAACATGTTGCGTTTCCTGAGGCCCGATATGATTCTTTTCGCCGGAGGCGTCGATGGCGGTAACTCCGAGGAATTACTGGAAACCGCGAACTTCTTCAAACTCGCTCAGCCTCGGCCACGACTCGGCTTAGACTTCAAGATACCTGTCATATATGCAGGAAATAAAACCGTGGCGGCCCAGGTGAAAAATATAATCGACGACTTTGCGTCTGTGGAGATCGTCCCCAATTTACGTCCAACCATCGATGTCGAGGACCCGGAGCCTGCCCGCCAAGCCGTTCATGCATCCTTCATGAATCACGTCATGTCTCATGCCCCAGGCTATACCGATCTCATGTCGTGGACGGAAATTCCCATCATGCCTACCCCCGCAGGCGAGGGCATGATGTTCCGTGTATTCGCGGAAGCCCATAATACCAACCTGATCGGCGTGGGTCTTGGCGGCGCTACAACCAACATATACTCTATCTACGATGACAAATTTGTTCGAAGCGTGAGCGCCAACCTGGGCATGAGCTACAGCATCTGTAACGTTTTAAAGGAAGCAGGGCTGGACAGCATCCTCCGCTGGCTACCCTTTGATATCGATAAAAACGACTTACTCAACAGGCTTTCCAATAAGATGATCCGCCCCACCATCATTCCTCAAACCTTAGAAAACTTGATGATCGAACAAGCCGTCGCACGAGAAGCGTTGCGCCTCGGCTTTCAACACCATAAAACCCTTGCACGGCCCTTGATCGGCGTGAAGAGGGGACTCGGCATCGTTGACTTCGAGGAGCAGACAAAAATCCGATCGGAAGATACATATATCGAGATGTTCAACGTTCAGTGGGTAGGGGGAACGGGCGGACTTCTCTCCCACGCGCCGCGACGATCGCAGTCCGCAATCATGCTGCTCGATGGCTTTCAGCTCTGCGGCCTCACGCGCCTGTTCCAAGACAGCGTGTTTATGATGCCCCATTTAGGCGTGCTCTCCACAATTAAGCGTGACGCAGCCCTCGAGATCTTTGAAAAGGACTGTTTAATCCTCCTTGGAACCGCCATTTCCTTCGTCGGTTCCGCGGAGAACGAGGTCAAAGTAGCGGATGTACACCTCACGTTACCCAACAACGAAGTCCATGAAGAAACCGTCACGTATGGTACGCTCAAGACGATTCCTTTACCCGTGGGCGAAACAGCAGAGGTTCAAATCCACCCCACGTCGAACTTCGATATCGGCGCCGGTCCAAACAAGCCCGTATCGGGTACGATTGACGGGGGTATCGTCGGCATCATCATAGACGCCCGCGGCCGCCCCTTAGCGTTGCCAAAGAACGATGCGGAGCGTAAGAACAAACTCGTACAATGGTTTACAGCCATGGATCTCTATCCCACCTTAACGTGAGGAATAATAAATGACGTTCGCATATACGCCTGGACTTAAACGCAAAGAATACACCACTGTGAGAAAGCTGAGACGCCTACCGATCTTCGGCGACGTCGTAGTCAAGGAAGGCGAGGTCGTGACCGAAACAACGATCGTTGCCAAAGCACTGATCCCCAGTGACCCCCTTGTCATCAATGTAGCTCTAGAGCTTAGCTGTCCTGCAAAGGAAGTTAACCAAATCATTAATAAAAAAGAAGGCGACCCCGTCAAAAAAGGCGAAATCATCGCCGAACGAATGCAGTACATCTGGTTTGGAAAGAAGGTATGTCGAAGCCCCATCAACGGCACCGTGGAGTACATCTCTTTGGGCGCCGGCTCCGTGATTTTACGAGGCGAACCAAATCCCCTCAGCCTCAATGCATACATCCCGGGGCGAATCGTGGAAATCTTACCTAAAGAAGGCGTTATCGTCGAGAATCAGTCGGCGTTAATTCAAGGCATCTTCGGCATAGGTGGCGAAACCCACGGAATCCTAAAAGTGTCCGTCTCATCCCCCGATGTGGTTTTAACGGAAGATCGGATTACCAACGATTACAACGGGGCTGTCATCGTCGCCGGCTCCATCATTCGTATGCCCGCCATCAAAAAAGCGGCCCAAGTCGGAGCTAAAGCTATCATTGTCGGAGGCATAGATCACATGGACCTCACGCAACTCCTCGGTCGCCAGATTGGAGTCGCCATAACCGGAAATGAAGACATAGGCTTGACCTTAATCATTACTGAAGGCTTCGGTGAGATGCCCATGGCTCACAAGACTTTTAATTTACTCAAAAAGCACGAGGGAAAACTCGCGTGTTTAAACGGCGCCACTCAGATCCGTGCGGGGGTAATGCGTCCCGAAATCATCGTCCCCTTAGACTCGGGTTCTGAAACCGCATCTGAACGCGACGAGAGCGAAGACGTCCGTACCGGGGGCATGGAACTTGGGACCCCTATCCGCATCATCTCGGAGCCATACTTCGGTCAGCTGGGAACGGTGAAGGCTTTACCCGTCGACCTTAAAACGGTCGAGACGGAGTCTTTAGTCCGGGTGTTAGAAGTAGATTTGGAGGATGGCACCAGCGTCATGGTGCCTCGAGCCAACGTGGAGCTCATTGAAGAGTAACCCTACAGAGTTGAATCTATGGCTTCACTTAAATCGCTAGAATCCTTAAATAGTAACATACTACGCTACGTATATTTGCAACGAATGTTACGTGAGTGAGTCTATTAAGATGTTAAATCCTATGCGAACCTCTCCTGAACGACAGGAGGTCGTTATCAATGAAGTCGCTAAATTCGTGGTCAATAATGGGCTTTCATCCGTAGCCGAGATGTTTCTCTCATCTCTCCGTCCTACCTCCAGTGTCTTAATGGGTGTTGCGTTTGTGCAATACTTTTCGTTTTCAGCCCTATTTGGCCAGTTAGGTATGGAGTTTAGTTACATGCTGGCGGATAAGCCTGAGGAAACGATCGACCGCGTGCTGGCGAAAATCGCAGAGCTGGATGAGGAAAAAAAGGCCGCGTCCAAAGATACTGCTTCAACAGGATCGAAACCATGGTGGAAGCGGCTCTTAGGCATAAATTAATTCTGGCTCGATCCTAGGCCTTGGACACGCTCTCTGCTCACCTGCACGACTTTTTCCGCGATTTTCTCCATAATCTCGAATAAGGTAGCTATCTTCTCTTCATTATGCTGAGCTATCATGCCGCGTAATCGCCAGATGACGTCCTTCGGATCTCTCGCTTCTTCACGTAGACTCATCTCGTCTTTTGGTAGTCCTAGTGGGAGGAGTTTACTCGTGAGTTCAACCTCAAGGGTCCGAAGTTGCACGCCTTCGATTGTGGTTAGGAGGCTTGTGTCTTGGTTCAGGAGGTCTCTTAGCCTACTCTGAGGCGTAAACGATGCCGTTTCTTTCCCTAATTGCTGTAAACGCGGGGTCTCCACGAAGACCATTTGCTTATGGAACAATCCTTTCCGTCGAAGCGAGGTTTCATAACTCATCAGATCGCAGAAGACTTGCGACAGACTGAACTCTGCTCCGCGGATGGCGTTTTCTAATATCGCAGACCACATCTCGGTGAAGTCCGAGAGCTGAAGATATCCCGTGAATTCGAGCTTTGCTTGATCACCCGGAAGAAGGTCTAAACAGATTATGTGCATCAAGGAGCGGCGGGGGATGAGGCGTATGCCTTTCTCAGTGATCGACCACGTGAAAATTCTATCCTTGATCATTGCGGCAAGCGCAAGCCGGTTTTTCATCACTTTACCTTTCCTTCCCTTAGTAAAACGACTTGGGCACGTACCCCATGACTTCCTTCAGATCGTACTCCAAGGCCTCGGCGGATATTTGGGGATGGTACGCTAAGATTTGCTTGGCGTGGGTCTTCATGAAGTTCTCCACGATTGTGTCGCGTCTCTTATAGGTTTCAATCTTCATCTTGGCGTTGAGTCGAAGGATGTCTAGATGGCTCATGTGCCGTGTTGTATGCGAGATGGCTTCGGGGTACCAGGCTAAGGCGTTCTCGCTGAGGTTCGAGTACACCGCGAAATCTTCAAACGTGTGTAGTCTGAGAGTGATGCCGTAGTCCTTGGCGTTGTGAAACAGTTTGGTGCCTGGAAGGACAATGAGGGGCGTTATCCATCGTGGAATTGACCCCGCCATCGCGGTCTTGTGAATGAACCGTATGGTTTCCTCGACGTCCTCCGCCCTTTCGTCGGGAAATCCATTCATCCACCACGTGAAGGGGATGATCCCCTTCTTGACCGTGGTCTTCATCGCGTCCAACACGACAGTTTGCGTACTGGGTCGTCCCATAGCCTGTAAAATATGGTGTGATCCTGTTTCGACCCCGTAGTCGATGTTGTATATTCCCGCTCGCGACAATTCCTCTAATGCTTGTTCCTTCAGGAGTCCGGGAAGCCCCGTCATGTTGATTCCAAGAATTCGCTCCGGGATCTTTTCTCGTCGGAGCGCCTGAGCCAACTCGATGAGCCGTTGCTGGCCAACGAGGAACAGGTAGTCTTGAAAGGCAAACTCGTTCTGCCCCTCGTCAATGAGAAGGCTTATTTGATTCACGATCCAGTTACTGGAGTGTTGCGCGAATTCTTGTCTACCCTGAATGGTGGCCGACATCCCACCAAGGCAGTACGGACAGTTATAGTGACACGGCCCTCTCACGGTATTTATGGAAGCGAGAGGCATCCCTTTCATCGCAGCACCCTCACTTAGGTTTCTTATGATCTTGGACGAGTACGGTGGGATGTCGTCCAGGTCCTTGTACACGTCCCGGTTTGTGATGGGGTTGTCTCGTAGCTTTCCATCCTCATATGAGACGAGGCCCGCGACGTCCGTTATAGTCTTCCCGTCCTCGATTTTTTCGACTAGCGTTGGAAACGTCTTTTCGGCCTCTCCTTTCAGAACGATGTCGATAGCTGGATTGTTCTGGACAATCTCCGTGGCTAGGATCGAGGCGTGGGTACCCCCGACGACGATGGGGACTTCTTCTTTAACCTCTTTCAGCAGCTTGGCGATTTGAATCGCTCCCCTGCTAAAGCCGAGCCAATTCAGTTCCACTCCAACGGAGATGGGATCATACTTTTGAAACACGGCTTTAAGCACTCGGGGATCAAGTTTTGAGTACGCTCCCAGATTCCAGACCACCACCTCGTACCCGTTTTGGACTAAGCACGCAGCGATGTGCAGGAGCCCGTAGCCAACATAGTACGATGACTGGATGGGCTTCTTCAACTCAAGATTAACCGGGGGATGAATTAACAGCACGTCCATTTTCGTGACATATCCCTAACGCCCGATTCCTTATTTAGGCTTGTCGTATTTACGTGTGGAATTCCCAGGCCTCCCAGCTACTTCCTTTGAAAACCCGGTCCCAAGCAGCAATGAATATAAAGGTATATATCTCTTGACGTAATACATACCCATATATGTAACGAGCGTAAGCGAAGTGTCGTAAAATGGTTGAATACATGAAAGCTGCCTTGCTTTACGGTCCCATGGATGTTCGCGTGATCGATGTTCCTAAACCGACAATTGAGCCGAACGAGGTTCTCATCAAAGTCAAATTGTGCCTGACGGCCGGGACCAGCGTCAAAAAGTACGTCAGAGGCTATCCGGGGAAGAAATACCCCTTTGGCTTCGGCTATGAATGGGCTGGCGAAGTCGAAGCGGTAGGCGAAGGCGTTGATACCGCCTTACGGGGAAAACGCTGCCGAATCACCTGGAACCGGACCTGTACCTGTTTCTTCTGCGTGAGGGGCCAGCCGAACCTCTGCGTTCAAAGAGACTATAAACAATCCGTTAAAGCCGATGACCCTGAAAGCGGTCGAATTAGTGGCATGTTCCGAGAATACGTCAAAGCCCCCGTCTCGAACGTTGATGTATTTCCCGACCACCTGTCTTCCGAGGATGCGTGCATGATACCGACAATGACCGTTGTACAGCACGGAAATAATAATGTATGCATAAAGATCGGAGATAGTGTTGCAGTAGTAGGGGCAGGCGTTATCGGTCAGCTACACATGCTGCTCAGTCATTTACGGGGTGCCCAAACGATTGCGATCGATATGGTGCAGTCTCGACTTGACTTCGCGAAGAAAATTGGCGCCGCAGACTACATAATCAACGCGAAAAACCAAGAGGACGCTAAAGCACAGCTTGATAATCTCAACATAAACCACGGCTATGGTCCCGATGTCGTCATCGAAGCCGTGGGATTGCCGCAGACGTGGGAAGAAGCCTTTGCCTTAGTTAGGCGTGGCGGCCAAGTCTTACTATACGGCGGGTGTCCCCCTGGCACGAGCATCAACATTGACACGTATAAATTGCATTACGATGAGATAACCTTAGTAAGCTCGACCACAGCGTCGCCCATCGACGGCGTTCGCGCGTACAACCTCATTGAGCGCGGGATGGTGAAGCCCAGCGTCTTCATCTCGGGGCGCTATCCGTTAGCCAATATTAGGGACGCGCTGGAAGCTCATCGAACCCAAAAAGGCCTCAAGTTCGCCGTTATCCCTTAATCTTCTCTACCTTCTCTTGAGAGCAAACCTTTTTTTGCTCGCTATTTTTTTAACCTGTTACTCCCTCATACTCTTTAGGAGACTTTTCATGTTTCATGAAACCCAGATATGGGCTGAAGCGCCCTCGAAGGAAACGGCGGCTTCAGAAACCCTAAAGACGATTGTGGATTTCAAGACGGGCATCGTGAGAGCCTTAATCGAGTATGCGCGACGTAATGATGAGCCCAAGTTCTTTACTTACACCGCTTGGATCTGCAACACCGCGCCCTTTTCAGACGTCAATGTGCAGCGATATAGCGCTAGCACGGCATTAACCCGTCACGAAGCCATGATGAAAGCCCTGGGTGAAGCGGTTGAACGCTATTGTTCAGCTGTTTACAGATTGCACGACTTTGTATACGCTTCCTACCGAGAAATGGGGGACCGCGCAGTGGCTCCTCAAAGATTCCTGAGTTTTTCCCAGAAACAGATGGCCACTGACCCGTTCCAGCAATTTCGGTTCGACGATGATACACGGTTTCGGTGGGTTCAAGGGTATTCTCTGACCCACCATCGACCGCTCTATGTACCTGCCCAGCTGATTTACGTCCCCTACGTCTACACGGACGAGCCAATACTTCGGTTTCCGATAAGTGCGGGAAAAAGCCTGGGTCCTTCTTACGCGTGGGCCCTCTATCACGGGATTTGTGAGCTCGTGGAGCGAGATGCTTGGATGATTAACTATTTGAACAAGCTTCCCCGCGAACAGGTGGAGCTTGAGGCCAGTCGCAACGAGACAATCACGAAAATGAATGTCACATTTAAAAAATACGGCCTTGACCTCTATGTCTACGATATCACAACAGACATCCCGATACCTTCTATGCTCGCACTTCTTGTTGACCGTTCGGGTAGAGGCCCAACCCTTCTTAGTGGCGCGTCTACGGGGCTGGATCCGAAAGACGCCGTAATCGGGGCTATTGAGGAGGCGCAACAACTCCGACCCAGCCTCCAAGACGTTCTACTCAGAAACCCCTATACGCGTGAGATCCTTCAGGTGAGACGAAACCCGAATCTCATACGGTGTGTCTATGAACTCCCCGGTGGGGTGTCTGGAAACCTGTTGAGGCTGCTGTATTGGAGTGGCCTCGAAATGATAGACAAACTCGATTTTCTTCTCAACAGCGACAAAAGGAAAGGGATAGACGACATTCCCGACGTGTCCTCGACTGATTTAAGAGATAATTTGAGAACAGTACTTAACGTCCTTGAGAAACGCAATTGTGAAGTGATCTTTGTGGATGTTACAACCCCGGATGTGAAGTGTCTTGGGATGAAGGTTGTGAGTGTGGTTATCCCCGAATTGATGCCTCTCTACTTGGATGAGGCCTATAAGTATTTGGGGAACGAGCGGCTTTATTCGGTACCCAAGACGCTGGGGTACCGGACAACCCCGTCTCGTGAAGAAGACTTGAATCCCATACCGCATCCCTTTGTGTAGGTAAGGTGTAGGCCTTTGGTGTGTGTGGACTCTAACAACGATGAAAAAGATGTTCGTAAACTGCTCAAACAGCATAGTGGAGGCTTTCTTTTCGGCTCTCTATCCAGTATCTATCACGAAAACACCAAGCGGTTCCACCTAGGGGCTGATGACGGAGTGAATGAGCGCCGAGGGCGAGTACATATGTACGATCTTGCGGTGAAGGTCATCAACTTTAAGGAATACCCCCGGTTCAACCAAATCAAGCTCTCAACCTCGTTCAAGGCAAAACACGTCATTAACTTAGGCTGGACGCCAACATCCGAACTCGGCGCCACCGCCATATCCTTGGACACTCTCTCCGAGCTGCTCTACTATGCCGCGGGGCTTCGTGGACAAGGAACCGCGTCATATCGACCCTACTATTCCATCGGTTCAAGGTATCCCTTAGAGATTTATCCGATCATTCTGAAGGGGCTTGACGTTGAAGCGGGCATTTACCATTACAATGTCAAGCGTCATACGCTGGAATTACTGGAACGGGGTGACTTTACTGCTCAGCTCGCCGAATGCGTTGAAGCTCCAGAAGATATCGGTAACGCCTGCCTCATCATTTTGGTCACCGCGGTCTTCAACCGGAGTGAGCTCCTGTTTGGTGATCGTGGCTATCGATACGTACTGCTGGAAGCAGGGTACCTGGCGCAGAACTTCTTTATTACCGCTGCTTCCTTGGGTTTAACCTGCCTCTTTATCAACGAGTTCATCGATGATGCGTTAAATACCTTATTGGATCTTGATGGCGTCCAAGAGTCCGTGGTCGACGTCCTCGTCCTCGGCGGAAAAAAGGCAGGGATGTTCAACAGCCTACGCGGCATCTTGGGAACCCGAGGGAAGGGGGACTAGCTTTGAACGAAAAAAGCGTGAAGCCTTCCCACTACAAAATTTATCTAGGAGACGACTTGAGGGAGTACTTCACCCTTTATTTCACGCAGTTTTATACAACACCACGTAAACCTACCTACCGGTTTAGATACCGCCGTTCTCAGACACAAGGGGGCCTCGAAGACGCGTCCATCACCTTGCTTGGACTCGGCCCCGTGGGACAGCATGTCTTGCTTTCTCTTGCTCCTTTAGGCTTAAAAAAAATTCGGGTTGTAGATTATCACCTAATTGCGCCCGAGGAGACGGCTTTCCCCTTCTTTGGCGAGGACGATGTTGGGAAACAAAGATACACGGTCTATCAGCGGCTGATTTCCAAGCTCAACGATGAGTGTCGTTTTGAGTGGCGTCCCATCCAACTGAACTCGGTCACGGGCGAGGTTCTCAACGCGGATCTAGTGATTCATTGTCCCGAAGCAGCCAATGCCTCCGCACTAACCCATATCAATGAAGTGTGCCTGCAACATGATCAAACCTGGCTGAGCGCCCGGTTAAACAAGTCTTTCGCTGAAGTAGGTCCAACTATCCTTCCCCATCACGGACCGTGTTTTCGATGTTATGAAACGAGACTAGAATCAAACAAAGATAGCTGGAATGCCCCTTACTTCTTGGACCCTCAGCCCAGTACCCTGATAATCCCTCCTGTAACCACGGAGCTTTTCAGTAGATTGACTGCCGAATACGTTTCTTTGGAGGTTATCAAACTGCTTACGAATGCTCATCCAATGACCCTTGGCGGTGTCTTGTTCCTTGATTTCGTAACGGGCGTAAACACGTTTCACCGGGTTCTGAAACTCCCCAATTGCCCTGCGTGTCACTTACCCGTTCAAAGGGATCCATCGTCAAACTAGGCTACGTATCCATTAGCTTCGCTTTATGACTTCTTCGGTGAAGCGCCGTATCTGTTCTAAGCTTTCTGGCTGAGTAAATCTGAAGATGACATGATTGATCCCAAGGGCTCGTATTTCCTTGATCTTTGTTCGGCACTCCTCTACCGTCCCAATTACTGAGTTTTGTTTTGTTTGGTTGAGATACTCTTCAAAGGTTACGTGTCGTCCTCTTCTAGGACGCGGTGTATTACCCACGTTTTTCAAGGTTTTCACCAGTTCTTCCTCATTGTCATAAACGTGTGTGTCGTGGGAGTAGAACGTCATATCGATTTCATCCGGGTTTCTTCCCAGTCCAAGGCAATGGGTCTTTAACACGTCAAGTTTCCGCTTAAAGATTGTCAGGTTTCCCCGCGGGTAGCTCCATCGATCCGCGTGCGCGGCCACGACGCGTAACGTGTATTTCTCACCGCCGCCGCCGATGGTGATGGGGGGGTGGGGCTTCTGGACGGGTTTGGGGTCACATGACGCCTCCCGGATCTGATAATAGCGCCCCGCGTAGCTCGGCGTATCCTCCGTCCACATCTTCTTAATGATAGTTATCGCTTCGTCCACTCTTTCAATTCGCTCCCGAAATCGGGGGAAATAGAGGCCGTAGGCGTCATGTTCTTCGAGGTTCCATCCCGCGCCGAGGCCCAGCTCCAGTCTGCCGTTGGAGATGACGTCCAGCGTGGCCCCCATCTTCGCGAGCAACGCGGGATTCCTAAAATTGTTACATAAAACCAGAGTACCCAGTCTTAGCTTAGTCGTAATACCGGATAACGCTGCAAGGAACGTCCAGCCTTCAAATCGTGTCCCATACACGTGATCCGCTAACCAGACTGAGTCGTATCCTAGTTCTTCGCACGCCAAAGCCGCTTCCTTAAAGGCGTTCCAATCCTCGTGTGTTTTCCTCCTACAGCTTAATTGCACCCCATACTTTAGGTTCTGCACCTCGTTACGCACTCCATAGAGCACAGCTAGCTAGCTTAGCTATACTTTAATATTTCTGCGAGTTGTCCCGAAAGCGCCTTCCACTTCTCAAAAAAACGCTGATATCTCTTGTAATTGGTTTCGCTGGGTTCTAGTTGGGACTCAATTTGTACCAGAGCCTCAGCTGCGTCGATCAGGTTACTATAGTAGCCTGCTCCAACGCCCGCGCATATGATCGCGCCCAGAGCCGTCGCCTCTTTAAATCTCGGTATCAACACTGGTTTACCGATAACGTCGGCTTGCATCTGCATTAAGATGCTGCTATTCGCTTGGCCTCCACATATTCGTAGTTCATGAACCCTTGTTTTCGCCTTTCTTTCCACGTTTTCAATGTTAGCTCGTACACCATAACAGATGTTCTCCAGTAGTGCCCTCCATACCTCGTTTTTGCTTCGGGGTATGGGAGGCCACCTCCTTGGATTTTGGTCGATTATCGATCCCATGGGAAACGCATTATTGGGAATTCTTGACGCTAAGAAGGTATATAATCCGGATGTCCCGGGGGGGACTTTTTCTGCTTGGCTGTCCAGAAGGTGATATGCGTTTAACCCCTTCGGGCCTGTGGCCGTCGTCTCTGCACCCGCGAATTCCTCTTTGAAGTGTCTTAGGATAATTCCGGTTGAGCCAGCATTACTCTCAAGGACCCATTGATGGGGAACCAGGTGGCAGTTTAGATTGATTCCCGGTTTATTTATCGGTTTTTTGATAACCAGTAAGATGGGTGTGGTAGTTCCCGCTATCACTGCTATCTGGCCTCCTTCAGTCGTCGCGGTTCCCAGTACGCCGCATTGTGAGTCGGCGCCTCCCGATATTATCGGGGTTCCCCGAAGAAGCCCCGTCTCTTCTTCCGCCTTGGTTGTGGCTTCGCCGATCGGTTCACCGCTTTCATGGAGTTCGGGCCACACATCGTCGGGCAAATCAAACGTGTCGATTAATTCTTTCGACCATTCTCGAGTATGCACGTTTAACGCATTAGTATGAGTTGCGTTTGAGGGCTCGGCAGAGTATTTCCCGCTGAGTCGATACAGCATCCAATCGTTCATCGTCAATACGTGTCGTATGCTTTTGAACAGAGAGTTTCTATGCTGTTTAAGCCACCAAAGTCTGAGCAGCGTAGATCCTTGGCTTGAGGGAAACCGCCCAGTGATCGTCTTCATTTTCTTACCATAACTGTCAGAAATCTGGTCGATATCGCTTTGAACTCTGGTGTCGGTGCATGGAAGCGCAAGGATTTCTTTCTCTTCGTCGAAAAAAATGCTTGTTTCTCTTTGAGCCGTAGCACTAACGCCTTTAATACTGGCGCTTTTTATGCCGGCTTGTCGAATTGCGTTTTTGATTTGATCACATAGAATGGACCAGAAGTGATCCGCGTTGAATTCGACGCCACCAGGCACGTTGGGGTAAACGTAGTTCCACTCTTGATACGCGCTGCTTAACCTGTTGCCGTTGATGTCGGTGATTATGCATCTGCCGCCGCCAATTCCCGCATCCAGCGCGAGAAGGCATTTCTTTCCTGCTTGACTTTTACCCATACGTATCCCTCCGCCTTTTACGCGTCTTCATAACACGTCTCTATTCAACACGTTGAGAAGATCTGTGCCTCGTATAAACCTCGCAATATCTTCCGCTACGATCGACGCTCCTCTATAAAACATTTCATTTGAGGGCCCCGCCAGATGCGGTGTCACGGTCACATTATCTAATTGAATGAATTTATTATTCGTATCCGCAAATATGGGTTCCTTCGTAAAGACATCCAGTGCCGCGCCTGCAATCTTTTTTTCGCTCAAGACATGGTAGAGCGCCGTCTCGTCGATTATAGCGCCTCTCGACGTGTTAACGAGAAACGCCGTCTTCTTCATCAAGCGCAGCTCTGTTTCTCCAATGATGCCTGTGGTGTCCGGCGTTAGCCTAACATGAATTGAGATAAAATCGGATTTCTTGAATAACGTGGCTAAATCCGTCTTCACAACGCCCAGCTTGTTCATCGTCTCTTCTGAAACATATGGGTCGCAGCCGAGCATCGTCACGCCAAAACCTTTCGCTCGTTCCGCTACCTTTCTCCCAATATTACCCAGTCCTACAATGCCAAGGACTCTATCGCGTAACTCGGGGATAAATTGCCGCCACCGCTTTCGGCACTCTGGATACGTTCCGCTTCGTAAGGCTTCGAAGGCTCTAGCGATATGCCGGATCTCTGCGAGGAGGATTCCCATAGTAAAGTCTGCCACCGAATCCGCGTTCCTTCCCGCACCATAAACCACGGGTATTCTGTTACGTGTTGCAGTTTCTACGTCGATATTTAACGGCGTCGATATTTAACGGCGTAGAACGGGCACATGCAATTAACTTCAGGTGTGTTCCCGCCTCATACACTTCTTTCGTTATCGGCGAGAAGTGAACGACTAGTATTTCCGCGTCCTGTACGGCGTGCGCGACTTCGACCGGATCACCCTGGAACTCCTTCACCCCTTTATAGGTGACGCCCCACCCGCTGAAAGCCTCTTTTAACTCATAGAACGCAAGATCCACTTCACCGTATTTTTCTTGTAACGCGAATTTCAAACACGTGGTCCACTTCTCTTTGGACAGAAGTCTATCTGGAATGACTACTATTTTTATCAAGTCAATCATCTCCAATACTTGCTCGCTTACAATCACCACGGCCAATTTATAGATGCGTGATGACCTCTTCCTTGAATAACCGGAGGCTCTCCCTCCTCTCTAGCAGATCCGGGAACTTCACGATAACGTGGGTCACGTTTGCGTTGATAAGTTCACGTAGTTTCTTGATACACGTCTCTGGTGTTCCTATGATGTAGCGGGTCTGCGTCCAGTTCACCCAATCCTCAAAGGCCAGATCTGGCTTTCTATATGGCGTTACCGCAGAGTACGCTTTACGAAGCGCGTTCACCATGTCCTCTTCACTAAGGTAGACGTCGGTGAGAAACGAAAAAAAGGATTTTTCTATCCGTTGAAAATCTCGACCCATTTGCCTACAGTACTTCTTCAAAGTCTTCATTTTACGTTCATACAGTTCAAGCGGTCCTCCAAAATTCCATCGATCCGCGTGGGCGGCCACGACCTTGAGCGTGTATTTCTCACCGCCGCCGCCGATGGTGATGGGGGGGTGGGGCTTCTGGACGGGTTTGGGGTCGCATGGTGCCTCCAGGATCTGATTGTAGCGCCCCGCGTAGCTCGGTGTAT
>SMTZ1_10004050_pt1 | contig 14750 bp, 18 predicted proteins | sample DeeMarSWOR136_30_FD_25667 | JGI IMG/M metagenome (IMG submission 25667) | reverse complement strand
CTTTAATTTTTTTATTTCTGAAAACAGTACCTAGACCTCCACGTCCAGCTTGTTTAATTCGAGGAACTTTTCGTCTAATATCATAAAATGAAAAATTTAGACAACCCCAATAACTATTTTCAGCTCCCTTTCCTGCAGATACAACTGATACTTTTTGCCTTGATTTATCATTATCTTCAGTTGAATAAAGATAGGTTAATTGTTCATTTAAAAGATGTGAATTTGTTTCCTCAAGTGGGGCTGTTTCAACAGTTATTTTTCCTTTTTCTCCATCTATTAAAATTACTACATCGTATTTTGATTTACCTTGGAGTTCTATAGCATCAAAACCTGCAAATTTAAGATAAGGTCCAAAAAAGCCACCAACATTACAATCGCAAATTATATCTGTTGCAGGTGAAACAGATAAACATAATGATTTTCCAGAACCCGGATACTGGGTTGTACCACATAAAGGACCAGTTGTAATTAAAAGCTCATTTTCATCGCTATTCCAACGTGTGGAAGGTTTTATTGAATCCCATAATAATTTTAATCCAAATCCCCGACCGCCAGTAAATTTCTTTTTCATTTCCTCTGTTACTTTTTTTTCTTTTATTTCTTTAGTTGTTAAATTTATATATAAAGTACGGTTTGCAAATCCTTTTTTGACTTCTTCTTTTTTGTAAGTATATTCAAATAGAACTCTATGAGCAAGCTTTATTTTTTTAAGATCCCACTTATGTTTTGTATTACCTGTATCATATTCTTCAATTGCAATTTGACCTTGTACCATTTCAAGCCCCTAGCTTATGATAGACCATTTCTTTAATTTCTTCAATATTTTTTTCAACTAGTTCAAGAGCATTTTCTGGACAGGCACGAACACATGAACCACATGAGATACATTTGAAAGGTTCAATTCTAGCATCTGATTTTCTCATTGCACTAATTGGACAGAATCCCACACAAGCTTGACAGCCAATACATATTTCTTTATCAAGCCAAACTATACCATTTTTCTTTCTATATAGCGCTCCAACTGGACACATATCAAGACAAAGACCTCGATGATCGCAAACATGCATTTTATATGAATTGCCTTGTTTTATAATCCTAATTGCTGATTTTTCCCCACCTTGTTCAGTCTTAAAATGAATCTTTGAACAAGCTTTTTCACATTCAAGGCAACCATTGCATTTTTCTGGGTAAAATTTTAAAATTTTTACTGTTTTTGAATCAACCATCAAAATAATCCTCAAATAAGAAGTAAAAAATTTCCAACAACAATTATCCAGCACAAGGCTGTTATTCCTACTGTAGTTGGATAATATAGTTTATCAGAAATTTTCAAATTAAACCTGCTAAGTTCAATTGTTATTGGTACAACTGCAGCACCAAAAAGTGCAACTAAAAGACCATCTGCAAGTATTGTAGGAATAGCTAAAATTAAATTTTCAAAGTAAAAAGATCCATAGGACAGAGGAGTAAAAATTTGTGTTATAATTGTTCCCCCAACATACATACTATATGCAGAAAAAATTCCTAGTGCTGCTTTTGATGTAAGTGATTTTATTTTAGTTAAATCTAAAGTTGATAAATAATTAAAGATTAACTCAAAAATAAAGGCTTCTGCAACAATTGCAATTGAAGAACATACATGGCATCCTCCAAAAGGATTGAAATATCTAAGTGATCCTGCAACAAGCCCCATTCCAAATTGCATTCCTTTCTTCTTGTAAAAAAGTCTACTCATTGTTAAAAGAATCATAGCAAAAAAACCAGTCATAATTGCACCAGAAGGAAAACCAGAACCAGATAGTTGAGATCCTATTATACATTCAGAAAAACCCCATAATGATCCAAAAACCATTATTGCTACAAAATATTTTATTTTATCATTCATAACTTATTCACCTCTATTTCTTTAAGATTATAAACCCAAAATGTATGTGCAAGATTTGGAAAATATACTCTTATATTATATTCATTATCATATGTTAAAATACTTGTTTTAACATCCTTCCATAAAGCGGTTTGTTGATAAGGATCACTTGCTTTAAAAGTGTATCTATTACATGATGGACAATTTACTCCTGAATATGTTATTATTTTCTCAAGTGGTAAACCTGTTCTTTTACCTTCATCTGTATCAATTGTTATATTTTGAAAAATTTCATTTAATTTTTGGAATGAATATTCATTCCCATTAATTATTATACTTACTCCTGGTAATTCTTCTTTGTTTTCATTTGCATTTACATAAATAGTTGAGATTATCCCAATGAAAAGCACTATCATAGCTAAAATTGGAATTATCTTTTCCTTCCCCAAAGTCATTGAACCACAGATATAGTAATGTCTATATAAAAATTATGAATAAAATTTGTTTAAATATTTTAATTATTTTTTAACAATTCTTCTACTTGCTTCATGTTTTCTTAAAACATTTTCAATAGAATCAATGTCACCTAAACCTAATATTGCAACCTTTTCGTCATAAATCTTTACTGCGGGTGACTTTTCCATCATACTAATAGAAATTTCACCTGAAGATAATTCAGCTTTTATTTCTTTTGGATCGGTAAGATATCTAAATGGTTTTGGTCTCTTCCTTCTAATATCTTCATTTTCTTTATCAGATCTTATGAGTGCCTCTTCAATTGCCCTATCAACTTTTTCATCAACTGATTCTTCGGTTGTCATTATTTCCCCTCAAAAAGCTAAATTACTTCTCTCTTTTTAATAGTTTTGTTAAAAGTTCAATCCCTTTTCCCTTATCAATTTACTATATTTTCTAAGTATTTCTTCTTTATCTGGTCTGAATTGAATTTTTTCAAGTAATGCATAGGCAATTTCATCATTAATTTTAAGAATACGTCCTGGAGCCAAATTTGTATATGAATCAATAAAATTTTTACACAATTTGAATTTTTCAGAATTAAACATTGGATCAGTACTTAAGATTGATGAGCACATCCCTGCAATATCCTCTACTACCATTCCTAATCTTGATTCTTCAAAATCAACTCCCCATATTCTATCTGATAAAATAAAATTTCTTAAATTACAATCACCACGTATTTGGAATTGGTCCTCAGTTTTGAAATGATTGTGAAAATTAAAAAACCAATTTGAAAGTAATATAATCAGTCTATTTTTTTCATCAAAAGTTGTTTTTTCATCATTAATAATATCACATAGGTTTTCTCCTGTTATATAACTCATAATTAAAACATTATTTTCTTCATCTTTTTCAAGAATTGTTGGAATATTTAATTTTGAAGCTCCCTCTTTTAAAATGTTGTATTCATTAAACATTTGTCTTTTAAGACCTGGTACAAACCATTTCAGAATTCTAGGTTTTCCATCAATAGTAACATACGCAACAGTGTTTTTTTTACTATGAAATTTTTCCTGTAAAATTGCTTATTTATACTTTTTTTTATTTTTTAATAACTTCTCAATCTCTCTCATAAATTATTTTTCTAAATAATACTACTTAGGAAAATAGTTTGCGGTTCGTTACAAAGAATAATTATAACTCTATTACTTCAATTGATGTTACCAATTTAACCCAATATAATGAAGGAGTATAAAACTCATCATGACAAAATATAATTCTTAATGGTCCTTCGCCTTCTAAAAGATTTTCTCCATTCATTTTATATGCAAGCATCATTGTTGCTCCAGTATTATTAATAACCACACCAGACTCATTATAAATATCAAGATTACCCTCTATCTCACTCATATTATATTCAATAATCCAACCATCACTAGTTTTTACACTAATATTATAATTTTCAGGTAAAATTTCTATTTGATTTAAAAGAGTAGAAATTTTTATTCCTGTAAATTCATTAGGTCCTTCTATTACAACCTCAGGTAAAAAACCAACTTTAATCATTGTTGCATTACAATTGTATGATTCCAATGATTCTAAGCCCTCAAGTGTGTAATTTGTTTGATTATCTTCGAAGGTAAGATTAAAAACATATTCTGGTTCTTCTTCCTCTGGTTCCTCCTCTTCTTGTTCTTCCTCTTCTTCCTCTGGTTCCTCCTCTTCTTGTTCTTCCTCTTCTTCTTCCTGACCCGTTTCATCATTAGTTTGTTTTTCATTTTTATCTTCAGGTAAATTAACATATAAAATTACGACAGCTGCAATAATTATTATTACTGCAAATATAGTTGTTATTAGCTTATTACTAATTTTTTCTTCTACCATATTTTCTTTAGAATTAAATATTCGTTATTAAATATTATGATAATCATTTTTCATATATTTTTCTTGCTGTAAGATAAATTCCTGATAATATAACTGCTCCACCGATTATTGTGTAAAATGATGGTGTTTGCTGGATCCAGGGTAGTAAAAATGCAAGTATAGACGATCCTATTGGCTCTCCTAAAAGAACAACTGATGCAACAGATGCTCGAATGTGTTGTAAAGACCAATTATAAAGTGTATGACCAAAAATACCTGCAACTATTGCCATTAAAAATATTATTGCTAAATCCCGATAACTTATATTTATTAATGTGGTTTTTAAAAAAATACAGATAAAAAATAGAACAATAGTTCCAACAGTATAAACAACAAATGCATATGAACCAATAGATACTGTTTTTCTTAACTTTCTTCCTCCTAAAATGTATAGTCCAGCAGCAATTCCTCCAAGTATTGCAAGGATGTTACCTTCTAATGTATCAATACCAAGTGCAAATCCATAGTTACCATATATTAAAATAATAACTCCACACACTGAAAGTACAATTCCAATATAATTTAATACTGAAAGTTTTTCCTTTAAGAAAAAATGTGAAACCGGTCCTACTAATAACGGATGTGCAGTAACAAGAATAACAGAACTTGCAACAGAAGTAAGTTTAAGTGAAGTAATCCAAAGTGCAAAATGTGCAGCAAGAATTATTCCAATACCTATCATTACATAAAGTTTTGATCTGGGTAAGTTAAATAACTCATCTCTTGTTTTTTTATAAATAAAAATAAAAGGTAAAATAAGTAGAGTTGTAAAAAGAAGTCTGTAAAAGGCAATTGAAAGAGCTGGAGCATCAATTGAAACAATAAAAATTGCTGCAAAAGAAACAGAAATTACAGAAATTGTAATTGCAATATTTGCTCTATTTTCAACATTCATTATTAATAATGGTAAATCAAAAAATGTTTTTTGAATTTATTGAATTAATTTATCTCTTTTCATTTGCCTCCAATTTAATTTTATAATAAAAATAATTAAATATACATATAAAAAATACTTATGAAAAGAAATATACATCAATAATTATTATAGAGAGGTATATGGAACCTATAATATTTGGGATATATGGAAATTCAAATACTGGAAAAACAACTCTAATTGTTGATATAATAAAACATTTTATGCAGGAAGGACTCAATATTGCAACTATTAAAATTACTGATAAAAAAATTTCAATAGATAAAGAACAAAAAGATACATGGAAATATAATAATGCGGGATCTAACCTTGTAGTTTTTTCATCACCTATTGAAACAGATTTTTTACATTTTAAAAGTTTGAGGACTGATGAAATTTTAAAGCATATTAATAAAATTGGTAAATATGATATTATAATCATCGAAGGTGCTCATGATAAGAATATTCCAAAAATAAAAATTGGAAATATCAAAGAACGTGAAAATACAATTCTTACATATAATGGCAATTTTAATGAACTAATAAAGATTATAAAAAATGGAATTAATAGGTGAAAAAAATGGGTAATATTAATATTAAAGTTAATGGAAAAGATATGTTATTAACAGAATTTCCTTCAGAAATTTTAATAAGCACAATTTGTGGAATGTTAAAACCTTTAAAAGGTGTAAATGAAATAAAAAAGGTTGAAATTAAATTTGAAATATAATTTAATTTTTAAAAGAGTAAATTAATCTTGTTTTGTCTTTTCCTTTCGTTTCTTTTTTAATTTTACTAATTTCTGGAATTTCACTTGTATTTTTTACATGGGTTCCAGCACAAGGACAAATATCAAAACCTTCTATTTCAACAATACGAAGCTTAGTTACAAATTTTGGAAGAAGATCAAGATGTGCTCTTTGTTGATCCACTCTCTTTTCTAAGCTTTCTCTTTCTTCTTCATAAATTTTTACTTCAAGGTTTTGTTTTACTATTTTGTTAAACTTATTTTCAATTATTTTAATGTCTTCATTTGTAAATTTTGCTGGATGAAAGTCCACCCTTGAATAATCAGCATGAATTTGATTTCCAACAGTTCTTGCATTATAATCATCAAAAATAATTCCAGAAATTATATGTTGAGCTGTATGCATTTTCATATGACTGTAGCGTTTATCCCAATCAATTTTTGCATGAATTTTTGTTCCAACAGGTGGTTTTTCTCCTTCTATTATATGTTTTATTGTATCTCCTTTTTTTATTACTTCTTTTACTTTTGATTCTTTATTTTCCCATTTAATTATTCCTGTATCAGCAGGTTGTCCTCCACCTAAAGGATAAAAGGCAGTTATATCAAGACAAATGTAATCCTTTTTGTTTTTTGTTACAGTTGCATCAAATTCTTTGACGTAATTTCCTTCGATATTAGTCATATAAAGAAGCTTGCTCATGTTTAAGATAAATAAGTTAATCTTAATCAAATTTGTTGTTTATTTTTTATTTCTAATATTTTTATTATTTCTTTTTTCTAAATTAACTATTGCCAAACCTAAAATTACAAAAAAACCACCTAAAATAAAAAGAACGGTAATTTGGTCTTTAAACATTATAAAGGAAATTATTGTTGATAATACAGGTATTGCATATAGATAAACACTTAGATCACTTGCATTTTTCTTTTCTAGAGCAATATACCACAAGCTATATCCAATTACTGTAGAAAAAATTCCTAGAATTATTATTGCAAGCCAGCCATCAATTGACATATTAAAAACTTGATCTATTAGAGATTTACTTACAAATGGTATCAAACCAATACTTCCAAAAAACATTGCGTAAATTGTCAAAGAAAATCCTGAATATCTGTCTAAAAATTTTTTCCCAACAATTGTATAAATCGCACCCATTGCTGCTGCAAATAAGACTGCTAAAGCACCAAAGAAATAATTAATTTCAAGAGTAGTATCTACACTACCCCATAAAGAAATTATAATTACCCCACAAAATGAAAAGATGATTCCTAAAATTTTTATCAATGTAATTTTCTCTTTTAAAAAAATTATTGATAATAAAACAATTTGGATTGGGATAGTTGCAATTATTAGACTTGCTGCACCTGCAGATATAAATTGTTCACCATAATTTAATCCTAAATGATAAGCAATAACTCCAAATACTCCTAAAAAAAAGATTGGAATTATATCTTTTTTATGAAGCTTTGAAATTCTATTTTTTCTTATTATAAATATAATAAAAAAAACTAAACTAACAATTACAAATCTCATTATTGTAAGATTAACAAATGAAAGTTCCTTAAGTCCAATTTTTATATATGGAAAAGCAAGAGCCCAAACAATTACAGTAACAATCATCATTAAATTAAATTTCCAATTAAAAGATATAATAAATTTTTTATTTTTTCCAAAACTATTCATTTAGCGGTTGCAATAAAAATTTAATATATTAATTATATGGTAGAGTAATATTATTAAATACTTAATTATTGATACGGTTGATGGAGAGATATGAAAATTCTTGTTCTCAATGTGGATCGCGATGATGATTTTGGCAGAAAAGCAAATGTAAAAAGTCCCATTCTTGGAATTAAAGAAAATATTAATGCTGCAAATAAACTAGGCCAAGCAGATCCAGAAGATTCAGATCTTAATGCAATCTTTTCAGCTATTTCTACTTATAATAAACTTGTTGATGAAAAAAAAGATGTAGAAATTGCGACAATTTGTGGAGATATAAATGTTGGAATTAAATCAGATGAGATTCTGGTTAAACAAGTTGAACATGTAATAAAAGAAACAAAAGCTGAAAATGTAATTCTTATAACAGATGGTGCAGAAGATGAATATATTTTACCAATTATTCAATCCAGAATTAAAATAGGATCAATTGTTAGGGTTTCAGTCAAACAAAGTAAAGAATTAGAAGATACTTACTATAGAATTATAAAATTGCTTGATGATGAAAAGGTACAGAAACAATTTGTATTACCAATAGCACTTGTCTTAATTGTTTGGGCATTTTTTGTTTTAATTGGAATGACAGCTAGTGGTTTTGGTGCGATATTATTTACTCTTGGTGCATATTTACTAATTAGGGTATTTAGATGGGAGCGAAATATTGCAAGGATGTTAGAGGAAGTAAAATCAAGTTTTTTAACTGGAAAACTTTCTGTTTATACCTATATTTTAGCAATTGTAGTAATTATTGCATTTGCTTATTTTTCATATGATAATACTAGAATCGTTTCAGAGGTAGTTCTTGTTCCAATTTTACAATTTTTATATAATATGGTATGGGGTATTGTAATTGCGGGACTTATTGCATTATTTGGGCATATAATTGATATTTATGTTAAAGATAAAAGGGTTCTATGGAATTATTGGGTTGCTCCTTTTTCCCTATTTGCCTTTGGTTTTATATCATCTGCAGTTTTTAGGGCATTATATGAGGCATTATTAAACTGGCCCGCAAAATTTAATGTTGATCCGTTTTTAACTCTAAGTTTCATTGGTTATACTAGCACGGGAATAATGATTGCACTTGTTGGAGCAATAACTCGTCTTTATATAAAAGAAATTAACTTGATTGAAGATAATAACATTGAAGTGGAAAAACAAACAACACAATTTATTGATGAAAATTAAGTTTTTATGTTTTACAAAGATTGGAAAATTATTTATAAAGAAATAGCAAAAGACTTAAATTTTAAAGAAGAAAATGATGTAATTGCTGCAGATATTTTAAATAAATTATTATTTGATAATAAGCAAGGGTCCATAAAAGATCTCAAAAAAATAATTGAAAATAAAGAAATAATCGTTTTTGGAGCAGGTAATTCACTCGAGAAAATAATAATGCTTCATAAAAAAAAATTATCTAATAAAATAAAAATAACAGCTGATGGTGCAACATCAGCTTTACTTGAAAATAATATTTTACCTGATATAATTGTTACAGATCTTGATGGAAAAATTGATGATCAAATAATGGCAAATAAGAAAGGAAGCATCTTAGTAATTCACGCTCATGGTGATAATATTCCAAAAATAAAAAATCATTTATCTGATTTTAAAGGTAAAATTATTGGAACTACACAAATTTATTCGAAACCTTTTGAAAATCTTTATAATTTTGGAGGTTTCACAGATGGCGATAGAGCAGTTTTTCTTGCTGATTATTTTAATGCAAAAAAGATATATCTTGTTGGATTTGATTTTGATGGCTCTATTGGTAAATACTCTTTTTCAAATAAAAAAGATAAATTGTTAAAATTAAAAAAACTTAATTGGTGTAAATATCTATTAAATAACCTTAAAAAAGAAAACAAAAAAATCCAGGAACTTTAATAAACAATAACATATTCCATGCTCTCGGTTATGACACTAATGGAAGCACTTTTACTACTTTTTACTATTCTATTATTATATTTTATATTAGTTTTTATTTTTAGGAAACGGGGTATTTTAGAAAAATATAATATTTCATTGTATGGTCCTGCATTGCTTTTACGCACAAAAAGAGGCATAAATTTTTTAAAAAAAATCTCAACAAAAAAAAGGTTTTGGAGAGCCTACAGTAGCACTGGGATTGTATTTTGTTACATAAGTATGATAATTTTTGTCCTTTTTTTTATTTGGCAATTCCTATTTGTTATAGGTCTTCCACAAGAACAAAGAGCAGAGATTTTACCAAGTGCAAGGTTTTATCTGATATTACCAGGAATTAATCCAATTCTTCCGTTAGATTATGTATTTTATATTATAATTGCTTTCATTGTAGCAATAATTGTTCATGAATTTTCACATGGAATATTGACACTCGCTGGAGATCTAAAAGTAAAATCTATGGGTCTTCTTTATTTTATTTTCCCGATTGGAGCTTTTGTTGAACCTGATGAAGAACAAATGAAAAAAACAAAAATTTCAAAACGGATGAGAGTTTATGCTGTAGGTCCATTTTCAAATTTTGTTACTTTTTTTATTTGTTTACTTATATTTTCTTTTTTATTTATGTCAGCGGTCCAACCTGGGAACGGATTAACTGTTTATGAAATTTATGAAGATTCACCAGCAGATGAATTGGGTATTGAAAAAGGAGCAATTATTACTAATGTTAATGGATCAGATATTACAAAATTTAAAAATTTAGAGGATAGATTACTTGAATATAAGACAATCTTAAACTCTACAAAAGCAAATGATACCATAACAATATCTTATATTTATGATCAAATCCACCATAAAGATATAGATATTATACTTACAGACAGTTATAATTACATTAAGGATAATTCATCAAAAGGAAAGGGCCATACTGGAATTTTTTCTTTTGTCAATGAAAAAGGAAATCTCGGTCGTCTACAAAATCCTTTCAATGAGCCTACCTATTATTTTCTATATTTTATGGCTCTTCCAATATATGGTTATTTTGAAGGATATAATCCCTTGGTATCACCTTTTACTGAGTCATATTCTATAACTGGGCCTCTTGGAGTAATTCCTACTAATGTATTTTGGATACTTGTGAATTCTCTTTATTGGATTGCATGGTTAAATCTTATGGTGGGAATTTTTAATATTTTACCAATGGTACCATTAGACGGGGGATTTTTATTTAATGATGCAATCAGATCCATTGTAACCAAAATTAAAAAAGATATTCCACCTGAAAAAACAGATAAAATTGTAAGTAAAATTTCACTAGTAATATCTCTTTTGATACTTTTAATTATTCTTTCACCAATTTTATTAAAATATTTTTAATTATTTATTCCAACTTGTACCTTACATGGCGAAGGGATTTTCATACCGGCTTTCCTAAGAGAAATCTTTGCTTGTTCAATAAATTGTTCTGTTGTTTCTACCGTAATTATTGTTTGATTTGGTTTTACTTGAGCAGCAGTTCCAACTGTCTTTCCAAAAGAAGCTCTCATACCTTGAGAAACTCTATCAGCACCTGCACCTGTTGCTTGCTTGTTTTCACGCAAAACTACATGTGGATAAACTAATATATGAATTCTATAATTATTAATTCCAACTTTTTTTTCCATAGCTCGATTCACAGTAATACGTGCTGATTCTAATGCAGTATGTCTAACATTGCATTTTTCAAGTGCATGTAATGTAACCTGAACAGGAAAATCCCCTGTCTTATTTCCTAATACAAATTGACTAATTCTAGGTACTGGAATTCCTCCCATATACTCTTTTCTAGTAGAGGGTTTTCCTCTAACATATCTGTACATACTGCCTGGTTTACGTGCCATTTATTACACCAAATAATTTTAAGGTAAGAAAATCGAAATGAATATGTTATTTATAACTCTTTTTACAGTAAAGCTAAAAATTTTATATACCACAACCTTTTAAATGGTGATATGATTGCCTAAAATCACTAAGATTAATAAATATCGGTGAAACAATGAATGAAAATAAAATATTTTTACCTGGAGAAGAAGTATCTACATCAGAAGAACTTTTACCAGGCGATGGAACATTTGAGGAAAATGGTATTATAAGAGCTTCAAGAATTGGAACTTTTTATATTGATAATAAAAACAGAAAAGCAATAATCAAACCCCTAACAACTATTCCAGTTGAATTAAAAAGAGGAGATATCGTTCTTGCTGAAGTAAATTCTGTAAGATCAAATATGGTAATTGCTGATGTTTTTCATGTAATTGGTAAAAAAAGATCAGTTTCTGGAGATACTAATGGAACGTTACGTGTATCAGAAATTTCAAATGGTTATGTAAAAGATCCCTCAACAGAGTTTGCACCTGGGGATATTATTCGAGCAAAAATTACTCAAGTTAAACCTAATGTTCAGCTAGCAACAAAAGATAAAGATCTAGGTGTTATAAGAGCATTATGTTCAAAATGTAGACAACCTCTACTTAAAAAAGGAAACATGCTTGAATGTGATAATTGTAAGACTAAAGAAAAAAGAACAACTGCCCATGACTATGGGGATTATGATCCCAATAATTTATAATAATTTTAATTATTAGGAGTAAAGGCATATGGAATTGAAGACAATTAGAAAAACATCTAAAGAACTAGAAGTTGAAATTATTGGAGAAACTGAGACTTTACTAAATCCAATAACTGAGGTATTGCTTGAGTATGAAGATGTGGACTATGCATCATATCTTTCTGATCATCCTGAATCAGAAAAAAGACGACTATATATAAGAGTAAAAAAAGGTAAACCCGAAGATTTACTTAAAAAAGCTATAAAACAATTGGAAGATGAAATTAAAACTTTCAGTAAAGATTTCGAAGCAAAAAGTAAGAGAAAAAAGTAGATGAAAGTTTTAGATGCTGAAAAAAAAATTGGAATAGAAACTTTTTTTACACCTGATGAAGGTGTTGGTGGTAAGTTACGTTTTTTTCCGGATGATTTTATTGTAAAAGAAGTATCCAATTATCCATCAAAAAACAAAAATGGAAAATTTACGATAGCTGATGTAACTTCAATTAATTGGGAAACAAATTTACTAATAAGAGAGATTTCTAATTATTTGCATATTTCTCGTCAAAGACTAGGTTTTGCAGGAACAAAGGATAAACGTGCAAAAACTTCCCAACTAATGTCTTTTTATAAAGTTTCGGTTGAAAAACTCTCAGAAGTAAAAATAAAAAATGTAGAAATAAAAAATATTTATTCTTCTAATAAACCTGTCAATATTGGAAATCTCCTTGGAAATAAATTTAAAATTATAGTAAGAAACATTGATAAAATAATTAATTTAAATTATGTAAAAAAAATTTCAGATAAAATCAATGATATAGGCGGTTTTCCTAATTTTTATGGAATTCAACGTTTTGGAATAATAAGACCTATTACCCATATCGTTGGAAAATATATTATAAAGGATGATTTTGAAAAAGCAGTAATGAGCTATGTGGCAAATCCAATCAAAGAAGAAGATAAACAAACATATTTACTTCGAAAAAAACTTGAAAAAACTTATGATTTTTCAGATGCCTTAAAATCTTATCCAATTCAATTAAACTATGAAAAAGCAATATTGAATAAGTTAGTTACAAATAAAAATGACTTTATAGGAGGATTAAAAGAATTACCAAAGAATCTTTTATTAATGTTTGTTTATGCATATCAATCATATATTTTCAATAAAATTCTAAGTGAAAGAATAAGAAATAAAATTCCAATAAATAAGGCAATCATCGGAGACATTATTCTTCCAATCAGAAAAGGAATTATTGATAAAAATTATATTAGGGTAAAAAAACACAATATTGATAAAATAAATGCCCAGATTTTAAAAGGAAAAGCAGTTGTTTCAGGTGTTCTTTTTGGCAGTGACTCTGTTTTTTCTGATGGAAAGATGGGTGAGATTGAACATAAAATTATTGAATGTGAAAAAATAGATCCAAGGGATTTCATAATTCCTGATATTCCATATATTTCTTCTTCTGGAACAAGACATCCACTGCTTGCTTTTGTTAAAAACCTTAGTTATAAATTTAAAAGTGATGAATTTTTTAAGGATAAAAATGCATTATTTTTAAAATTTGAACTTCAAAAGGGATGTTATGCTACATCCCTTTTAAGAGAGTTCATGAAAACAGATGATATCAGAAATTATTAGATTAATTATAGATGGAAATGGTTTTAATGGCCTTTTGTAATTAGGGTGCTGTTAAAAAAAATAAAATCGGTGAAAATATTAAATGATTAAAGCACCACCACAGAAATATAATCCTTTACAGATTGAAAAAAAAATTAGAAAGTTTTGGGAAGAAAAAGACATTTTCAAAAAATCGATTGATTTAAGAAAAAATTGTAAACCATATGTTTTTTTAGAAGGACCACCAACTGCAAATGGACTTCCTCATCCAGGACACGTTCTAACTAGAGTTGTAAAAGATATAATGTGTAGATATCAAACTATGAATGGACACTATATATTAAGAAAAGCTGGATGGGACACCCATGGACTTCCCGTTGAAATCGAAGTTGAAAAAAAACTTGGACTTGAAGATAAACAAGCAGTAGAAACTTTTGGTATTAAAAAGTTCAATGATGAGTGTAAAAAAAGTGTTTTAAGATATGAAAACGCATGGGTTGAAAACACAAAACGAATAGGTTTTTGGCTTGATATGGAGAATCCATATATAACTTTTAAAAATGAATATATAGAATCTGTTTGGTGGTCTCTAAAGAAAGCTTGGGAAAAAAAACTTTTATTTAAAGGTCATAAGGTAGTACCTTATTGTCCGCGTTGTGGAACTGCTCTTTCTGCCCATGAACTTTCTCAAGGTTATAAAAGTGTTGAAGAACCTTCAATTTTTATAAAATTTAAACTAAAATCTGAAGACGCATATTTTTTAGCCTGGACAACAACACCTTGGACACTTATTTCAAATGTTGCACTTGCAGTAAATCCAAAAGAACTCTATATAAAAATTAGATATAACAATCAAATAATGATTCTTGCTGAAGAAAGGGCAAATGTACTTTTAAAAGGTCAAGACTACCAAATTTTAGATGGTTTTAAAGGAAAAGAATTAGAAGGAATTGAATACGAACCTTTATTTGAATATG
>SMTZ1_10016095_pt1 | contig 14752 bp, 15 predicted proteins | sample DeeMarSWOR136_30_FD_25667 | JGI IMG/M metagenome (IMG submission 25667) | reverse complement strand
CAGTAAATGAACGAAGCATTAGATGCCCAGATTGAAAAAAAAGTCAAAGAGATCCTAGATCGTGAGCTGGAAAAACGAGTCACTGAGGCACTCCAGCAGAGGGGCGGCGAGGACAGAGCGGCCATTATCGCCTCAAAAGGGACCCTGGACATGGCCTATCCCCCGCTTATTTTGGCCAGCACGGCCGCGGCCATGGACATGGAGACGGCCGTCTTTTTCACATTCTACGGCCTAGACATCCTCAACAAGAAGAAAAACGCCCATTTAAAAGTGCCACCCCTGGCAAACCCTGCCATGCCCGTGCCCATGCCCAATATTGTGGGCGCCCTGCCCGGTATGACGGCCATGGCCACGTGGATGATGAACAAATGGATGGGAGATCAAAACGTGCCTTCCATTACTGAATTACTAGAGGCGTGCTTGGAAGGCGGAGTAAAACTCATTGGATGTCAAATGACCATGGATGTGATGGGTGTCCCCCGTGAGGACCTGATCGATGGGATCGAGGTGGGAGGAGCTGCCACCTTCCTGGAGTTTGCCAGCCGTGCCAACCTGACCCTCTTCATTTGAACTATAAACGCCGTGGGAACGTTTGTATCATTATTTTACTTCAAATACTTGAAATAATTTATTAAAGCATAACATTAAACTCATAATGGCATCGCAAACGTTCCCCAAAACTTCCCAGTCATGCCTTCAGGGAATATCCGAGTACGACGGCCTTTAGCCCATATGAAGCATATTAGCGATCTGGACACAGAATTCTTTGCTATCTGTATCCAGTGGGACCAAATCAATTTCCGAGGCCGAAGATGCACCTAGACCCAGTTCAACGGCCCTCGCGATCTGTCTCTGCTGGAAGATTTTTCGCCCCATAATGGCGCTGTTGCTTCCCAATACCTTCAGGAGAGCCAATCCCGCGGCGTCAATGGCCACACGGTCCGTTGAAGCAAGAAATACGTTCCCTTTCGCCCTCTTACCTGTCGCAGGCCCCCCGTCCACAAACACATCAATTCCATCCAGGACAACCAAGTCGGGGGAAAAAGGTTCATTGATTTCTGCAATCATCTCTTGCTGGTGCAGGGATCCATGTAGCTCACCCATGTATGGGAAGCCATGTCGAGATGTGGGCACGACCCCCACATGGAGTTTGAGTGACATGGTAAAGACACCGCCAAACTGATGCGTTTTTAGACAACAGGTGGACAGGAGGAACTCCGCTTCCAGAATGGGACGCGCAATCCTAAAGCCATCTGACCAATGGCTACCCTTGGGTTGGAACGCCACCCAGTCTCTTTCATTGAGAGTATCGAAGTCGATAATCTTCACGTCCCTCTCTTCAAGAAGGGGTATGATTCCCTTTGTTTTCATAACCTCTGAAGTGGGCGGATAGCTTCTCTCACCCAAAGTGATGGATTTTGCCCCCATGGCCCAGATCTCATCCACCAAAGACGTCAAAGTGTCATTGTGCGTAGAACCTGGGGAGGGGTCCGCTGTATTGAAGTTGGGTTTGATGAGGATGTTTTTGCCCCGGACTGGATTGCTATCCAATGCCTGAAGCGCTGCTTTCACACCCTTTTTCCGATCTCCTGTTTTCACAAACGTGACCTTGCTCATTATGCGTCCCTCGCCTCCTCTTATCCCATGGTCCAAAAACAATCCAAATACGCAATGCTCCAGAGGGTGTTCATTTGAGCGACCTGCCAAGGGACCCGGAAAGGCCCCTAGCTTCAATTTACATCGGTGACCCTGAAGCCTTTTTTCTCCAGATCTTTCACAATGCCATCGGCCTCTGATCCCTGAACCCTTAACACAATGATCCAATCCTTCTCTTTGTGCATTGGAATACTAATGATGCTCAACAGGGGGCTCTTGTGCTTATCCAATACGCCGATGATCTCTTTCAATTCACCCAGCTGGCCACCCAAACCCTCGATGGTAATGCGCACCCCCTCACTCCCCAGTCCCAGGACCTCGGACAAGACTCCTGAAATGTCTGATTCCGTAATAATTCCAATCATTTTTCCATCATCAACAACGGGAAAGGCGCCGATACCATGTTTCTTGCCCAGCCAGATGGCTGCCTCTACCGGATAATCGGGTGGGATGGTGATGGGGTCCTTGACCATAATATCGTCCACCTTCATTTTGGACAGGAGATAGTTTAATTCATATACACTAAGGCTAGTGGCGGAAGATGGTGCCGCCTCAATAAGCATATGTTTGGTCACGAGTCCGACAAGTTTGCCTTTTTTCATGACGGGCAACCGCTTGATCTTTTTTTCCCGCATGATCTCTTGCGCATCCATGATGGGCGTCCCAGTCTCCACCTTGATCACATCTGTCTTCATAAAATCCCTTATCTTCATGATATCCTCCCTCCAAAATCATAAGATGGTTGATCTATCTTACTCTCAATGTTGATACACCTGACTTCCTTTAGCCAATGTCATCAACGACCCTTTAGAAACGGCTCACACTAGTCCATTCGTTGACATCTCATACTCTAATTAACTATAATAAAATATTAGAAAAAATCAAACAAAAGACGGAGTCTTGTTGGGAACATGATACATGGGAAAAAATTGCTTTTTGTCCTTATTGGTCTTTTTTTCGTTGGCGTCTGCCTATTCCAAATACATCGATTAGCTCACATAAATGCCGAATATGTAGATAAATTAGCCTCTTTTGAAGAATCGAAAAAGACCAAACAAGAATACATTAATAACCTTGATAGGATAAAAGATCTTGTTCTGAAAAATGGCCCTAAAGAAACATCCACCGACCTAATAAGGGCCGTGATGGAGTTTGTGCATGATAATTCCTTGCACCTTGTGGATGATGAGCACGGTGCTCATGCCTTCAACGGACTCTTGGTTACCCAAAAACTTCTATTGGCCTCCCAACGCCATGAAAATGAAAGGCCTCACCTATCATGTGGCCCAAGGTCCTGTTTGATGCGGGACCTTTTAACACGTTTTGGGATAGCCGCGAGAACGGTTCAGCTGTTTTCAGACGCGCATAAAGATGTGCAGGGGCATCGTTTACTCGAAGTATTTAATCCAGAAACTCAGACATGGGAACTGTGGGATCCCGATTATAGAGTGACTTATGTTGATGCTCTGACAAAAAAATCTCTAGACACAATGGATATTTTGCTTGGAGACCTCGAAAAGGTCGTGCCAAAAGACGGCAATACTGAAGGCTGGAAGGAAACAAGGACGGAGAGACTAAAAGAAGAAAACTATTTCGGGGCCGTTATGCTCGAAGGGTTCGGGGCGCAAATGTTGAATAGCGTTGGGATCATCAACAAGGAAAAATTTGATATCAATAAAGCGTTTTCGGATGGACTTACATTTAAGGATTGGACAAGAAAAAATTATAGGGATGCACGATTGATTTTACTGCCCCACCACAATTAGCAGTCAGGTATCCCTCACCCGCTTGCCAGATGTAAAATAGCTGCAATCCTGCACATCACATCTGGTCATGGCTGCCCGGATCGGACTTTTAACTCAAAGCTCGTTGACATTCCTTATAATATTTAAATATAATTAAATAATCATAAAAATCAATTAGTAGAAACCTATTGAAATAAAAATTCCTATCATGCCCCAAACACTTGGCCATAAACCGACGGAAATCCTGATTACCGGAGGTTGCGGGTTCATAGGCTCCAATTTTGTGAGATACGTCCTTGAGAAAAGGGAGCCCATGAAGGTTATCAACCTTGACAAGCTCACCTATGCGGGGAACTTGGCCAATTTGGCAGATGTGGTAGAGAGATATCCTGAACGTTATCTGTTCATCAAGTTGCAGAGAAAGAAATTATTCGTGATATTTTCGAGAGATTTGAGATCGCCTGGGTGATCAATTTTGCCGCCGAATCCCATGTTGACCGCAGTGTTATGGGCCCTGAGATATTTGTCCGTACGAACATCATGGGCACTTTCAATCTCCTTGAGACGGCAAGAACATTTTGGCCCATAGACGACCATAAAAAGCTCATGGAGAAACGTTTTCTCCATATATCCACAGACGAGGTCTATGGCTCGTTAGGGGAAACGGGCCAATTTACCGAGCGATCACCTTATGATCCGTCAAGTCCCTATTCTGCCAGCAAAGCATCCTCCGATCACTTGGTTAGGGCCTATTGCCGAACCTACGGCCTGCCCGCCATGATTACCAACTGTTCCAACAACTATGGTCCCTTTCAATTTCCGGAAAAGCTGATCCCTTTGATGATTACAAACGCTGTGAAAGGGATTGAACTTCCCATTTACGGGGACGGGGAGAACGTAAGAGACTGGCTCTATGTGGAAGATCATTGCAGCGCGTTGCTGACCGTGTTGGAACAGGGCGTCCCTGGTGAGTGCTATAATATCGGTGGCAACTGTGAGAAGAGGAATAAGGATATCGTCCGTCTTATATGCGACACCCTGGATAAAAAATTGGGGCTCATAAAAAAACGCCCAAGAAGGGACCTTATAAGATATGTCGCTGACCGGCCAGGACACGATAGGAGATATGCCCTGAACACCGCCAAGATAAGCAAAGAGCTGCTCTGGGAGCCCAAGGTCGCTTTCGAGGAGGGAATTCAACGAACCATTGATTGGTACCTTCATAACTTCAAGTGGGTGGAGGATATCCAGGATGGGAGCTACATGGAATACTACCAGAAGCAATACGGGGAGAGGCTGAATGGGAGACAGTAAGAAAATAAAGGGGATCATACTGGCTGGTGGTCATGCAACACGCCTCTACCCTGCCACGAAAACCATATCCAAACAAATTCTGCCCATCTATGACAAGCCCATGATCTACTATCCCCTCTCGGTTCTCATGCTAGCCGGTATCCGTGAGATTATGATCATCTCCACGCCCACAGATCTCCCCTTTTTTGAGAGACTCTTGGCCGATGGCCAGCAAATCGGTCTTTCCTTCTATTATGCAGAACAGCCAAAACCTGAGGGCTTGGCCCAAGCCTTTGTCATCGCAAAGGAATTCATTACGGGGCATCCTTCGTGTCTAATCCTCGGTGACAACCTGTTTTACGGCCACGGTTTCTTGGACCACATCAAGAACGGAACAAGCAACGAAACCGGAGCCACCATCTTTGCTTATTGGGTCAACGACCCGGAACGTTATGGGGTTGTGGTCTTTGATCGTGATGGAAGAGCGAAGGACATCATTGAGAAACCTAAATCCCGTGTTTCGAACTGGGCGGTGACTGGTCTTTATCTCTATGATCAACAGGTCTCTGAGATTGCCGCTACCCTTGAGCCATCTGCCCGAGGAGAATACGAAATAACGGACCTCAATCGGGCCTACTTGAAGAAAGGCCTATTGAATGTGGAAAAATTGGGCAGAGGAATAGCCTGGCTCGATACGGGAACTCACGAATCCTTCCTACAGGCTACAAATTTCATCCAGACCATTGAACAGCGGCAGGGCCTAAAGATAGCCTGCTTAGAAGAGATCGCTTACCGGATGGGGTATATTTCCAGAGAGCACCAGAGAGCAATTGGCCGAAATAGCCTTTTCCATGAAAAATAGCAGCTATGGGGATTACTTACGAAAAATCATCACTGAATGGGAAGAATAAGGTGGCTCCACTTCGCCTCGCCCCTGGAATAATGGAATACTGGAGTAATGGAATGATGGGCTTGAAGATTTCATTGACAATTTAATGGTATTTTTCTGCTTTTTCCAACAATATTCCAATATTCTTCGCGCTCGCTTAGCTCCGCTCAGTCCCCGCAAGCGGGTACCCAGTTTCCACCATTCCATTATTCCATATGGGTGACGCAAGACAGAACGGCATAAAATTAGTTATAATTTCATCTAGTTATATAATTTCGAGGCCTTCGATCCATGCACTTCACACCTTCCCCTATCCTACCAGAGATCATCATTATTGAGCCTGAACTCTTGATCATCATTATTGAGCCTGAACTCTTGCAGGACGATCGGGGGTTTTTTACGGAGATGTATCACCAGACCAAGTTCGAAGATGCGGGAATCAAGGGGTATTTTGTCCAGGATAACCGATCCCGTTCTCGTCAGGGAACGATCCGTGGACTTCATTATCAGGTGAGAAAAGCTCAAGGGAAACTGGTGTGGGTCCTTTTCGGAGAGGTCTTCGATGTGGCTGTGGATATAAGGCGAAGTTCGCACACATTTGGGAAATGGCAGGGTACCCTCCTCTCCTCTGAGAACAAGAAAGGTATTTATATCCCTCCCCATTTTGCCCATGGGTTTTGCGTTCTCAGCAAAGAGGCAGAGGTATTCTATAAATGCACCGAACTTTACTCTCCTGAGGATGAACGCACAATCCGATGGGATGACCCCGAGCTCGCCATTGACTGGCCCATAAAGACTCCCATTCTTTCTGATAAGGACAGAATCGCGCCGCTTTTCAAAGAGGCGGAATTACCCCTGTGAGCACTTTAAACAGCCTATGATTTCATGATAACCTTTACTCGGTGGCCCTTTCAGCAGCCTCAATGGTCATCCTGCAACGAGCAGACACGTGGCGAAGGGCTAAACACCGGTTTGGCGGCGGAGCGGTGAATCTTTGCATTCCTGTTAAGAGAGGCTTGAGAGCGTGTTCCTAAAAGGCGGCCTTAAAAACTTGTTAGGGAAGTATTGGCTACTTTTCTTCTTTATCATCATAATTCTCTTTATGGCACTGCTACAAATATCCTTTCAGGATATATGGAAAGCCTTATCGTCATTAAAGCTCTGGCAACTAGGGCTGTTACTGTTGGTTTACTTCCTCATCTCTCTCTTTCTCATCATTTCGCGCAAATATCTCTTATACTCATTGCTCGCTCCATCAAGACTCAAAAATCTTTTCTTTATTCATTTTTGCAGTATGACTGCCCATTATTCAACACCAGCAAAGCTTGGTTTCCCTCTCACGGTCTATTTACTTAAGAAACTGGAGGATATTCCATATGCAACGGGTACGGCCGTTGTTCTCATCGAGCTTGTTGTGAGTACGGTGCTATGTGGGGCGATCGCGGTCTTCGGTTCTTATTTCTATTTTGCTGATGAGGCAAGCCGTATACTCCCTTTTCTCCTCTTATTTGTTCTCTGTGTTTTGGGCCTATGTGCAGTCGGGGTCATTCTGAGGAACAAAGCTGTCAATAATCCTCTTTTTCGCTTTATCAGAGATCTGTACGATGCATTCAAGCCTCTGGACAAAGTGAACACTTCACTCTATGTAATCGTCAGATTTACTATCCAGATTTTCAGCGGCGTCAGTCTGATGCTCCTTGCCCGTTTTTTCTCTTCAGATTTATCACTCTTTCAGGCGGTGGTTGCAGGCTCCACGGCATTCTTCTTGAGTTCCCTTTCCATGATACCTATGGGGTTGGGCGTACGTGAGGCCTCTGTGCTTTTTTATCTTCATCATGTGGGAATTCCAAATGAGGTGGGTCTATCCATCGTGACGATCCAGAGGTTACTTTCCACCGGGTTGAGTTTCGGGCTTGGGATGGTGTTAGGCGCTCTCTTAGGACTCAGAAATCTCAGCTCCAGTTCTCACATCAAAAATCAAAAGACCTGATCGGCAAAGCACGATCGAGAAAAATAATAGCTCGACCCTTTGCCCTTATTGTAATAGGATCTTCAACGTATGGACTTTATAAAGTTTATAAAACGCCCATGATCAATCGCGAAGTTTCCCGTGACATGTGCACCTGACTTAACGCTTTGCGTTACAACGGATCCCATTGTGACACGAGCTCCCCGCCCCACCTTGACCTGATTGGAGATTGTAGCGCTTGGCCCGATCCAAACATCGTCCTCAACCGTTGAACTTCCAGTGATAATTGCGCCTACCCCTATCAAACATCTCTTTCCGATCTGCGCACGGTGGCCAATAAAGACAAAACTATTGCATTTCGTGAAATTACCAACCTTGGTATTACGGTCCGAAAATCCCTTATCTATAATGTTGTTTGCCCCGATTGTTACATTTTCACCAATAATCACCTGGCCATCATGAAATACCGACAATATCCCTTTTGTCGTCCGCTTATGCTCAAAACCTTGTGAACCTAATATAGCTCCCGCTCTGACAATGCTGTTATTGCCAATCACAACGTCAGGGAAAATAACCGCATTGGGTTCGATGATTACATTTTCTCCAATTTCCACGTTATGCGTTGCAACGGAAGCACTTGAATCGACCTTTGCGGTTGGATGTATCTGGGTGTCCCTTTCTTTATAATTCTGCTTGTTCAGATAGTTTAACAGTGTGTAAAAGGAATATCGAGGATCGTCACAGATGATCTTTTTTATATTTGCCGATGTTACCTTCGAACTCAGCTTTTTGGATACAAAAATTGCCGAGACATTGTGACTGCTGTTCAAATCAGCAACAAACGTCTGATCGTCCAAAAAACTCAGTATATTTTGCTTCTCATGATCGATGATCAGTCCCAGGCTTTCACAGTGTATTTCTTCATCCGTTTCGATCCCCAAAACCTGTTTTATGAGCTGGTTATTGATTTCAATCATCCTTCTCTCTGTATCCAAAAATTTTCTTTGAGTGGAACCCCCACGTTTGACGAAATTCTGTCGGGGCATAGCCATAATCTGCAGAGGGCCCCACAAAGCATTGTCCAGAAGGGCGGAGAACACGAATATTAGGCTAGTCCGGTGATGGGATTGTTTCCGCAAAGCCTAATTTAAGGCCAGCTTTCTCCGCTTCTAACCTATTCTTTCCACCCAATCTGGCCCGAGCCATTATCTCGCCGATCTTTAGCCCTGCGGTATGCAAATCAATACATGGTCTCGGTCCCAAATAGCCCGTGTTCATACTCATGTAACCTGACCTCGCAAATTTCTCTGGCCGGTGTATTAACCCAGACCTTTTTATATCCTCCTGGTCCACATTCCCTGCGATGTGGGCGAGAACCAGACTTGGGTTCAGTCTTCGCAAGTTTTCACCCGAGATGGGGCCGGATGGGCCGATCAACTGCTCTCGGCACACATGTTCCGCTATAACCACTGCTTCACATTGTCGGAGAGATTCTAAAACTTCCTTCTTTTTCAATACCTCCGGAGATTCCGTTTCCATGTGACTCACTGACGATCCTCCGTCACGGAGAGACCTTGCAACAGCACCTCCAAATTTACCACTTCCGAGAACCACTATCCTTGAATCAAATATCTCGATGTCCAACTCAAAGAGGAGTTTTAGAGAAAGATGGCCAACAAAACGCATGGTCTGAAGTCGTTCATGTTCTTCGTTTGTAGCCAAAACCGGTAATCCCATTCCGCGACATGCCAACAGATCCAGATCTTCAGGTCGCCACTCCCAGGCTTCATACATAAGTGGAATAACGGCGGTCTTCTTCATTCTGCTCAAGAAAGACTTATCCAATGGTCTAACGTGTCCAAGGTTAGTGACGATATCGGCATTGGCTATTTCAGGAGCGTCAGAAGAGGATATGACCTCGACACGCTGTTCAGTCCCAAAATGTCTCGCCAGGGCCATTGTGGCGTCGCGAATATCACTCGCTTTACCATATCGGGAATCCTTCGTAAGGGCATAGACTTTTGCCGCCCCGGCGACCGCAGCTATAATCGGGGTAAACATGAAATAGCCTGTGGCCGCTTCTGTTAGCACCTCCAACCCCTTCAAAGAAAGATCGAATTTCACTACAGCGCCTTTCATGAGCCGAGAGATTCGAGGAAGATTAAAATTTTTGATCAATTCGTGTTCCATAGTTATCTGGACACCGAGCTTATTCATCAGATCATTTTGTGGCCTCGGCCTCCGATCTTGCTTTTTAGGGAAACCTATCTTGTATCCATACTGTCCGGTCTGACCCCATCCAAAAAAATCTTGCACCACCATTCAAAACAGAGAAACGACCAGAGCAAAAGTCGGTAGTTCCCTTTACCCGATACATGTCTCCCGATGATTTCAGAGACGAAGTTAGGATTTATGAAGTCCCTATAGGCCGCCCTCTTGTTGAGCAGGATTGCCTTTACATATTCAAGCGCCTCTCCCCTGTACCATGACTCGTCCGGCGCCGAGAAGCCTTGCTTCCTCCGATTGACGATCTCTTCCGGAAGCAAACTGGACATGGCATTGCGCAAGACATTTTTCCCTTCGTCAAAGGCCTTGTACCTTCTGAGCTTTCTTGTTTCGTTCTCATCGAACCTATTTATTTTCTCCAAGTTTGCCAGCTTGTGACGGATGGGGATGCGTTGGGCAAAATCCACAAGGTCATTATCAAGAAAAGGGACTCTCTCCTCCAACCCGTGAGCCATGGAGAGCTTGTCTCCAACGATGAAAAGACCGGCCAGAAAAGTCTTTATTTCAAAATAGAGTGAATTGGCGATGTGCTCTTCTGGAGAGTCATATTTCAGGCCTTCATTGAAGGTAAAGACTCGGCTGAAAGTGCGAAAAGTGTCCCTGTCTCTGACATGTCGCCATAAATCCTCTGTAAACAGATTCGGCTTTTCTTTATCAGAGACCAGTCTCTGCCAAAATTCATAGTATTGCCTCAGGTAATGGTCCCTTCCGATGGCATCAAATACGCGATAGTAACGCCAAGGGTAACCGGCATAGAGCTCATCACCACCCGCCCCTGACAGACACACCTTAACGAACCTGGATGCCAATCGAGACACATAGAAATTGGGGTAGCACATTCCGAGCCGCAAATCCTCTAGATGCCAGACCACATTAGGTAACGCCCATGAGAGGTCTGAAGCATTGACCACTTGCTGGTAATGTTCGGTCTTGAAGTGACATGAGATGAACTCGGCTTCCCTGCGCTCGTCATAGTTCGCTTCCCGACCCGTGACTGAGGAGAGGTCGAATCCACAGGTGAACGTGGAAAGTCTAGGAATTTGCGTAGCGGTCACTGCGACAATTGAGCCAGAATCCATACCCCCTGAAAGATAGCTTCCCACAGGCACGTCGCTCATGAGCTGTCGAATGACAGCCTGACGGAATAGCCTCAAGGTCTCTGACTCAGCTTCTTCTTCGCTCATAGCCTCGTCTCGGTTGCTGAAATCATAATCCCACCAGGTGCGTCTCTTGAGATCCCCTTCCCGTTCGCTTATCCACCTAATAGATGCGGCCTGAAGCAGATTGACGCCTTTGAACAGAGTGTGATATCGAAACAAATTCTGAAAAGTGAAGTATTCATTGAGGGCCTCCGGATTAAGTTGGGTTGAGACCTTGGGATGCGTCAATATGGCCTTTATTTCAGAAGCAAAAATGAATGTCTTTCCCACTTTTGTCCAGTAAAGGGGTTTAATACCGAAGCGGTCACGAACCAGATAGAGGGTTCGGGTAGGCCCACTCCAAAGAGCAAAGGCGAACATGCCATTCAACTTCTCAATAACATCCAGGCCCCATGCCTCATATCCCTTGAGAAGCACTTCAGTATCTGTTCGAGACCGGAACTGGTAGCCTAGGGCCTCCAATTCCACCTTGAGTTCAAGATGATTGTAGATTTCGCCGTTATAAACCAGTACGATGTTGCCTTCATCATTTGCCATCGGCTGGTGACCTGCGGGCGTAAGGTCTAGAACAGCGAGCCGCCTGTGGCCCAGTGCGACATTCACGTCGATGTAATGACCCTCATCATCAGGTCCACGATGGGCCAATTCATCCGTCATGGATTTGATGTGGCCATGGGGAACGGGTTCCCCATCCAAATTGAAGATTCCACAAATTCCACACATGATTCAGATTCAAATTAGGGTTCTTGGTCATAGGTATCGGCCAACAGCTCCAAGAACCAGCTAGATCACTTTAGCCAGTTCTTGGACAACAAACTCCTGCGTCTCTTCATTCATCTCATGATACAGCGGTAGACACAGGCAGTGCTCAAAGGCATAACGGCTTCCAGGCATATCCCCGATGATTTGGCAATTGGGGTTTTCATGAAAGGCCCTGTGCATGTGCAGTGAATACGTTCCAATCTGGGTCTCAATCCCCCTTTCTCCTAGCTTCACGATCACTTGATGCGGATTTTCCACAAAAATGCAGTAGGACTGCCAGGAGTGTGTGCCTTTGGGTGTTATTTTCAGGAAACTGACTCCTGGGGCATTTTGAAGCAGGTCATTGTATCTTTTGGCAATCTCCGCGCGCTTTGCCAAGAGCATATCAATATGACGCATTTGGACCAGACCTACAGCAGCCTGGATATTGCTCAGTTTGTAATTCGTTCCTATACGTTCAAATTGGGCTACAACCCTCTCTGTATTATTGTCCATCCCAAAGTGTTTATATGATTCCATCCACGCCGCCCACTCGGTGTTGTCCGTCGTAATCACACCACCCTCTCCCGTGGTAATGAATTTCCGCGGATGGAGACTGAAAACGGAAATATCGGCCAGGTTTCCCACGCATATGCCATCGTATCGGGCTCCCAAGGAACATGCTGCATCCTCAAGGATGAAGATATTAAACTTCTCCTTTATTCTGTTTAGCCGCTCATAATCCAAGGGATTTCCGAACAAAGAGACAGGAATGACAGCCCTTGTCTGAGGAGTGAAAGCATTCTCCAGGGCCATATAATCGATTAAGCAGGTTTCCGGATCAATATCAACGATCACCGCCTTTGCCCCAACGATCTGAACGGCGTCACCTGTCGCTGGATAAGTGTAGTCTGGTATGATGACCTCATCTCCCGGGCCGATATCCATGGCCCGCAGCGCCAATTCCAATCCCACGGTGCAGTTGGATACAGGCAAGGCATATTGAGAGCCCACATATTTTCTGATCCTCTCTGTGAACTCTTCAGTCACAGGCCCTTCAGTAAGATATCCGCTCTCCAGTACTTCGCAAACCCTTGCTTTGACCTCTTCAGTGATGTAGGGTTTGATTAAGGGGACCGTCTTCCTGTCATTGGTCGATGCTATAGTCCTGCCTCCTTGCGCCTCTTATCCACTTCGCTGAGGTGCGCTTTTCGCCATTCCACCAAACGTTTTAAACCCTCTTCCAGGTCCACACTCCATCTGAAATCCAAGTCCCTCTCAGCTGCCGCCACATCCCCTACCCGATTGGTCACAAAGGTCTGGCCAGCCGGTTCGTATCGAATAGGCAAATCTGAACCGCTGATCTTCAAAATCAATTCTGTCAGATCCCTGATGGATGTTTTTATACCGCGACCCACATTGTAAAAACCAAAATGGACATCACTTTTCATGGCACATACGTTGGCACGGGCCGTATCACTGACATAGATGAAGTCGTAGGCCTGAGAGCCAGGCACATACGTTGGCACGGGCCGTATCACTGACATAGATGAAGTCGTAGGCCTGAGAGCCATCCCCATAGACAACAGGAGCCGTTTTATTATCGATATTATCCAAAATCTTCATCATGACAGCAATATACGTGCCCCTATAATCCTGTCGAGCTCCGTACACGTTCATATATCTCAGTCCCACCCCATTGAGGCCGTACCGCTTGTGAAATGCCTTTAACATATGCTCGCCAGAGATTTTAGTCGCCCCATAAAATGTCCAGTTGTTATACGGATGGTCCTCCGTCATAGGCTCCTCAACCGCATCCCCATAGACCGAGGCCGAAGAGGAATAGACCAGACGTTTTACATCGTTGGCCACACAAGCTTCAAGCACATTAAAAGTGCCCCGAATATTCACATCAAAAGCCGCTCTTGGATACTCGAAGCACTGCAAAAGCCAAAGAGCAGCCAAGTGAACGACTCCGTCCACACCTTCCATAGCAGCGTTCAAAATATCCGTCTGCAAAACATCCCCCCCGATCTCGAAGATACGACATCGGGGATCCTTCACAGCGCCTTCTAAATTCTCTATGGTTCCTCTGCTAAAGTTGTCATAAACAATGACTTCCTTCACATCTTCTTTGAGCAGTTCTTCAACCACGTGGGAACCAATGAGTCCCGCACCGCCTATGACAAGAATTCTCTTTCCTCTAATTTCCATCTCCACACACCCAAAAAATTGCAGTAAATTCCAGCGAATACCGGTATTGAAAGATATGATCAGTTCAAAAGATTCTGAAATTCTCTGAGATAGAGCCGGCCTCCCGCTTTGCTTTCCATAATATATTCTCTCATCTCATTCTTTGCGTTTTCGCCTAACTTTTTAACTTGCTCGGGGTTTTCAATAGCCCAGATCAATTTCTTACCAAGGTCTTCCGGATCATCTGGCTTTACAAAAACAGCGTTGATCCCGTGCCTCCAAGGCGTATTTCTGTTATCCTCAATATCCACCAAAATCTGCGGTTTTCCACTGATCGTGAACTCCTGGCTAACCGCATTAAAGGCGAAACCTCCCACCCCCAGATGACAAAAATGTATATAATCCAGAACATTCGTTCTCGGCCCCAACAGGGTAACACAATCGTAGAGATGCTCATGATTGATGATACCTAGCATTTTCTCTTTGATTTCCTTATCACCATCTCCTATGTAGACTACCTGGAAATTTAGCTTCCTCCACTTTAGGAAACTGCTGGCCTGAATCAGGGTAAGTAATGGAAACTTGTTCTTTATCTTATGCCGATCATAACGCCCCACGTAGAGTATAATAAATGGGTCTGGTCTTGCATCAAGAAGCGCTCTCATATCATGGGGCATCATTTGCGAACAATTATTCTTCACCAGAAGTGGAAGCTTTAAAAAATTTGCTGAAAACGCTTCTTTATAGGCAAGATTACGCGGTTGCGGTCCGAAGCAATCTATGGCGGCATCCACTTGATGATGAATAAATTTGTTCATCC
>SMTZ1_10004047_pt1 | contig 14754 bp, 15 predicted proteins | sample DeeMarSWOR136_30_FD_25667 | JGI IMG/M metagenome (IMG submission 25667) | reverse complement strand
GGTGGATTATCAACTGCTTGCCCACATCACTCCTGAGAATTCAGCAGAGGATTTGGGGATGCTTCTGGGTGAGTCTACCCATGTAATTCGTCGGCGTATAAAATCCCTTTTCACACAACAGGTGCTGTTTGAGCGACCTGATCTCAGTATACACCACCTAGGGCTCAATGAGACCCTATTCATTATCTTGGAAGGTAGTGATGTGACAGTCCAAAACTTTCTTGCTGGTTGTCGTGAAGCACCTCTGTATGGAGGCTCAATATTTCATCATCCTACTCCAGGATGTATCGTAGCCTTTGGCTTACCTACAGGATTAGCCTTAAGAGTGGGGCGGGAACTCAACCATCTCTTTATAGAACAAAACGAGTTTGAAGCCGCGGTCTTCTATGGGAGTGGCGCCAAGGACTTTATCCCGACAAAGGTTCGTCAACGTTGTCAATTCGATTTTGAGAAGGAACAATGGCAATGGTTCCGGGAATACTTCCCGACAGCATTCGACCACGTAGAATCTAATCCTCGTGAATTGCAGGACCCAGACCCAATCCACTTTACACGCTAACCGAAACTCAGGAGAAAAAAAATGAAGGAAACCTATAATCCCCCCAACGGTCCAGCACTTCTTAAATCGGACAAGCTTGTGAAACAGCCAAAACGCCGTGGACCTGGTCGAGGAATTGGAGAAAAACGACTTACAGAGGAAAGGTTGAATGAGCTCTCCACGCTCTTTCATAGCCTTGAGCACATACATGCAATCCTTGTCCAGGAGGGGCATTCGATTATCAATGAGAGTGGTTCAATGCTTTCCTCTGGGTCCCATCGAAATCTTGATCAAATGCTAGTGCTCCTTGAAGATTTTCTTTGGATTCTCAATTGTGCTTTAGCGAAAAATGGTGGAAATCCTCGGCTTCTCAAATGAGTCGGGTCTGCCGACTAGAGCTAGGCTGCACAACTCGCAGCGAATCGCGCTGTCGTTCATATTCGAGTAAAAATGCATTGAAGAGGGATGCAGGGATAATGGGAACTCGGTCGTGAAACAGGATGTCTTCACTCATCATAGTTACCATCAATGGAATTAAGACTGGATGCTCTGTGTTAAGGCAACCAAGATCTGCTTGAAATCGAGCGAAGTTGTCAGCTAATACTTGTGTACGATGAAGCTGTTCTTCAGCGGCCGTTCGAAGGCTTGACGCTTTCCCTAACCTAACGCCATATTGTTTGCAATCAATGCATAACAGAACTGACTGACGATGTGCAACAATATCGATCTCGAATCGGCGTTTCGTTGAGAATCGAAACCTTTGTAGAACTGTGAAATCGTGAAAGGTCAGAACATGGGCAACAAATTCTTCGAATTCTTGCCAAGTCAATGCGGTAAGTACAGGACGGTTGGGTTCTCCTAATTGCAATGCACGGATGGCAACTCGAATTTTAGCATATCCTGGGAAATTCAAACGGTTTCCATCCTTCTTCAGCAACTGGGCTGATTCAAGGGAACTAAGGAATGTTGCGTCCTGGATACTTTCGGGGAGGTGGTTGAATTGAAATGACGATTCTCCTTTCGTTGCAACCAGAAGGTTGCGGAGCTGAAATCCGTTTGTGAACGAGGAGAGCACCCGCTCTTCATCATTCATTGACATCAGTGAATCACCCCAAACCTTTCATAAAATATGAGAAACCTGTAAGGTTACATTTCCAGCTCGCGTAGGACATCTCGGATTTTTCGTAAGGTGTTGTTAACCTGTCGGATGTAGAATCTGGTATTTCGTGGGACCAGAGCCGCCAAGACCACAGGTCTGCCATCCTCCAATAAAGCGGACTTACACACTAAGGAGCCTCGTTCACATCGAATTGTGATATCACGCATTAATCCTAATTTCAACTCGTCTCTAGCTCTATCGGCGTTATTAAAAACGATGCTTCCCATTACTGCGGCGACTTTTTCATCGACACCACGACCAACCGCTGAAGCGATAACAAATCCTTCCTCATCTGCAACTATGCTTGCACTCACTCGACCCGTTTTATTGAGTTCCTGTAAGATATCTGTTAGCGAATCCAACGTTGAAGGCATACCAATTCCACCGCTGTTGATAATTACTCCGCTGCAATACTTTCTAATTAGCGTAACCGCTTATAAATTCCGCTTGCAGGCTATTTTCCGATTTTCTCTTAGGAAGATTCCCAACACGTAAGCTTTTAGAGCCCTTCCCTCCCAGTGTCCCTACCACGAAGTGATTCATTATGAGCTTGGCTCTCCATCAAACTTGGTTCTATGTTACAACAGCAGTCCTCATCATATGTTCCGTTTTAATGCTTGGCCTTCGTCGTTATCTTCCCTGGGTTTTCAAGTACAATGAATCCTTCCTTTCTCTTTTTGGTGTTGAATCCGAACACGCATCTTGGGTCGTTTATATCTTCAGCTGGATCATTGGAACCTGTATGACCACAGTCGTCTTGACCCTAGTTGTAAATGTCAACGAACACATTCTCCTCCTCATCGGACAAAGGGGAATACCTCTTGATCCAGCAATTATTCCTCTAGCATTTGCCTTCATCATTGTGTCCATAATCCTTATTGCTACCGCACTCATCCCTATCCTTGTAATGCCCTTTGCACCACCTACGGCCTTACTCATCATGCTTCAACTCCACTTGCATGCCATCCCGATAAACACATTTGCCTGGAGACCTGGCCTCATTGCTGCCTTCATCTACTTCGCTGCCGTCGCAATAGGTTTTGTCGGGATCTTTCTCTCTCTATACTTGATCATCCGCACATACATCGCTATTCCTCTCTACCGTCGGATACGGAAAGAAGATACAATATCAACACCTACAAAAAATGAGGAGCATACCCGATAACAGTCCGAAAAAAGAGAAGAGGACAATCCCCCGCAACAAACTCGCCGACGAGATTGTCCCAGTCCTTACTTCAATGATAGGATCGCAGATTTGTTAAAAGTCGTAGGCCATCAAGGTCTTACGCTTGTTGGCTTTGGCTCGGTGTGTAGCCTTGGTGATGATTGCTTCGACAGCATCATCGATTGCTTTGTAAGCGTCTGCAGAAACATTGAAGCCCATTTTGTGGGCTTTCGCAGCAATCGCTTTCTTAACGATTTTATCAACAGCCAATTTTGTATCCTCCAACTTGAAGACACGGCTTCTCCTCCTATTTGAATACGAGAAGAAACGCCGCTAAATTGAGGTTAGGCGACTTTTGCTTTAAAAAGATTTCTGTCGCCTTCTTTGCCCTTATAAAGTATATAAATCGGCTTTTTTTCAGAAAATAAGGTTTACTTAGAAGTGAAAATCCAAACCTTGTTCAGCTAAAGCTTTTTCCAAAATCCGCTGCCTCTCTTCGTAATTTCGTATCGCTTCACCGAGCATTGGCAGAAGGTCTTGATCTTCGCCTTTAAAGCTTCGGTTCAGCGTTTCAAAGGCCGGAATCATATCTGCACCAACCCGTTGAGCACCCAAAGCTGCCATCAGTAGGGCTTCTCGCTCCTTTTTCGTCTGAACAGTCTCACTCTGTGCAAGAAAATAATAGAAAACGCTCTTGATGAGCTTAAAAGCCCAAAGAATACCAAAGAATTGCCACATCTGTGCTTTGGGCTCTTTAGGCATCTCCAGGAGTTGTTGCAGAATCTTACCTACCTCTTCCCGGGCTTCGGTAAATGTCTCTGCAGCTTTCTTAAATTCCCCTTGTTTGGCGAGCGCGCTTCCGTTATTCATCAGATCAAAATACCGTTTAGGGAGAGCATGAATCATTTTGTAGGTATGAGCTTCTCTCTCAATGCGGCTCTTTTCAGCCTCTTCATTTTCGGGCACGTCGCACATAACCTCCTTCTATCGCCAGTTCTTTGAAGATTCGATAATCATCTTTTGCCAATCGAAGGAGCTTAGCAGCCTCATCGTCTGGGATTTTATCCGTCTGTGCAAGAAGTCTAGCTACTCCTCTAATCCTTTCCCGGACGGTGAGAAACGCTGTTTCACTAAGATTCCGCAGTTCCACACCACTTTCTCCTAGCACCTTCTCGGCGTGTGCGACGGTATCAGCTATTCCTAATGATTTGGCTTCAAAGCCCACTGGCAAAACGATGTGTTCTTCGACTAATAGACAGGTGTATGTGAGTCCCATATTGGATGAATCTGCAAAGGTTTCCTCATAAGCGCGATTGGGGAGACTAAGAATGAACGACATGTTCTGTGGTCTATCGCTTAGCACTTGCAACGCTGCACCTGCATCATCGAAATACATTACAGGAATTCGTCGACCACGCATCGTCTGAAGTGCTCGGATCACTGACTGGTTTCTTGATTTCCGTCCTACAGCGAGAATTGGCGTGCCCCGTAGGAGCCCATACAAAAGAATGTCTAATCCCGGACCAAAACGACGCCAAAGCCTAATAATTGCCGGACGGAGCGCCTCAGTTTCCAGAGGTTTTTCGAAAGTTGGAAGATAATCTTGCACAACCTCTCTAGCTACGGGATTGAAATCTCGAAAGGGTGCAATTTCTCCGGTCCAGCGACGTAGCTGCTTTTGATAGCGGTCCAAGAATAAGGCGTTGAGGGTCTTGAGTACTGCCATGATTGAGACGTCATCGTCTTCTCGGTCGGCGAGGGCCACGCTCAAGACGGGATCTGCGAAATCCCAGACGAACTGATAATTACCCGTTTCGATGGTTGTGACATCATCTGCAAGGAGGTCTTGCCCAAACATACGAAGGGCTGAGAGAAATCCTGAGACGAGTTCAGGGCTTACATTCACTGTCATCGGACCAAACCCAATAGAAGTCAGCACCAGTCCGCTTTTATGAAAATGGTATAGTTGGTGTATCATGGCAAGCCCGTTGTCATGTTCGTAAGTTCGTATAAATGGGTTTCCACTGAATTTCAAAACCTAAGAAGAAATTTCCAAAGTACGCAACACAGAAGAGGCTGATTCTGAAGCCGTTATTAATCGGCGCGAAGTCTGCGGCGTAACCATAATGCACGAACGAGTAAGATCACGATGATAACTAGCACAATGGTCGCGATTGCAGCTGCAATGTAAATTGGTAAGGGGTTTGGGGGAGGGATTAACGGGATGTTTGTGGAAAGTATGTGGTAATAATAGGATAGATAAATGAATGAGGAGTCGACGGAAGTAATCCGTGTTTCATTTGCTTGGTAGTAGATGCCAACATCTTGGTCAATGACGTATGTGGTCTCGGTATCTTGATCTTGGCTAGAGCTTTGGTTGAAGAATCGATAACACATTTGTTCGCTATCTCCCAGCGTGAATGTTGAGTGAGTGATGGATTGCCAAAGGCTTCCCCCAACAATCACATTTAATCCAGGAGGAATGGTGCTCAGAGTAGTGTCATCAAGGTAGAATCCAGGAAGTCCCTGGGTTGTGGGGTAGTCAACGAGACCAGAGCTCACCCCCGTTGGAGCCGGAGCAGGAACAGATCCGTTTAAGGTGATCGTGGTTTGCCAGGAACTACTATTCGACACTGTGACGACGTTGCTGAAGACTGTCACTGAGAAATTGTAATAGGCCTGTAAAATAGCACCATTCGGAATAAGTTGGATCACCAGGATAGACAAATTCACGTGTTGATGCCAATGCATGGTATAGTTTCCGGGAACAAGAACGAGCTCCGTCCATTGATTGATCTGGACCGAGGATTGGTTGTAGAGTATGTTAATGTAGCCATAATTATAGGTCGTCAAATGACCTTCACTTGGAACATAGGCGGTCACCTGGGAAGCCTGTAATGAATAGAAATTCCATCCACCGGCCATTATGAAAAGAATGAGGGCTATGCTCAGTGTTTGTCTAGACATCTTGACACAAAATCCTCATACATCGATTTAGTAGGGGCTTTTTAAATTCCTTTAGTGACTTTACGGACTTCCTCTTTTTTCCCTTTATGTTCTATTATACAGGGCTCCATGATTCTTTTATTTGATCTTTCTGCCTATCAGCATACTATTTGTAGAGCATATGTCTAACATCCGTTTCAAAAGGGGATTATGATGAGCGACGAAGAACAACTCCGTCGGGCAATTGAAGAACACCTTGAGAATGCTGAAGATTTCATCCGTGAGGGTAAACGATCACGCGCCTTTTTAGAATTCGAGGAAGCGGCAGGAAAACTAGAAGCAGCAGAGAGAACCAGTCAGCTCGAACAATTATGGGCACATGCGGCAACAGGCTTTACGGCTGCAGAAGCACCTTTCGAGGCAGGTCAAAGCTTTCTACGAGTTGCGGACCTTGAAATCCAAGCCGGACGAAAAAGCGAAGCCCGTGACTCCTATCTTGCGGCAGCCAACTCCTTCTTTGCAGTTCGTAACAAGAATCAAGACCTTTGGGTGTCAATCACACAAGCTGTTGAAAAAGCCATTGATCTGTCAATCGCCCTCCACGAAAATTCGCTTGCTATTGAACTGCTTTACAAAAATGCCACTATTCATCATCGCGAAACTGGCTTCACCTTCGACGCCATCAATACCCTCGAACGCGCTAAAAAACTATTAGCGAAAGAGCCCAATCACCCCCTCTCCCAAGAGATTGACGATTTATTCCAAGAACTCGTCAATCATTAATATCGCTAGTCTTGTACCAAATCCTCGCGCAACCGGACTTTCTGTGCCTGGCAATTTACAGTCTAGCCCAGCTGCGCAAGGGCTTGGCGGCTCTGCTGCACGATCCATTCTTGCTCTTCCTCGGTGAGGGCGGGATGTACAGGAAGGGATAATACCTCCTTAGCTGCTTGCTCGGAAACAGGCTTGAATCCTTCTTTGTACTGAAAGAGTTTACGATAAATTGGAGTAAGATGAAGAGGGACTTCATAATACACTGCTGCACCAATCTTTGCTTCGTGTAGGGCTTTCTGAACAACATCTCGTTTTCGGGGGGAAAGAATCCGAATCGTATACAAGTACCAGTTATGAGTTGCCCATGAAGCCTCATTGGGTAATGCTATCCCCTCAACATCACGAAGGTTTTTCGTTAAATATTCGGCATTCATCTTCCGGGCATTTAGAAACTCAGGGAGACGATTTACCTGAGCTAGACCAATAGCTGCTTGAATCTCAGGCATCCGATAATTGTGCCCTAGCTGCACGTATTCATAAGGTTTGATTTCACCATGGGTACGGATTTGGCGTAATCGTTCAGCTAAATCCTCATCGTTGGTGGTGAGCAATCCGCCTTCACCAGTTGTGATGACTTTACTGGGATAGAGGCTATAACATCCCACATCTCCGATGGTGCCCACATCCTGTCCACGATATTTGGATCCGTGGGCTTGACATGCGTCTTCGATAATTCGGATATCATGCTTTCTAGCCATATCGATGAGGGGATCCATATTGGCTGGGTGCCCATACAAATGAACCGGGATGATGGCCTTTGTGCGGGGGGTAATAGCGGCTTTTACTTTTTCAGGGTCCAAGTTGAAGGTGTCCATTGAAATGTCGGCAAATACCACCTTTGCTCCTGTCAACAGCACCATGTTGGTCGTTGCAATGAAGCTGAATGGGGGAGCTATGACCTCGTCGCCTGGCTTCACATCAAAAGCTAATAGTGCTGCATGAAGTGCAGCGGTTCCAGAGTTTACTGCGATTGCGTGTTTGGCACCAACAAACTTGGCAAAGGCTTCTTCAAATCGAAGAGTGTAAGTCCCCGCTCCTGATTTATGAGTCAGCATGCCTGATTGCAGTACCTCTGTCACCGCTGCTATCTCTTCTGCACCTAAGATAGGACGGTTGGAAGGAATGAAACGATTTGGTGACCAGCTCGACGGTGGTGGCAAAGTCGATGTCTCCACTCAATTACTGTGCACTTCCTCCATTTAAAATTAACTGTTATTACGTAAATTTGAGTTTAAACGGAGGATGAGTGAATTTTTTCACAAATCACAAACCTACAAGGTGAGGACAAATATCGCTAGACGATGTACTGGTGTAAACCCTAGCTCAGAATAGAGTTGAAATGCAGGTTCATTTGAAATATCAAATTCAAGCTGCATCCTGGATAATCCGGATTGCAGGGCACCTCGAAGGCTGAAGGCTATGAGAGATCGGCCCAAACCCTGTCGGCGATGACGAGGACTAACCGCGATAGGTCCCAACATCCCCACATCCTGAATCGGGCGAACAACCGTAAGTCCCACAATCTCCTTGTTCTTGACGAGGACAGTCGTCGCTTCTTCAACAAAGGGACGTATCCGGTCAAACCAATATTGAAAGCATTCCCTTCGCTGTTTTACTGTTTGATCAAGCCAAAACCGGTCTCTACTATCATCAAACATCTCAAAGAAGGGCCCTTCAAGGTCTTCGTTGGAAAAATCTGCCAAGGGACGAAGTTGAAATCGTGGAGGAAAATCGAGTTTAGTTATGGATAGCTGTGTCAGGTCAAGTTCCAAACGTAGTTCCTCTGTTGACATGTGCATTCCTTGTGCTTCATACCACTTCTTGTATACTTCATACAATGCTTCGTTTTGTGTGGTGATTCCAGTGATTTCAGCTTCAAAACGCTCAAAGCCCTGATCTTTTGCATGAGCAATTGCTGTTTTGAGAAGTTGTTCACCAATCTCACTTTGTCTTTGTCCAGGCTCAGTGATTGGATGCCACCGACCGATAGTAGCTGTTGTTGGAATAAAGGAAAAGAACACTAACAAACCCACTATCTCGTCGTCGGAATATGCAATAATCGGAACACTAACCCTGCGGTTCTTCCACCATTCGATAGCATTACGAAACGAGTCGATCGTGGGGGGTTCGGTAATGAGGCTATCTCGTTGTCTAGCCTGATATGAAAACTCAACAATCTTGTCTGAATTGACATCGTCCCAGGATTGAATAGTAATTTTCATTTGACCCGCTGTCAGCGTGGTCTCCTACATAAATGAATTGTAAAATAAATCCAATGTGGGTCTATATCCCTGCAGATTAGTTGCCAGTTGTATTAGAGCCCTTTAATCACTTGCATGAGATAACTGTGGTGACGTTTTTCGTCTTCGAGAATGTGTTCTAAGATTGCCTTGATTGTTGGTTGCTTGACAATTTTGATTTGCTCTTGGACAAGCTCAATCATGTGTTCCTCGATTTTGATGTGTTGCTCCAGGTCACGTTTTGCTACCAACTTGTCAGTCCATTTTTCTTCGTGGAAGTCTTTGAATGAGTAAGGCTGTTTCTTCAGCACCCGTTCGATGGTTTCATACATCTTCGCGTGTTTACTCGAGTCCATACCTAACTCATCAATGATGAGTTTAACCGCCGCGTTATCAATCGTGGCTGCTGTATTCTTATAGAGTTTCACGGCCTGTTTTTCGATATTGATAGCTTTTTGAATGAAATCAAGTAATTCTTTATGGGGACCTTCAGACATGATGTTCACACCAGCAAATACGTTAACACCGAACTGAGATTTCCCAGTAAAAAAGACTTCTCCTCTTCGCATTATAGCATTTTAGAATTTCCAAATCTCTTCTTTGAGTATCCTATGGTGACGTTTTTCGTCCTCAATGATATGTTTGAGGATAGTTTTTAGTGTCTTATCGTCAGTTGCGAGGATCTCATCTTTAATGAGTTCGATCATCTTATTTTCACGTTCGATGTGGTGCTTGATGGCTTCGAGTCCCTGGTTTCGTTGTTTCCAGGTGCTCACATAGGTTTTTTCCTCTGCTTGCTCGTGTGAGGGTTTCTCCTTCTTTAAGGTATCAAGTAGCATCTGAACCATGCTTGCATGTTTCGTCGAATCTGCAGCGCAGATTTCAAACAAGATTTTGATGCCCGGATGATCGATGTCTTTCATTTCTTTCCGGAGTGCGCGTGCCGATTCCTTTTCCAAAGTGAGTTGGGTTTCAAGTAATTCGATTAGCCTTTCATTTGTCACGTTTCTTTCACTTCTCCTTGAGCTTATCTAGAAGAGAACCGTAATATGATTGAACTTGTGTTCCCGTTCGTGTGTCTATTGCCTTAAACTCTTTGGCTAATTCATCCATTTCTGCCTTCGACAATAATTGGTTGGCTTCTGGGAACAATTTGGTATCTTCTAGCTTGATATGGGGCTCAATGAGGTCAGTATATTTATCTAGACAGCTGATGACTCGTTCGCGGGCGGATGGATCACCGGTAAACATTGGACGTGCAAAGCGACGAAGCTCTGCGATATAGGCAAGCAGGTACATATGCTCTTCAACGAGTTTGTCAATGGTCTCCCCAAATTCCATTGGGCCTCCAAGTTCAACAATGACTGGGAATAAGAATTGCTCTTCCTTGGTATGATGCACTATATCGGCGTATGTGCTCCAAAAGTCGATAAGCCACCAATATCGGCGGGGGCGGATTGGACCTTCTGATTCAATTTCATCTCGGAATGACTTTGTGATCGGTACTGCTTTCGCAATCAGCCGATGTTCCTGGGCAAGATGTTCTAGCGGTTGCATATTCACGAACTCCATAGATCTTCAGGATAGTGTTAAGGCAGTTAACCCTGATATAAAAACCTCTGATTTTCGTGTTTTCGTCTTAGTCTGCTTCAGACCATATGAATGAGAAGATCCATTTCTAAAGAAAATTTGGACTCTACACAAATAATAAGAGACTAACCCGAACAATACCTGGTTTGGTTTGAATTTAGGTGTATATAATGGCACGTTTACGCCCCCGCTACCTTGTATTACTTATCAGCATCCTGATGATGGTGAGTGGTATCAGCATGGCTTGGACTGCCCAAAACAACTTCGGAACCGTGCAAGCCACTGAAATCGCTCTAGCGACTTCGGACGGTGTCCCCATTTCTGGCATTCTTCAACGTCCCCTTGCCGCTACAACTGCAACGCCACTCCCCGGTGTAATCGTTATTCACGGGGTCATTCAATCCAAAGAATGGGTCATGGCCTTTGGCATTGAACTAGCCCGGCGCGGATTCGTTGTTCTCACCATCGATGCCATGGGACATGGTAATTCCGGAACTAGTACAGTTCCAAATACGGATCGCGGAGGCCTGGCTGCCCTGGAATACTTGGATAGCCTCACCTACGTAAGCACTCTGGGTATGATTGGTCATTCAATGGGGGCTGGAATAGCCATCCAAACCATCAATGCATCATCCATACAAGTGGATAGTTTAGTGATTGTGGGTGGAGGTAGTAGTAGTATGGCGACATGGGCAAACGCTACCTATCCTCAGAACCTATTCTTTGTGGTGGGGCTCTATGATGAGCTTTTTGACGTTCCAGAGCTTCTGAACACTCTTGCAGGTCCGTTTAACACCACGGCACCTGTAGTTCCGGGACAGCTCTATGGCGATTTTGCTACAGGAACTGCGCGTGGTATTATCCTCCCCCCAACCAATCATCTGTTTGAAACCATTGATGCCACCTGTATTAGCTCAACCACTGAGTGGCTCATGGCAAGCCTCAAAGGGGTTCCGGATGCCTATTGGATTCCAAGCCAAAATCTGCTCTATCCCCTCTGGGTTGCTGGTGGGTTTTTAGCCTGTCTTGGAGCAATCCTTTCGGTCTTTGCCCTGTTTTCAATTCTCATCGGGTTCAGTGTGTTTCGTAAAATCCATCAGTCACCAAACTCATTATATCATGCGAAAAACTCACTCTATCTAGGGATGGGCCTTCTCTATGGGCTCCTTGGCCTTGGGGCTTTATTCACTATGCTTCTTGTTAATCTCCCCTTTACTTATCCACAGAGTCTGGGTCTTCCTGTAATCTTGGGTTTGTTCTTCGGAAGTCTTGTTGCCGTGCTACTGCTCATCGGAATCAAATATATCATGAATCGAAAAAGTGCTACTCCCACCTGGAATGATTTTGGAGGTTTTAATGGAGGTGAACAGAAAGACTATAGGAAGATCGGACAAACCATCAGTATCGGATTTCTTCTTGGTTTCATTGGGATTGCTTGGCTTAACCTTTGGATTCTACCAGTAGATCTGCTCCTCGCCTTGGACTTTCGTGTTTTCCTCCCATTCATGAAAGCCCTTTCACCACAGCGAGCACTCTTTGTTCCTCTCTATTTCATCCTTTTCCTACCCATCACCTTAATTGATGGACTCTGGATAATGGGCTACCTTCGTACGAAACCCATGGAGAATTGGTGGAAAACTCAGACTTCATGGACAACGAAAGCTATCTTCATCAAAGTCCTCGTCATGGCATTCATTCTTCTCATCCAAACCATCGTTAGTCTCGCCATCGGTGGTCCTTTCATCTCAGGATTCACGGGTTTCTATCTACTGTTTCTCTGGATATTCATCCCCATGTACGCGGTTTCCACGTCTTATCTGGCCTGGTCCTACCGTTTGAGCAATCGATTCTATATCTCTGTCGTGTTCAACGCATTCCTCTTCGCATGGCTCATGGCTGCCATCCTTCCCATCATGTGAATCCACCTACAGGCAGTCGTGCAACAGAGATTACGAGCGTAAGGTTAAAGCCAAAGGAGTTCCCCTAACAAATTGGACTGGGTGCACATACTGTGTCGGCGAATTATTACTGGCTATTGGATGCGATCTATTCCGACGCCGACCAAGGAGTCTTACTCACCTTCCTCCAGACTCCCTCGCAAACTCTCACAACAGTAAAAGTAGATTTCAAGCCCTATTATTATGTACAGCCTGCAAGTCTGGGCGAAGCAGTTAAACGAAAAGACCTTATGAAAGACGAGTTCATCAACGTCGCACGTATACAGTTAGAGACTAGCGTTCAAGCGGATCGAGAATGGGAGAAAGACATCAAACCTGGACTTAGTTATATCTACGACCAAGACCAACGGTTTGGGTGCCCCCACATAAAGTCTGGATCAGGATTCAAACTCGATTTACAACTACCGCAAAAACAACTGAAGGAATTTGAATCGCTTTTTGTTGAAACAGCTGAACAAGACCCACTGAAATACGAATTTCTGAAGGAATATTTTCGATATGTGGCCCAGCCAGTTCCCAATATTCCCCAAGAGCTCTTGAACCTGGACTCGACCTATAATGAATCCCAGATGCTATGGGCCTGGATGCTTGCACGGATTGCGAATATCCCCTTCAAGCGAGCACTCACGAGCCGAAGCGTCTCCGAATGGATTCGATCCATGCTAAACACCACATACCGCAAACTAGGACTCCTAATCCCTGATCCTAACGAATTAACCAAAGGTCATACCCCTCATCGTGTGGAAGGGGCGTTGACGATTGCGCCTACACCTGGGGCCTATTACAATATGACCGTGTTGGACTTTGAGTCTCTTTATCCGAGCCTAATTGACACATACAATCTATCTTACGAAACGATGGATTGTGACCATAACGACTGTCGCACATTCAAAGTTCCCAACGAAGCCCACTATGTGTGTAACCATCGACGGGGGATTTTCAGTGCCCTGATTGGAGCTCTTAAGGATTTACGGATTCATTGGTTCAAACCACAAATTCGTCAAAAGAACATCAAGCCAGACCAACGAACCAAAGCCAAAACCATTTCTGATCTACTCAAGTTTCTTTTAGTGAGCAGCGGGGGCGTTACCATCCGAATTCATGGACTCGCAAGCCCTCCATTAGCAGAATCAATGATGGCCTACGGTCGGTGGGCGCTCCAGACAACGTGGGATTTAGCCATTGAACATGGCATGCACCCAATATATGGCGACACCGATTCGATCTTTCTAGATAAACCCAGCCCCCAACAAATCAACTGGCTAATCAAAATTGTACGAGACGAACTGAAACTGAAACTCGCCGTGGATGTAGTCTATTCCCTTTGTGTCTTCAGCTCTGCCAAAAAAGCTTACTTTGGCATCCTTCCCGATGGAACCCCAGATATTAAAGGGATTACGCTTGGTAAATCTAGTACACCTTCGCGATTCCGAGAAATCTTTCTGGAGACGGTCAAACCTCTTGCAGGTATCGACACTCCTAAAAAACTCAGGGAAGCCTTTCCGAAGATTATTGGGATTTTGCAAAAGGAAGTAACTCGGCTAAAGCGACGCAGCTTCAAAGTTGAAGAGTTAGAATACCGAGTCAAGGTTTGGAAAGCTGATAAAGATCGGGACAAGGACGCGGCATTAGCGCAACCCTATCAGGCACTTCAACAACTCACTGATAAGGGATTTAAAGTTAAAAAACGCGCAGAAATCGGATTTGTCAAAGTGAATCCTTTTCGGTATGGACCCAAGACATTCACAGTGAAACCCACACAGATGGCAACGAAGGACGAAATTGACATCAATGATTATATCAGAAAACTAGCAATGGCATTTGAACAGGTTTTAGTTCCCCTAGATATTAAGTTTCCGAGTCAAAAATCCCATCATCTTGATGCTTATCTTTCCGATGAAGTTCGTAAACCATTCAGTGAAGAATTTACGGAACTCGAAGCCCGAAGACAGGTTGATCGACAAAAAAGATTATTCGACTTCACAAACGATGAAGAGGTAGACGATTAATTTACTTCTCGAGCTGTCCGGTTTCTCCATCTTTAACAACCGGATTGCGAAGAATCCCAATGCCTTCTATCTCTGCTTCAACCACATCACCTGGCTGTAAGAAAACTGGTTTCGGTTTGGCGACAAAACCCACGCCTGCTGGAGTACCGGTCGCAATTACATCTCCTGGCTCCAAGGTTAATACCTTCGAAATATCGGCTATCAGTTCAGCTACTGAAAACACCATATTGGCTGTGGAACTATCCTGCCGCTTTTTCCCGTTTAGGCGTAGCTCCAGGTGAAGGTTTTGGGGATCACGGATTTGGTCTGGTAAGG
>SMTZ1_10004046_pt1 | contig 14755 bp, 13 predicted proteins | sample DeeMarSWOR136_30_FD_25667 | JGI IMG/M metagenome (IMG submission 25667) | reverse complement strand
TGTGCGGTTTGGGCCCCTGATCTGGTTCGGGAGGAGATCTGGGATGCAATGTGGAACCGCACCACCTATGGTACAAGCGGCATAAAACCCCGCGTGCAATTTGTTCTGAGAGACAGTGACAACCCTGAGCAATTCACCCTCATGGGAGGCGAGATTGCCATCGGAGGGAAACCGGAGTTGTTGGTCAATATTGTTACCGACTCCACGAGCAGTATTTCCCGCATTCTTCTCTCACGAAGAGGAAAGGTCCTCCTTGATCAGCCAGTCACGGGAGAGCAGGTGAGTTTCAAGCTGGTAGATGAGGAGTATGGACAGGAGCAATCCTCTGTCTTCTATACACTGAAGATCGAGTTTCTCCAAGAACGTGACCGTAATTCGGAGAATGACTGGGTGCTGCTCTTTGATGGAGACAGGTATCGGTTTGGAGGCCCTCAGCTTGATGAAAGAACCTGGGTGAGTCCTATCTGGATCAACGGAGAGATGTAATCTACGATTCATCAATGACGCAATGGTAAGGTGAGCAGAGAAACTTCACATGGTCATGGTAGCAGACGGGGAGCCCCCTCTTGGAATTCCTAGACACAGAAAGAAATCCAAAGGTTTTTGTCATTGGGCTGGATGGAGGTAGTCTCCATCTCTTAAGCCGCTTGGCTCACGAAGGGTACATGCCGTTTTTCGCTTCGATTTTGGCGGAGGGAGTATCAGGGGAGCTTCGATCCGTTTTTCCACCATCTACACCTTCCGCTTGGTCCACATTTTTGACGGGTAAGAACCCCGGTAAGCATGGGATTTTTGAGTTTTTTACTTACGAGAACTCAGCAACCCCCTTACGGGTTGTAAATTCTCTCTCCTTGAGGACGGATACGTTGTGGTCTCTTCTCAGTCGAGCTGAAAAGCGGATTGGGCTCGTCAACGTGCCAATGACCTATCCTCCACATCCGGTCAACGGGACCATGATCACCGGGCTACTAACTCCCAGCGTAGAGCAAACCTTTACCTATCCTTCTTCCCTTTACAACGACCTAAAGAAAGATTTAGGGGAGTATATCATCGGCGTAACTTGGCGTGAGTATGCCCCACGTCAAATTCGCCAATTTCTCGAAGCACTGGTTCATTGCATCCAGCAGCGGCGAAAGTATGTTCGTTACTTGATGGAACGCTATCCCTGGGATTTCTTCATGGTGGTATTCTCTGAGACCGACGTTCTTCAGCATGCATTGTGGAGCTTCCTGGATCCTGAAGATCCTCGCCAGACGGATGAGAAGGTAGAGGCGGAGATTCTTGCCTATTATCAGCTGGTCGATAGGATTCTCGAAGAACTCTGCATCACTGCTGGCGAGAACACGAGAGTCTTCCTTATCTCCGATCATGGGTTTGGGCCACTGCTGAAATGGATGCGAATCAACACGTGGCTAAACCGCTTGGGGGTGCTTGCCTTTGACAGAAAACGTGTTCTTGTCAGGCGAGGGGCGAGAAAACTCCGGGAGATGGTACGGCAGATCGACCGACAAAACTGGAGAAGGAAACTGCCGGTAGGGCCGGTACGGAAGGGATACCGTACCGATATCCTCTCTTGTATTCGGTGGGAGCAGACAAAGGCTTTTTCGGTCCTGAGTGGCGAGCAGGGTGTCCGGATTAACCTTAGGGGGAGAGAACCGAAGGGAATCATCTCTCCAGGTCGGGAGTACGAGGAACTTCGAGATTCTATCATTACTGAAATGCAGAACCTCAGAGACCATAAAACCGGTGAACTCTTAGGGCACTTCGTTCGAAAGAGAGAGGAGATATACACCGGGCCTTTCTTGGAGCAGGCCCCAGATATTGTTTTTCTTCTCGGAGGCGGGAAGTGGGTCGCTGATGTTTTCCCCGCAAGCAAGGTTTTTGAACCAGCGGATTTGCAGTTTGGCACCGGCATTCACCGAATGGAAGGACTATTTGTCGCTCGGGGGCCCGGCATCAAGCAAAATGAAAGGCTCCAGGGGGCCCGGATAGAGGATCTTCTTCCGACATTGCTCTTTTCTCTCGGCCTTTCGATTCCAGCTGACATTGATGGAAGGATCTTAAGTGATATCTACCATGAGACCACCCTTTCCTCCCATCTTCCCTCGTATGCGGCCCCAGTAGATGAAGGAAGGGGTCGAGCCGAAACGTATTCGGCGGACGAGGAACAGCAAGTGATCGAACGACTCAAGGGGTTGGGGTATATCGAGTAGACTGAGCAGAAGGGGATGGAAGGGGTCAATGAGAACCCACCAAGGATACTTCCTCAGTTTTTCTTACTGTGCTTTCCAAGAAAATGGCGTTGATATCTAGTGGGAGCGGGTGCCGCATGGAATCCTCAGCTTGATAAGAGATCCCGGGGATGTTCCATTGAGATGAGTGAAGAGGAATAATCCATGAGTAAGGAGAATAGTAGGGAAAACAACTCAAGAATGAGAGAATCAGTTTCTCTCATTCTTCCAAATTACAACAATGCACCCGTTCTCGATCTCTTCTTCCAGAAACTCGTTGAAAATACCCACTATGGAAACTACGAGTTTATCGTTGTTGATGATGGTTCTTCGGACAGCAGTGTGGAAGTTCTGAAAAAATGGCGTAGTGATGGATGTATTCCCAATTTCACATTGGTTGAAAAACCCCATTCAGGGGTGGTAGAGACTTTGAATGTGGCCCTGGAGAAAACGAGGGGAAAACTAATCTGCCGTCTGGATGGAGATGCAACGATCGAAACACCGAATTGGCTAACCAAAATGGTACAGTTCTACACCTCCCATGCCGATATTGGTATGGTGGTAGCAAAGATTTTTTTCGATAACGGAAGGCTCCATTCAGCAGGCAGAAATGTCATCTGTCTAGAGGGATTACACGATAGAGGCACCACCATTACAGAGGAGGTTGGTAACAGGACATTTGACGGGAATGTCAAGCGGGGAAAAGACACGAATCAATTTGATCAAACTTGTGAAGTCGATACCGCCCTGGGATGTTGCACACTTTTTTCTCGTGAACTCGCTCAGGCTATCGGAGGATTTGATACTGGGTACGCGCCTGTCTGGTTGGAGGATGACGATTTTGGGCTGAATGTGAGGCGACTTCAGAAAAAGGTCTATTACTTCCCGGAAGTGTGTGCGGTTCATCGTATCTCTCAGCGCAATAGGCGTCATGACGGTTCCTGGTTCAAATATTTCCCACAGCGGGTTATTTACAAGCTGAGTAACATGATTCTAAACCCGGCGAATCGAGAATCGAATCCGTGGCGGATGCAAATCTTACGTCATCACTATGCCTATTGGTTGCGGAAATGGGGATTCGACCCTCTGAACCCCGATCTGGATTTCATATTCCATCGTTATCAAGGAACTGAAATTTGTTGGCGGTTTGAGGAGGATAGGAAACAGAGGGGAGAGCAGATCGTACGGGCATACGTCTAGGAGAATGAACCAGAGGATTTCCCAGACGTTTTCTTGTCGTATCGGCGACCGTATCGAGTGGGATCAGATAGAAACTGCTATGGAGGAGCCTTTCTTTTTTGAAAACGAGGGAGCCAGACTTTTCGGAATCTTACACATCCCCGCTATGCATGAACCGGCAGAGGGACACCGAAAACCCCAAGGGGTCGTTTTTTGCTCCCCATTCGCGGAAGAGGAAGCCGTCTCCCATCGCGTCGTAACCAATTTTGCTCGGCTTTTATGCCGAGAGGGCTATTATGTCCTGCGTTTCGATTATCGCGGTTGTGGTGACAGCGAAGGTGACTTTGAACAGGCAACCCTCACGACCCGACTGTCGGATATCGGCAAAGCCGTCGATTTGCTGCAGGGGCACACAGGGACGAGTCCTCTCACCTTATTTGGCCTGCGCCTCGGTGGTACTTTGGCCGCCTTGGTTGCAGCAAAAGATCCACGGGTAAAATCACTGATTCTGTGGGAACCGGTCGTTCAAGTGAGGGCATATTTTGATCAATTCCTTAGAATGCAGGTAATGGCGGAGAACATCCGCGCAAGTAGGGTCGTTGGGACCCGCGAAAGCCTGCTCAAAGACCTGCGAGGGAATAAATGCGTTGATATTCTGGGCTACTTGCTCAGTCCACAATGTTTTCGGGAATTCACTAAGGTTGACGTATTGGGCCGAGTCGGGGCCTTCCGCGGGCCTACCCTCATCGTTGCCATCAGTAAACGGCAGCGGAAGCGGAGGGATTTGGAAATGCTTCTGCAGACATATCAAGAAAATAACACTCCAGTGGAGATGGTGCACGTGCAGGATCAGTTGTTCTGGATCGATCCGTACAATCCATGGCGAGAGCTGGATACGTGGCACGGTCATGCCACCCTTTTTAGGCAGGTCGCTGATTGGTTAAATACCCCACACAGACGGTGAATAAAAGGAAGCTGGCGTTTATGGAAAAACCTGTACGTTTCAAATGCGGAAAGGATGTTGTCATGGGTATCCTCCATACCCCGGGGGATCACGAGTGCGTGACGCAACGCGTAGGGATAATCTTGCTCAATTCAGGTATCAGACAGCGAGTAGGTCCATATCGTCAATATGTCAAACTTGCCCGGAGGCTCTGCCAAGCTGGATTCTATGCGCTGCGCTTCGATTTTCCGGGTATCGGCGACAGCGAGGGCGACGTGCAGGGGATTTCCAAATCCCAGCGTCAGTTTCTCGATCAGAACGACAGTACGACGAATGCTATCGACTTTTTAAAAGCTGAGACGGGCATTAATCGAGTCGGTCTTCTCGGCTTATGTGGGGGCGCTTACAGTGCCCTACGCGCGGGCGCTGCAGATCATCGGGTGGATTTTCTCTTGCTTCTTTCACTACCCGTGGAAGATTTGGGTGATTTTTCAGAAAGGGCCGTATCGCGCGCCGTGATGCGCCAATACCTGAGAAAGACCCTGCAGTGGCGCTCATGGCTCAATTTTATCTTGCTTCGCAGCAATTTTCGATCGATGAGCAGGGCAATTGTTCAACTAAGTAGTTACCACAGACGTGGTAGCTTGATCGACGAGTCTTTGTGGCAGGCGTTCGAAGGGTTTACGGGGTCCGGCAAACCCGTGCTCTTCATCTTTGGCGGAGGTGACCCGCTCTATCGGGCATTTGTCGTCGGGTTTGGCAGGAGACTTCCAAGCCTCGACAGGATCAGAAAACAACACTACGAGGTCCACGTTGTCGAAAGGTCCGATCATGTTTTCTCGCAGGTACGCTGGCAGGAGAAAGCCTTTGACAAATCGATAGCCTGGTTGCAAGACCGGTATGGCAAAAGGTGACCCACGTAATTCACACACGAGATCGAGCAAATGGCCGAGTAGAAAGATGAATAGGGTCGTCGTTACAGGTTTGGGTATCGTTTCGTCCATCGGCAACACTACAAAAGAAGTGCTCAGCTCCCTTTGGCACGGACAGTCTGGAATTGTTTTTATTCCTGAGATGCAAGACCTGGGCTTCAAATGTTGCATATACGGACCGGTGAAACAATTGGATACGAGCAGTATTCGCAAAAAGGCCCTACAGACAATGTCACAAGCGGCACAATACGCTGTTGTATCTGCCCTCGAAGCCCTTGAGGATGCCAATCTCTGCCCAAAAGGCCTTCAGACGGGAAGAGTCGGGATCATTGTCGGAACGGGTCTGGGGGGCATCAATGAGGTTGCGCTCGCAGAGCGGTTGCTAATCACTCACAAGAGTCCGTCGCGCGTGGGGGCGACTGGGCCGGTGAGAATTATGAACTCGACAGCTTCGGGGAACCTTGCGGCGTATTTTGGGGTTCAGGGTCGCACCTATTCACTTTCCTCGGCCTGTAGTACCGGTTTAAATAACATTGGTCATGCTTATGAGCTACTCAAGTTCGGGCTGCTCGATGTCTGTATTTGTGGGGCGGCTGAAGAGGACAGTTGGAAGCAGCTCGGGGTATCATTTGACAATGGCGGGGCTATGCCAAGGACATGGAACGATCGTCCGGCTCAAGCTTGTCGTCCATACGATCGCGACCGCCAGGGATTTGTCATGTCAGCGGGCGCGGGAATTCTGATTTTGGAGACGATGGAACATGCCCAGCAGCGGCGAGCACCGATCTATGCGGAGATCGTGGGTTTTGGCTCAACCAACGACGGAGCCGATATGTTTGAACCGACCGGGAAGGGTTTGAAGGTAGCCATCCAACAGTCCCTGAGTTCCGCTTCCAGACAGGGAATCCAGAAAATAGATTACATTAACCCTCACGGTACTGGCACACTTGTGGGGGATAAAGTGGAAGTGCGGGTGATCAAAGAGTTGTTTGGACGGACCCCCTTTGTCAGTTCCACAAAAAGCTTAACTGGACATGGGCAGAGTGCTGCCGGTGCCCAAGAAGCTGTATACACCTTGCTGATGCTGCGCCATAACTTTGTTGCTCCAACCGCAAATCTCCACAATATCGCACCGGAATGTACAGGCATCCGACATGTGCAGGTGCTAAACGAATGCTTGTTGGAAAACGTCATGACCTTTAACGCTGGACTGGGAGGCACGAATACCTGCATGATCTTTAGAAAGCTGTGAGGGAAAAAATTGCGACGCGTGGCCATTACGGGGATGGGTATATTGTGTTGCCTTGGGAATTCTCTGAATGAAGTACTGATAGCCCTGCGAGAAGGTCGTTCTGGTATCGAGTTTATCCCCGAGCGGAAGGAGATGGGGTTCCATAGTTGTCTCGCGGGCACTCTAAGGGATTTGACGCCTCCTGAGATCCCGAAGAAGTACCTACGCCAAATGGGGCTTGGGTCTTATCTTGGTGTCCATGCGGTTAAGCAGGCCATCGCGGGTGCCATGCTCAAAGAGCGTGATATCCAAAATGGAGGTACGGGTGTCATTATTGGCAATTCAGGCAATATGTTAGATACTTTCGAGCAATGCAGCAACTTTTTCGATCGTGGTAAAAAGCTCGGTGGCAATGCACTTCAGCGGGTCATGGCTTCCTCCGTGTCCGCGAATCTCTCCGTACTGCTTGGCACTCGAGGATATTGCATGACAGTCAGCACCGCCTGTGCTTCCGGCGCGACGGCGATACAACAAGGTTACCATCTCATCAAATCAGGTTTCCAAGATCGGATGATTTGCGGTGGGGTGCAGGAAGGTTCCTGGGCCTTTCACTGCAACTTCGACGCCCTCCGACTCTTCTCTCGGCGGGAAGACGAACCAACCAAGGCATCTCGTCCGTTCGATAAATACCGCGACGGCCTTGTACCCTCTGCGGGATGCGGCATCGTGATTCTCGAAGATTATGAGCAGGCCCGCCGTCGTGGAGCACCGATACAAACGGAGCTCATTGGCTGTGGGACAAATTCGGACGGCTTCGATATGACTGTACCCTCTGGAATGGGAAGCGTAAAGTGCATGGAATTGGCACTCCGCGATGCAGGCATTGATGCTGAGGAGGTGGATTACATCAACGCCCACGCCACATCAACTGTGGTTGGCGATGTCTCAGAGGCGCAGGCCATTACCGAGCTTTTCGGCAAGAGACCACTCGTGAGTTCGACGAAGTCCATGACCGGCCACGAAATTGCCGCAGCAGGAAGTAATGAGCTGATTTATACTCTCCTGATGATGCAAAACGATTTTATTGCCCCAAACATTAATATCGAGGAAATCGATGAAAAGTGTCAGGGGATCCATATCGTGGCGAACCACGCGATCAATGCGCCAATTCGTGTTGCCATGTCGAATTCGTTCGGATTTGGAGGTGTCAATACCTGTTTGATCGTCAAGAAAAATCTGTAACGGACTGTTGCTTGCTTTGTGGCTCGGTGCAATTCGGCTAGTTGTATGCATCTAACAAATACCTAGAGCACACCGGATTATAGCCTGGTTCATCCAGGCACGATACTGTATTATGCGTCGAGTAGTGGTCACTGGGTTAGGGATTGTGTCTTCGATTGGTAATAACACCGAGGAAGTGCTGACGGCCTTGCGGCAGAACCGTTCGGGCCTGGTATTTGTGCAGCAAATGCGGGAGTTGGGCCTTCGGTGCTCCGTCTATGGCCCGGTTACGGGTTGGGACCCTAGCACGTTGGGCAAACGGGCAAAATTGACGATGTCAACAGTAGCCCAATATGCCGCTGGTGCAACAATAGAGGCCATTAAGGACGCGAGACTAAAGGAGAACCACCTGCATAATGAGCGTACCGGGATTATTGTAGGAACAGCCTTCGGGGGAATTAACGAGGTTTTTCGGATTGACCAGTTAATGGCGACAGGCAAAAGTCTGTCGCGGGCCGGAGCGACGGGGGTCGTGAAGATCATGAACTCAACGGCTTCGGGAAATCTGGCAGCGTATCTGGGGGTGCAGGGACGTACTTATTCCATCTCCTCGGCGTTTTCTTCGGGGACAGACAATATTGGTCACGCCTTTGAGTTAATCAAATATGGATTGCAGGATATTTGTATATGTGGGGCCGCAGAGGAGGACTGCTGGAAACAGATAGGGGTTTCTCTTGACAACTGGGAGGCCATGCCAAGAGAATGGAATGACCATCCAACACAGGCCTGCCGTCCATACGATCGCGATCGTCAAGGAACGGTGTTAACAGAAGGGGCTGGCATCTTGATTTTGGAGACTCTAGAGCATGCTCACCGGCGGGGTGCCCGGGTCTATGCGGAAATCATTGGATATGGATCGGCCAATGACGGGGCTGAAATGTTTCGGCCAACCGGGCTCGGTTTAGAGGGGGCTATCCGACAGGCGCTGGCTTCAAGCTCCAAACAAGGTGAGGAGAGAATCGACTATATTAATGGACACGGCACCGGCACACTTCTTGGGGATAAGATAGAGGCGGAAACGATTAGAAAAGTCTTTGGAAACTCTACCCCTCCACTCAGCTCCACCAAGGGGCTTACCGGGCACGGAATGGGCGCAGCTGGTGCTCAAGAGGCTGTCTATACCCTGCTCATCCTGAATCATAACTTTATCGCCCCGACCGTGAATCTGGATAACATTGCTAATGAATGTGCGGGTATCTCTCATGTGCAATCACCCCTAGAAAAAGACCTCGGGACAGTTATGAGCTTGAGTGTCGGATTAGGTGGCACCAATAGCTGTATTATCTTTCGTAAAATGTAATTCCGTTTAAGCTCAGCCAGGGGAGCTGCATCAACTACAGGCTCATACCGGGATCGGCGAATCTTCTCTTTCAAGACGACCAGAAAGCTAAGCAAGGAGGAAATAGGATATGTCAGTAGAAGAAAGAGTAAAAGGAATCTTGCTGGACATTTTGGATATTGATGAAGGGACCGTTGTTCCTGAGGCGACTCTCATCACTGATTTGGGAGCTAGCTCTGTCGACCTCGTAGAAATCATCGCGGCAATAGAGAACCAGTTTGACATCGAGATATCCGATGAAGAGGCTCAAAAGATACGCACCGTTCGAGCCCTCATCGATTATTTGAAAAAGAAAACCTCTTAATCAAACTCTCTGGAAATCCCGTCTGCCCTGCGGCACGACTTGTGAGCTATTATGGTATCTCGAGCATTGCCAAATTCTGGGGCGGACCTTAAAGCATTCTATTGGCGGTTCGAGAAAAATTGCTTATGAAGGCTGTTGTGTTTGAAAAGCATGGGGGAATCGAAGTCCTCCAATACAGGGATGTCCCTGTACCACAAATTTCGCCGAATGATGTGCTCCTCCGTGTAAAAGCGACAGCTCTGAACCACAACGACATCTGGGGGCGTGAGGGAGTGCCGGGGATGGAATTTATCTTTCCACATATCTCGGGTACCGATGCCGCCGGGGTCGTTGAGGCAGTGGGCAGTGAGGTGACGAACGTGCGTGTCGGCGACGGGGTGGTTGTCAATGGTGCCTTTTCCTGCCGCACCTGCCCTGAGTGCCTTCGGGGAGACCTCGTCTTTTGTCCTGAGTTCAAGGTCTGGGGATTTGAGACAGGCCCCCTCGATGGTGGCCAGGCAGAGTACGCCAGGGTGCCCGCAGCGAATCTCGTGTCCAAACCGGAACAGCTGACATGGGACGAAGCGGCTTCGATACCCACGGTGCTGGTGACAGCCTGGCGCATGCTCGTCACGAGAGCCAAAATTCAACCCGGGGATTTCGTCTTGGTGTGGGGGGCTTCCGGTGGGCTCGGGTGCATGGCGATTCAGATCTGCAAGGTATTTGGGGCAAGAGCGATTGCAGTGGCTAACAGTGATGAGAAGCTCAGTTTAGCACGGGAACTTGGTGCCAAGTTTGTCATCAACCGCAAGCGTCAGCGCGTTATACGGGAGATTAGCAGGATCACCAATCGGCGAGGGGTGGATATCGTTTTCGAACATGTTGGAGCGGCCACGTGGGAGACCAGCATTTATGCGCTAAGGTGGGGGGGCACGATCGTTATCTGTGGCGCCACTACAGGCTTTAAAACAACGGTCGATCTGCGCTTCCTTTGGAATAAACAGCAGAATTATCTCGGTTCGCATGCTGGGAGTACATCAGAGCTGTTCGATGCCATGCAGTTTGTACACAATGGGGTGATCAAACCTGTCATCATGGAAACCCTACCATTAAGAGATGTTTCCAAGGCCCATGAAATCTTGCAAAAAGGAGATATAATGGGCAAAATTGTGCTCGTTCCTTAGTGCTTCGATTCGCAAATACAAGGACGTATTTTCTGGAGAAGCATCTGAGCAAATGCTCACTCAGCACTAAGTCCTGAGGTCTTCGACTGAGCTCAGCCGAAGTCTATATATGTTCGTAACCGAACTTATGAACCGAAAGACTTAGGTTCCTTTTTGCCGGGAACCTCATATAAACAATTAGGTTCTGCATACGTGTGAGGCTATTGTCTCTTGGAAAGAGAGTACTTTGAGGATTGTCGCATCGGCGATAGCGTCGTAACCCCGGGCCGGACAATTACCGAAACGGATATCGTGATGTTTGCTGCGTTCACCGGTGACTGGAATATACTGCATACGGATGCGGAATATGCCGAGAGGAGTGTTTTCGGAGAGCGCATTGCCCATGGGATGCTCACTCTAGTTGTCGGGACTCCTCTGATTTTTCGACCTTCTTGGTATGGCCTTCTCCCTAAATCGCTCATCGCTATCGTTGGGATAGATAAGGTCCGCTTCGTGGCACCAGTCAAAATCGGTGATACAATACACCTGGAATGCGAAGTAATCAAGGTCACCGAGATGTCCGATCAAAGGGGTCTCATAGAGCTGAAGTATCGCATTAAGAATCAGCGCAATGAGATCGTAGTCACTGGCCGTTTGAAGGCGATGGCTGGGTGTCGGCCGTTAAAGGAAACCGATCATTCGGAGCCTTAAGTGGATAGGCCAATCGCTTTAGTCACGGGAGCCTCCAGAGGTATTGGCCGGGCTATTGCTATGCAACTAGCCAGCGACGGTTTTTTTGTCGTCATCAACTTCCATACAAATAAAACCGGGGCTGATGAGGTGAACCACGCCATTACCTCTCGGGGTGGGTACAGCATGGTGCAGGGATTCGATGTCTCTGCACGGGATGAGGTGGAAGGGGTGGTCAAGAAGCTGGCCAAGGAGTTGGGAACTATCGAGGTCCTGGTCAATAATGCAGGGATAATGCTCGACCAGCCCCTTGTTCGCATGCGGCATGAGGACTGGGATTGTGTCATCGCAACAAATCTGACCGGAGTCTATCATTGTACAAAAGCAGTGGTGAGGACCTGGGCTGGCACAAAGAGTGGAAGCAGAATCGTCAATATCACGAGCATAGGGGGAGAACGGGGTTTTGCCCACTCAACCAATTACTCTGCCTCAAAGGCGGGTGTCATCGGTTTTACCAAAGCCTTGGCCCAAGAGTTGGGTCCAAAAAACATTACGGTTAATGCTGTATCCCCAGGGTTCATCGCCACCCATGGAACGTCACATCTTTCCGCAGACCAATATCTCCCTCAAATTCCCCTTGGGCGAATTGGTCGGCCTGAAGACGTGGCACATGTCGTCTCGTTTCTGGTGTCGGAGAAAGCGGGCTATATCACTGGGCAAGTGATCCGCGTGAACGGCGGATTTTACATGTAATCCTTGCATGCTGGAGATTCCATTAGGTACGGAAAAGACATCGCTAAACGGAAAGGGTGCGCTCATCACTGATAACTCCCGAGGAACCGGTTGAGCTATTGCTCTGGTTGTCGGCAAGTCGAGTTGGGGACACTGCGCTCAACCATTTCCGGTACTGTAAGGCGGCAGAGGCAACGGCAACCGGGATTGCGGCGCAAACCCGATACTTGGCTGTGGAACTCACACCTTCAGAACGAAGCAGGTCTCTCTCTCAGAATGGGAAACGGACTAAATCGTTGATGATCCATCGCCATAACCAAAAATCTTGTGACTTGTGTGGGCAGAAGAAATTTCAGGTTCTTTACCTTCTCGACGGGTTTCAAATTATCCGTTGCCAGCGATGTGGGTTGGTCTCCACGAATCTCGGTTTGAACAGAACTGACTTGGAAGCGATGTATGCTCCCTCATACTACCAGGAGAGGTGGGAGTACTATTTCGGGAATAGCGTGATCAATAACACGGTCACCGAAGAAAATACAAATATCCGGGATTTTCGAAGAGGCCTTTCCCTCATCGAACAGTTCAAAGATCGTGGAAAGCTTCTTGATGTCGGGTGTGCGCTGGGCATCTTTCTCTATTTGGCGAAGGAGCAAGGATGGGAAGTTCACGGGGTAGACATTTCCCGATATGCGGCTTCCTATGCGCGGGAGGTCCTGGGTTTTGAGGTTTTTGCTGGGAATCTGGAAGAAGCCCAATTCCCAGAAAAGTCGTTCGATGTGATTACCCTATGGGACGTCCTGGAACACTTTCCCAATCCCTCTCGCCAGCTCCAGGAGATCCGAAGGCTCCTTAAGGACGACGGAGTTATTTTCATGAACACCCCGAATGAAGAAGGGTTGTTGCGGTTACTGGCCCATATTATCTTTCGGCTGAGTGGCGGAAAGATCACGTACCCCATACGAAAGCTCTATCATCGGTTTCATCTGTACTATTTCACACAACGGACACTTCAAGCCCTCCTGGAGAAAAATGGGTTTGTGCTGGTACGGCTGGACAAAAGTTGCATTCCCATTATTAAGGCAAGAGGCCGTCCACTTGAGCGGCTAATCGTGAAGGTGCTCTCTTGGCCGGAACTACTCTGTCACAGAGAATTTGAGCTGCTAGCGATCGCCAGAAAACGAGAATGATTCGTGCCCAAACAGAAAATCGTTATCTTAGGTGCAGGATTTGCTGGGCTGTGGCTGGCCTGCCAGCTTCTCAAGCAGGAATATGAGGTAGAAATCTTGGAAAAGGAAGGAGAGGTGGGAGGACTTCTCCGCACCCTCCGCTATGAAGATTTTTACCTCGACTTGGGGCCTCACATCTATTTTGCGTCTCATAAGCATTACTTTGAAGAGTTCTTGCCGAATCTCCTGCAGCCTTTACAGGCCTATTACGGGTTCGCATTTCGGGGGAGACAGATTCGCTCACCCCTTACCCCTCAAAACCTCTTTGCCGGTCTTTCCCTGTGGGATACCTTCTGTCTGACCACCAGTTTCATATGGAATAAGCACTCTCATTCCCCAGATAAGAGTGTCTCCCAAAATGCGGAGGAATGGTGTATCGCGAAATATGGAAAACGCGCCTATAGCTATTTTTTTAAAGATTACATCCCAAAGGTCACGGGCCTTCCAGCACATAAGGTCGCACCAGAGTGGGGAACAGAACGGGAACGCTTTTACAAAGAGCATAATCTATGGCAGCAATCACTCAAGCCACTGGTCAAACTCCTCCGGAGAGAGCTTGGGCATGGAAAAGGGCTATGGCTCTACTACTTGCCAAAAGGCTCCTGTCAGATTCCTCGGGCGCTGGAAGATTATGTGGTAAGGCAGGGAGGAGTTATCCGACTGTGCGCAGGAGTAAGAAAAATTATCAGGGGGGAGAACCTAAATATAAAGAGGGTAGCTTTTACTGAAAACGATACCCTGAAAGAGATAGAGGGAGACCTTTTCGTCAACACGCTCCCCCTTTCCGAGTTGGTAAGATATATCAAACCGGTTCCTCCATCGATATGCCGAGCAGCTCATGCCCTCAAGTTTCGCAACCTGTGGCTCTTCTATTACGTGATCAATCGTCCCTTTCTCACGGACAAGGTACAAATCTATTTCCCGGAAAAAGACTATCTTTTCAAACGGGTCTATGAAGTACGCCCTCTCCAGAACCGTCCCACGAGAACTGCGATCTGTGTGGAAGTATGTTACAGTGAGAACGATACAATCAGCCGCATGTCTGAAGAAGAATTATCTCCCTTGCTGAAAGAACAGCTCATGCGCTTCTATCAGCTTAAACCGGAAGAACTTCTCCACATTCTTTCCCATAAGGTTCCCTTCGCGTATGCCATATATGAACGGTATTATCAAAAGCACCTGGCGACGATTGCCTCCTTTCTCTTTACCCTTGACAACTTGATCTCTTACGGGCGTTCTGCTCTTTTTCGCTATAACTTACTCACCGATCGGATCATCGATGGAGGGGAGACAACGCTTCGCTACATCATGTCGGGCCGAACCAAGCGAGAGTTTCTCGGAGACGTCAATCCGAAAGGGGATTTCTTGTAACAGAAAGAGACGATTGGGATCCTATGAAGCAGAAGGTACTGATGCTCTTTTCCATGAGCTTTCAGCCTCACCAGGGTCGTTATCTCCGTGTATATAACCAAGCAAAAACCCTCGTTGACGCTGGCTATGACGTGACTCTACTGGCATGGGATCG
>SMTZ1_10004044_pt1 | contig 14758 bp, 9 predicted proteins | sample DeeMarSWOR136_30_FD_25667 | JGI IMG/M metagenome (IMG submission 25667) | reverse complement strand
CAAAAAAAAGTCATCCCTGAAATCCGTGCCGACATGAAAAAGCCCTATCCCATGTATCGACTACTTCAGGGTGACGTGGGCTCTGGAAAAACAATTGTCGCGTTGGTCACCATGTTAATTGCTGTTGAAAATGGTTACCAGGCGGCACTGATGGCGCCAACTGAAATATTAGCCGAGCAGCATTATTTAACATTTAGAAGTTGGCTGGAAGAACTGGATGTCAGCATAAAACTGCTTATTGGTGGTCAAAAAAAAGCTGAGCGACAAAAAATTCTATTAGCGATACAGAATGGGGAAGGTAACATTGTCATTGCAACTCATGCAATTATACAGGAAAATGTAGACTTTCATAATCTTGGTTTGGTTGTCATAGATGAACAGCATCGCTTTGGAGTCGCTCAACGAGCACTATTGACGGAAAAAGGGGAAAATCCTGATGTGCTGGTAATGACAGCAACTCCGATCCCGCGAACTTTATCACTCACGGTTTATGGCGATTTAGATGTGTCAATTTTGGATGAACTACCGGAAGGAAGAATACCTGTCAGAACTTCGTGGCGATACGAGAATAAACGAAAAGAGATTTATGATTTTGTGAAAACCAAAGTCGCACAAGGTCAACAGGCGTATATTGTTTTCCCGTTGATTGAAGAGTCTGAGAAACTGGACTTGAAAGCTGCAACAGAGAGTTTTGAGAAAATGTCTACCGGAATTTTTTCAGATTTGAAACTTGCCCTGTTGCACGGTCGCATGAAAAGCGATGAAAAAGATGCCATCATGTCGGCTTTTAAAAAAAGTGAGATTCAAATTTTGGTGAGCACAACCGTGATAGAAGTCGGCGTGGATGTTCCGCAGGCGACTATTATGGTTATCGAAAATGCAGAAAGATTTGGATTAACTCAGCTTCACCAGTTACGCGGCAGAGTTGGTCGCGGCAGTAACCAATCATATTGCATTCTTATCGCTAAATCACCCTTGACTAATGAGGCTGTTACCCGGCTAAATACAATGAAGCAAACAAATGATGGATTTGAGATTGCTGAGGTCGATTTAAAGTTGCGAGGTCCAGGTGAATTTTTTGGTACCCGGCAACATGGTTTGCCAGAACTCAAAATCGCTGATCCAATCAAAGACGCATCATTGCTAATTAAAGCAAGGGATGAAGCATTTCGTATTGTTAATCATGAAATTGAACGTAAGAAGATGACTAACGTTTTACTGCAAAATCCATTGTTCAAGGCAAATAAAGATAAGATTGGATTAGTGCGAATAGGTTGATTTATTATGTGACTGGAGTCATCGAAGTTTTTATTATATTTTTATTCCTGGAGGAAGTCATGGTCGATAAACTATCAAATGATGAGAGGAACAAATTTCTGTTTTCGTTTTTAGTGATGAGTTATCAAACATCAGCGCTCATGCAATTGGGACAATTAAAAGATCCCAATACTAAAAAGGTTGCAAAGAATTTAGAAAATGCGAAACTGTCGATAGATATCCTGGGTATGCTGCAGCAGAAAACCAAAAACAATTTAACAAAAGATGAATCTGAGTTGCTGGACAATGTATTGCGAGAATTGAGGTTAGTTTATGTGAAAGAATCTAATAACGATGGGTCATCTGGAAAATCCAGTGAATCGAAAACTGAATGAGCCAATTGGTTATTGGTGACCAGTATTAAGTAATTTGGAAATTAGGTAACTGGCTAATTGGTCAGGAAACTAAGAATTGGGTAACCAGGTAGTTATGTAACTGCTTTACATCACGAAATTTGTCTAATCAAATAGTTTACCCAATAACCAAATTTCCTTATTACTAAGTTACCCAATCCCCAATAATGCTTCGGTAAATAAATACCGAAGCATTTCACTTTTATCTTGATTTAATTTAAATTTTTCATTAACTTTGCACTTATTTTTATTTTTAGAATTTCATAATAAATAGCACTAACGAAGCTTTAGCTCAAACCGATAGGGAAGAAGCAACCTTGTATGAATCATTATTCCGCTTTCCACAACACCAATTATTAAATGAAAACTTGAGACAAAATGTAAGATTTTTGATCGAAAAAAAGATTAAATAGTGATGACGGAAAAGAAAACCACTAAAGCGCATTGGGAAAAGTTCTGGAAAGAAAAAGAACACATTCAAGAGGTTTATTCAAACGACGACCGAATTTATTTAAATTTGAATGAAGTTACAGAGATAAAAAATAAAAAAATTCTTGAAATTGGTGCAGGCAGCGGCAGGGATAGTTTCCAATTAGCACAAGACAAGGCAATGGTTTACGTGCTGGATTATTCACCACAAGCATTACGTATTATAAAAAATTTGAACGATCGGAATGAGAGAAGTGTATATTTAATACAGGGAGATGCGTTTCAAATTCCAGTTCCTAATGAAACATTTGACATTGTTTTTCACCAGGGATTGATGGAGCATTTTAAAGATCCGATGCCACTGTTAGGTGAACATTTTAGAATTCTCAAAAAAGATGGGCTTTTATTAGTCGATGTGCCACAGCGCTATCATATTTATACTATAATAAAACATATCCTCATTTTTTTTAATAAATGGTTTGCTGGGTGGGAAACCGAATTTTCTATTGGTCAGTTAAAAAAAATATTGAATCAAGCAGGATTTGAGATCCGGCATGAATATGGCAGGTGGATGAGACCGAGCCTGTTTTACCGAATTGTTCGGGAACTATTGAAAAAAGTAACAGTGCGATTAACGCTTTATCCACCGGGTTTTAAATTGACCAGAAAAACCAGGGATTGGTTACGGGAAAAAATTAGCTCAAAACCGTGGGCGTTTTATACGTTTCTGGATATTGGGGTAATTGGGCAGAAAAAGAAACAGGTTTGATTATCAATAATCGATTTATGAATGTCGCATAATGAATATCGAATTGAAATGTGGGACTTCGAAATTCCTTGTTCAATATTCGTTATTCATAATTTTCTTTTAGTTAGTGCTATTGAATCGTAAAAATAGTCATAACTTTGAAATCAAAGATATTTGATCGTGAAATATAGGGCGTTATGGATTATAATATACTGGTAATCAACTGGCAGGACATTCGTAATCCATTAGGTGGCGGTGCGGAAGTTCATTTACATGAGATTTTTAAGCGAATCGCCCAAAAAGGACATCACATCCGATTACTTTGTTGTGGGTATAAAGGATTACCAACAGAAGAGATGATTGATGATATTCATGTGATTCGGCGTGGAGGGCGAAATTTTTTTAACTACATGGTTCCTTCACTCTATAAAAAATACTCTCGTGAATGTAAATTTGATGTAGTTATTGACGATATTAATAAAATTCCGTTTTATACACCAATGTATGTTAAAGAGCCGCTAATTGGAATCATTCATCACTTATTTGGTTCCAGTATTTTTATTGAATCATCAATCCCCATTGCATTATATGTTACATTAACCGAAAAATTGATACCGAAAATTTATCGAAGCATCCCGATGGCTGTTGTTTCTAATAGTACAAAGCAGGAATTGATTGAGAAGGGATTCCCAGAACAGAATATTGATCTTGTGTACAATGCGGTGGATCCTTCAGAATATTCATATTTTCCATCAAAAAAAGCGCCTTACCCATTGGTGGGATATTTAGGTAGAATAAAAAAGTATAAAAGTGTCAATCATCTTATTCTGGCATTTTCAAAGGTTGTTGAACAAATTCCCGAGGCACGATTACTGATCATTGGGGATGGAGATTACTTGCCCGAATTAAAACGATTAGTTTCAAAGCTAAAATTGGAACAAGTTGTTACTTTTGCGGGTGCAACCCATCATAATAAAAAAATTGAATATCTGAACCAGATGTGGTTATCTGTGAATCCTTCGCCCAAAGAAGGGTGGGGGCTCACGGTAATCGAAGCCAATTGCTGTGGTGTCCCTGTTATTGCGGCTGATTCTCCCGGGTTACGAGACTCGGTGGTCGCAGGTAAAACTGGTTTACTTTATTCTTATGGAGATTATAATCGATTAGCAGAATTAATTATTGAACTCATTCAGCAAGATTATTTAAGAAATTTGTTATCTAAGCAATGTATTGGCTGGGCTCATCAGTTTAATTGGGAAAATTCAGCTACAAACATGTTAAATTTGATAGAGAAAGCATTGTCTCGGAGGTAAAACGCATGCAAAATGATATTCGTTTAAATCGTATGTTCGCATTTGTGGTTTTTATTATTTCGTTCTTAGTTTATTTAAAGACTATCGCACCAACGACTTCATTCTGGGATTGTGGGGAATTCATCACCTGTTCATATATTTTAGGCGTCCCACATCCTCCAGGCGCCCCACTTTACATTCTGGTCGGTAGAATATTCAGCATGATTCCATTTGTCCAGGACATCGGCATGCGAGTCAATGTTATTTCATCGCTTGCCAGCGCCATTACCGTTATGTTTACTTATTTAATCATTGTCCGATTAATAACAATATTCCTGGGTAAACCGAAAGATGTTAATGATCGAATAATTTTGTATGCCAGTGGTATTATTGGTGCATTAACATTTGCATTTACCGATAGCTTCTGGTTTAATGCTGTGGAAGCTGAGGTCTATGCGATCAGTATGTTTTTTACATCCTTTGTTATCTGGCTCATTTTAATATGGTGGGAAAGAGCAGATGAACCATCAAGTGATAAGTATATTCTTTTAATAGCTTATTTGGTCGGTCTGGCAATTGGTGTCCACCTGTTAATGATTCTGGCGTTGTGGGCCGTATTTTTTGTTATATATTTCAGAAAGTTTAGGAAAATAGACTGGAAGAATTTTGCAATATTTTTAGTCATCTCGTTTGTTGTGTTCAAACTAATTTATCCCGGTATTGTACAGACGTTACCCAATGTCGCTCTTTTCTTAATGAAAAAAGTCGGCACCGAATTTACGTGGGGATTGATAATTATTTCGCTTGTTGTGTTAATCTCTCTGCTATTTTGGACTTTTACAGAGAAAAAACGCATCGCATTTTTAGCATTAACTTCTTTTTTATTGATTTTATTAGCCACATCAACATATACAGCAATCTATATTAGATCGAATTTAAACCCGGCAATTGATGAAAATGATCCGGAAAACATGGAGAATATGGTGAGTTATCTGAACAGGGAACAGTACGGTGAGTGGGGATATTTCCCACGCCGCTACCCGGGTTTAATGTCGCAAGCAGAATTTAATAATAGGCATCCGTATGGTAATTATGCGACTCATGATTTAGGCAAGCAATTAGATTTTATGTGGAATTACCAGATTAAAAAAATGTATTTACGATATTTTGGCTGGCAATTTATTGGACAGGGCAAAACCCTGGGAGAGGATGGGCGGATCGTTGAAAATTTCAGTGCTAACGGTCTATTCGCTATTCCGTTTATTATCGGGCTGCTGGGAATGTATTATCACTTTAAAAAAGACTGGAAGCATGCCTTAGCAATTGCGGTTCTATTTCTAATTACCGGGCTGGCAATTGTTATCAATTTAAACCAGGAAGATCCGCAGCCTCGCGAACGAGATTATGTCTTCGTCGGTTCATTCTTTGCCTTTTCGATATGGATTGGAATGGGAGTGACAGCGATTGGTGATGCCCTTAAAGGTGTAACTGAGAAATTTCAACCTATGCAAAAAATGATTGTTTTGGTAGCAGTTATGCTGATTCTTCTTTTAATTTTACCAATCTATGTATTTTCTCATAATTATGAGTCACATAATCGCTCAGGAAATTATGTTGCTTATGATTACTCTTATAACATCCTGCAAAGTTGTGAGCCGAATGCTATTCTGTTCACAAATGGTGATAACGATACTTTTCCGCTCTGGTTTTTGCAGGAAGTATATGGAATCAGGAAAGATGTCCGAGTTGTCAATTTAAGCTTACTGAACACCCATTGGTACATCAAACAACTTCGAGATGAAGAACCCCGGGTACCGATCAGTCTGAATGACAGGCAGATTGAAGTTCTCCAGCCGAGAGGTTGGCCCAAGGAGGGTGGTACGATTCGATTTGATGTTCCCCAAAATGCCTATTTACGCGACAGAGGTGATTTGCTTGAACGTAAACAACTGGTGCAGGATGTGGAAGAGCCCCCGGAAATCGTTTTTACATTGAAACCAACTTTATATGGCCAGGGAATTCGCGTTCAGGATATGATGATTCTGGATATCATTCGCACCAATCGATTCCGAAAACCGATCTATTTTGCGCTAACCGTGTCTCAAGAAAACCAGATAAATCTCAGGAATTACCTCAGAATGGATGGTTTGGTTTTTAAATTAGTAACTTACCCTACCAGGGAAGAACCGCTTTCACCGGCTCATTTGAAGACCAATTTATTTGAAAAATTTCAATATCGCAATCTTGATAATGAAGATGTTTATTATAATGAAAATATCAAAGGATTGCTGCGGAATTACCAGGGCGCATATTATAGCCTGGCGCAATACTATGGAAAAGAAAACATGTTTGATGAAATGACTGAGGTTCTGGATAAACTGACAACAGCAATGCCAGATACAATTATTCCCATGAGAAAAGATTTGCAATTTGAAATTGGTCGGATGTATTATATCGCAGATAAACAGGATAAATTTAAAAATACATTGCTTCGCCTGATGGAAAGAAATGACGTCCCACTAAATGAGAAATTGCAATATGCCGGTTACTTTGCCCAGCTTTATCCCGATGAGGCGAAACAGGCAGTTACGTTAGTGGATAAACTTCGCAATAAATATGCAGATAACCGGGAACCATATTACTGGCTGGCAAGCCATTATATGCGATCAAAGAATTATCAAGCTGGAATTGATATGCTAAATCAATGGCTGGCAAAAGATCCCAATGACAAAAATGCCAGCTCTCAAATTCGGCAACTTCAAAATTTGATGGCGCAATCACGAAAAGATACAATTAGTCCGCGGGATACCACTGTGACAGATAGTCTGGAAAATTAGCTGTTCAAGCCAGGAGGGATCGGATGAAACGAGAACAGCTTCTACACCGACTTATAGCGGTTTTGCTATTTGTTGTTTCTTTTGTGGTATACTTCCTCACAATTGCTCCAACAACATCATTTTGGGATTGTGGGGAATTTATTACCTGCGCCTATATTTTGGGTGTGCCTCATCCTCCAGGCGCGCCATTTTATTTATTGTTAGGTCGAATATTCACGTTAATTCCCTGGGTTGCTGATATTGGATTAAGGGTGAATATCATTTCAGCTATTGCAACTGCTTTTACCGTGATGTTCACCTATCTTATTATCGTCAGGTTAATCACACTGTGGCGTGGCAAAGTTAAGACCATGGTAGACAGAATCATTCTCTATGGTAGCAGTATCATTGGCACATTAGCTTTTGCCTTTTCCGATTCTCTATGGTTTAATGCGGTGGAAGCAGAAGTTTATGCCATAAGCATGTTTTTTACTGCAATCGTTGTCTGGTTAATTTTAGTCTGGCACGAAAAGGCAGACGATACGTCAAGTGATAAATATATTTTACTTATTGCATACTGTATTGGCTTGGCAATTGGCGTCCATCTTTTAAATATTCTGGCGTTACCTGCTCTTTTTTTAATTTTTTATTGCCGAAAATACAGAATGACCGTGGGGAACTTTCTGATTTATACAGGTATTGTTATAGGCATTTTACTAATTGATCTTATCATTTATATTTATACAGCTAGTTTACTCTATATATCCATTCTACCAATAGTAGCGATCGTTGTAATACTACTGTTTCGAAAACAACAACCAGAATTTTTTAGTCTTTTGATTTTTACCATTGTTTCATTAGTTATTTTTTTCTCTATCTATCCAGGAATAGTAAAAGGCTTACCTAATTTAGCCTTGATCCTGAGCAAGAGTTTTGGTTCTATTTTCGCAGCTAGTTTTTTCATATTTTTTGTAATCGCTTTGTTTGGAGCAATTTATTTTACCATTCGATATCGAAGTCGTATTGTTTTTGTTGCCTTGACTTTTCTTTTGCTCATTTTTATCGGTGCCTCTACTTTTCCCAGTGTCTATTTTCGATCTAAGCTCAATCCGGCGATCGATGAAAATGATCCTGAAAACCTGGAGAATCTTGTTAGCTATATAAACCGTGATCAATATGGTGATTGGGATTATATAAAACGTCGTGCTCCACTCTGGGAATACCAGTTCCAGAAAATGTACTTACGTTATTTAGGCTGGCAATACATTGGAAAGGGGACACGGATGGGTAGCGATGGTTTTTTAGCAGATACGATTAATCCAGCAGGGCTCTGGGGGATACCGTTTTTGGTCGGAATCATGGGCATGATTCATCATTTCTTTAGAGATTATAAACGAGCACTGGCGATTTTATTGTTATTTTTTATGACGGGGATAGCCATTGTTCTATATCTCAACCAACCAGATCCTCAGCCGCGAGAGCGCGATTATGTTTATATCGCTTCATTCTTTGCCTTTGCTATCTGGATTGGAATTGGGGCAGCCGGCATCTTGGAATCTATCGTCGAAACTATTCAGAAAAAGATCAGGTTACGACAACCGATCATGATTATAGTCCTTGGATTACTTTTTATTTTTATTCCCATTAAAATGTTGGCTTTCAATTATCATAGTCACGATCGCAGTGGAAATTATGTAGCATTCGATTATTCATACAACCTGCTTCAATCCTGTGAAAAAGATGCCATTTTATTTACTAATGGCGACAACGATACCTTTCCCTTATGGTTTTTACAATATGTCTATAAAATTCGACCTGACGTTCGAGTGGTCAATTTAAGTCTGTTGAATACACACTGGTATATCAAACAACTTCGAGATCAGCAACCTCGGGTTCCAATCGGTTTTAATGATACTCAGATTGATCAACTAACACCAATGTATTGGCCCGGTAAGAAAACCATAAAAATTTCCGTTCCTAACGATGTTTACCAAAAGGAGTTAGAAGATTTAGAACAAAGAAAAGAATTTGCCTCCAAAGCAATTGCCAATCCGCCTGAGATCAAGTTTGACATGGGTCCAACATTTATGGGACAGGCGATTCGGGTGCAGGATTGGATGATACTCGATATTATCGCTACAACTAGATTTAGAAAACCAATTTACTTTGCAGTAACGGTTTCACCCGAAAATATGCTTAATATGGACGATTATCTCAGAATGGATGGATTGGTTTATAAATTAGTCACCTATCCGGGTGATAAACTTTCACCAACTCGCTTAAAATCGAATTTATTCGATACATTTAATTATCGGAATTTAGATAATTCAGATGTATACCTTAATGATAACATTGTTGGCTTGTTAATTAATTATCGTGCTGGATTTTTAAGACTTGCCGATTTTTATAGAAGGGAGAAAATGTATGAGGATATGTTATCAACGCTGGATAAAATGGAGGAATCAATTCCTGAAACTGTAATTCCTATACATGACCGAAGATTTTCGTTAACTATCGGCAATATGTATCTCGAAGGTGGTCGACCCGAACAATTAGAAAAAAGATTAGAATATTGGATAAATCAACCCAATACGCCCCCGGATGATAAGTTACAGTATGCTCAATTATATTATCAACTTTTGAAGAGACAGGACAGGGCAGAGGAAATTGTATTGGAATTAATAGCACAACACCCTCAATATCTAAATGGTTACTACTGGCTCTTTAAATTATACTCAGAAATTATGGCTTATGATAAAGGAATAAATTTAGCAAAAGAATTGTTAAATATTAATTCAAACGACAGACAGGCGATATTTTGGTTTAATCAATTTGAAAAACTATCAAAGCTTAATCAAATAAATCAGCAGGATCATTAATGACATTGAATTTAGTAAAGTGTAGTCAAATATAGTATAATCAATTTCACAATAAGGAAATCAGCTATTGGTTAAAAGGATTTTAGTTCCATTAATCAAAATTTTTGTTAGTGTTGCACTAATCGTATTTCTATTGACAAAGTTAGGTTTACGTGATATAATCGATCAATTTGCAACGGCTAATCTCTGGTGGTTTATGGCTGGAATTATCGCCTTCTCGTTGAGTAATTTGTTGGGATCGTTACAATGGTATTTATTAATGAAAACACGGGGAATTGATATCTCCCTTACAAAGGTTATATCGTGTTATTATGTCGGCCTATTTTTTAATAACTTCCTCATTGGCTATGTTGGAGGAGACGCGATTCGGATTTATGACATTTCCAGGGCATCGGGAAATTCTTCCGATGCAATATCTACTGTATTTTTTGACCGATTAATCGGTTTTGTAATGTTAACATCGTTAGCTTTAGCTGCTGGATTTGCATGGCGAAATATATTTCAATCAAGAACAATTATTTTCATTATACTAATCATTTTCGTATGTTGGATCATATCATTTATCGTTCTGTTCAATGAGAAGTTTGCAAGAAAAATTGGATGGGCATTTCGATTTGTCTTGCCTTCAAAAATTAACGATAAGATTCGAGAAGTTTACAGCAGCATTAACTCATTTAAACATGCAAAGAAAACGATCATCGCTGCACTGCTAATCTCTTTTATTATTCAAACGCTTAGAATTTTCGTTCATTTTTTTGCAGCATTGTCCGTTGGACCTACAGTGCATATTAAATACTTCTTTATTTTTGTTCCTGTAATTGCGTTATTAGCCAGTCTGCCGATTTCAATTGGCGGCATTGGTATTCGAGAAAGCAGTGGCGTTGCCTTATTTTCACAAATAAACTCTTTTCAGCCAGAGGCAATTGTAGCTATGGAATTTTTGGCATATATTATTGGCTTATTATCAGCAATACCGGGAGGGATAATTTTCATGCTGAGGAACGAGAAGACGCGAAGTTAGGATACGTTGGTTTTGTAACACAGACAACCCTGCCTGCGAAAAGCATTTACCGGGACCAAACACGTTTTTTTTCACCACAGAATTTGGACGGGGATCAGGAACAGCATAACTCCCGCGCTGGTTGAAGAGCAAAGATGTTGGATCTTTTAAAGAATGACTCCTATTCAGCTAAACGCTCAAGCTGATTTTAAATTCTTTATTTCGATACAAAATATTTTGAAACTTTCTCTGGAATTCTGAATTTATTAAAGGAGCGAGATAAAATAAATCCGTCATAGCCAATACGCGTCAACCAGCAAATTTATTTCTATTCAACTAACAAACAGAAAACCAAAGAGAGATTAACATGAGAAAAATACTCTATTTAAAAATTGTATTAATTTTATTATTTACTGCAATAATTCTGATAACAGCTTGCTTTCAACCCAGAAGCCCACTCGGCTCAGATCATGAAATTCGTGTCGTCGCTGATTCGACGATCTGGCAGCAAGCAGAACCGATTCTAAGGGATATATTTGAAAAAGAAGAATATGTTCCCCAGCCAGAAAAAGTTTTCAAAATTATTCGCGCAGATTTGAACAATTACAAACAATTTAAAAATATTCTATTCCTATCAACACTTGATTCAAATGATCCAATATCGACTGATATCAATTCCCGGCTCTCAGAAGATGCCAGAAGTAAGGTAGAATCCGGCAATATTATGTTCGTGAGAAAGGACGAATGGGCTAGCTATCAAGTTATAATGTTCTTGATTGGTCAGGACTTAACGACACTGTTAAATAAAATAGATAAACAAAGATCCGACATTTTTTTTCAATTTGATGATTATTGGAAAAAATTACATGAAGAAATTTTATATAACTATAAAGAACAGGTTGATGTTGAAAAACATTTATTAAAAACTTATGGCTGGATGGTCCGCGTACCGCTTGATTTTAAGCTTACGGTTCAGTCCGCAAAAGAACGATTCGTGATGTTCCATCGAAAACTTCCCCATCGTTGGCTTGCTGTCTATTGGGTTGAAGCGACCGATCCAGGAATCATTACTAAACAATGGTGTATTTCTAAGCGTAATGAGATTGGTGAGACTTTTTATGATAATGAATCTGTGGAGGAAGCAGCCGAGCCAGTTAAAGCAGAAGAAGTTATTTTTTTAAATCGTCGTGCACTTAAATTAAAAGGATTATGGAAAAACGATAGTGATATTGATCCCGCTGGCGGACCGTTTCGGATGTACTGTTTTTTTGATGAACAAACAGAACGGATTTATTTTATTGATATGCATTTATTCTCACCTGACCCTAGAAAGAGAAAATTGCATTATCTGAGACAGATGGAAATTATTGCCAAAACTTTTAAAACGAATATAGAAGTTAAGCTGGCGGATCTGTAGTGATTAATTGGAACTTCGTTTGATTTAGAAATGTAAGGCAATTTTTTTGCCCGGATAAATTGATCCCGAATCCAGCATCAGTGATCAACCCTCTGCAATAATTTTAGGAGAGGTTAGATGTAGCGCGTTAAAAATTTTATCATTCAAGATGAAATGACTTTCTTCATGTTCGATTGTAGCGCTTTCGTCGATTTCCGTTAGATAGAGGAATCCCCCCATATAATAATTTTCTTGGCCAAAAATCGGCGCAAATCTTATCTGGATAAAATGATCACTTATGCGGGTCTTTAAAGAAAGCGAATTAAATCTCATATCTGATTTGACATTATTTAATACTTCCATCAGCCAGCTTGTCCCATCTCCTATAGGTAAATTAAAAATTGACTTATCGACTAATTTCGCCTTTGGTATCCCCAGGATGGTTTCTGCCGCCTGGTTTAATAGTAATATTTTGTGTTCTGAGTTACAGAACAGTAGTCCATCAGATAAACCGCTGAGCATCAATTCGAGTAAACTTCTGTTAAAAATTGCGTAGGGCTCAATTTTGGGGCTATTTTTTTCCTGGTGAAACGTGATAACAACTTCATCCACTTGATTAAGCTCGTTGCGAATAGGCGTGGCGTTTATAGTTAATTTTGTTGCGCCGTTACCACCCGCTTTGGATTGATCGATCGAGCTATTATATGGCAAACCCAACCGGAAAACTTCTCGTAATGGACATGTCCAATTTTCCCCATCACAGGGCTCTGTAAATTCATGAATTATATGGTAACAGGTTTTACCAACGACTTCTTTTCGAGTGACCTTAAGTTGCTCCAGGAAGGTATTGTTTACCTCTACGATTTCAAATCTACTGTTAACAATGAATAGAGGATCAAGTATTGTATTGATTGAAGTATGGAAATACTGAATAACACGTTGTACATCCTCTTTTAGTTGCAATTGATACTGCAGATCCAGATCAACTGTTGGCTCTTGTTCTTTTTTCAACATGGCGATAATTTTATCCAGGTAGTTATCTTCTTTTGTGAAAGAAAATTTAGGTCGGTTTTCGTTCAGGTGGGATAGTTTCCCAATTTCTTTATTGGTTGCAATTAAGACTACGGGTATGCCTTCACTTCGAACAAAAATTTCTTGATAAGTAACCAAACTATCTGTTTCCGAACAAGTTGAGTCGAGAATAATTAAATCATAGAATGATATTTTAAGGCGATACCAGCTATCCCTTATCGAAATGGCAAAATCAATTTTTAGTTGTGGAAATTCAGCTAAAAAACGATCCTGAATTTCTTCAATCTCGTGATAACGAAATCCTATTAGCAGTAAGTTCATTGAATGCCCGGCTGTGATGAAGTCCAGAAAGTTAGAGAACTGGAATCCCCACGACGAAGCAGCGCAAAGATGAATTATGATTTCCAATGGGAATTAAAATTGAAATTTTAAAAGCAAGGCAATATAATAAATCAATTAAAAATTGTCAAGCTTATTTCTAAAATTTAATATCACCAATAATGCTATAAATAATAACAGGTTAACTGGTGAACATTTAAAGGTGTGCTTAACCTTTAAATATTGGGACATTAAGAGAATTTAATACAATATATTCATATTAGTTGTATTTTTTTAAATGATGATTAGTTTTTTTGCAGATTTTGATCGATTAATGAAATAATCCGGTCAGGGATTGAGTCTCGAGTATCTTCAGACACAAGAAAAATTTTGGTATCAGCTCTTTCTATTAAAATTTGTAAAAACCAGGTTGCTCTTTTTTGGAATGCTCCCAATACAAGCTGCGGCGCGTTTAAACATTTCACAATCATCTGGCAGAACATATCAGCCTGTTTTTCCATCATCCCGATTTCATCGATTAGTATTAAATCACTGTTTAACAGAGCTTGTTGTAATGTTAACACGCCAAATTTTTCAAAAACTGAATAATCGAATTTATAAATATCAAATTGATTATTGATTTTCCAATCGGTATGAGCAAATATTTTCCCGGTACCGTCTAATGATTCGAACATGAATCCTTTCTTAATATTGTTTTCATAAACAGGACGCGTCCGCAATCCTCCAATTCTTAGATTTGGAAAATTATCAATGATTCTAGTTATTATTGTGGATTTTCCAATGTGAATGGTGCCAGTTAGAAATATGTTTTTTATGTTCATAATTATAAGCTACGTTGAGAAAATAAAAAACCCCGGTTTCTAGTGAAACCGAGGTCTGCTCTAATCCTGATTCACGGAATCTGTTATCCTTGAGCACAGGATAACCGTCTCATTCCTCCCTGATTCGAAACCTAAGGAAGAGACTTTTTTTGGTTGGGGGGTATTATTTTTTAAGGAATATACTAAAAAATTTTAAAAAAGTCAACTTAGAAATATTGTTTTTCAAAATTTTTTATATTTATCGTGCACAAGTTTGTCCTCGTCCACCATCAATACTATAGGTGACGCCTGTGATCCAGCCCGCATGGGGAGACGCTAGAAACAGAATCAGGTCAG
>SMTZ1_10004516_pt1 | contig 14759 bp, 7 predicted proteins | sample DeeMarSWOR136_30_FD_25667 | JGI IMG/M metagenome (IMG submission 25667) | reverse complement strand
GGAGACAACCTGCTGCAAGCCGTAAAATCCGGACAGGTAGAAGAATCAATAGTAGATAATAAGGTAAAATGCATACTTCGGATAATGTTCAGGGCAGGTCTGTTCGATGAATCCGTGACGAGCTATGGTGGATTTGCTGATACGCCTGAACGCAGGGCATTGGCACTGCAGGTCGCCCAAAAGAGTATCATATTGCTCAAAAACGAAGATCAATGTTTGCCTTTAGATAAGCAGAGTATTATATCTATCGCCGTTATTGGTCCCAATGGAGAAGTAGCCAGAATGTTTGGAGGCGGAAGCGGGTCTTTAAATGGTCATTATGGAATTTCACCTTTGCAGGGTATCAGGGAGAAGGCGGGAAATAACGTTGCGGTATACTTTAAGAGGGGCATACCCGAACAGCGTATGGAGCTTCCGATTGCAGATTCCTCATATTTTATACCGCCAAATGCGAAGCATGGTGAATATGGTTTAAAGGCTGAATTCTTTAATAACCGCGAACTCCAGGGCGAGCCCGTTCTGGTAAGAGTAGATAAAAATATCGATTTTGACTGGGGTTACGGTACACGTGGTCCGGCTGATGGACCTGGCTCTCCGAAACCTGGAGTCGTGAATCTCGATAAATGGTCTGCGCGTTGGACGGGAAAATTTAAATCACCGGGAGATGGGGTATATGAAATCGGACTTCAGGCAGATAATGGTGTTCGATTGTATCTTGATGAACAGTTGCTAATTGACTGGTGGACGGATGCCAAACCAGGCTGACGTGCAAAAGGACGCCGTCGATCTTGCCAAAAAATGCGATGTAAGCGTATTATGTATGGGCCTGAATGCGGAAATGGAGGGCGAAGCCCTGGATAGAGAAAGTTTGTCACTACCTGATGATCAGATAGAGCTGATTAAAGCCGTTAGTAAAGTAAGTAAAAAATGCATAGTTGTTCTTAATAATGCCACACCGGTTATCATGAATGAGTGGATAGACAATGTACCGGCAATCGTTGAAGCCTTATATCCAGGTCAGGAGGGCGGACGTGCTTTGGCGGATATTCTGTTTGGCGACGTCAGTCCTTCCGGAAGATTGCCATTGACGTTTATAAAAAATTGGAATGATTCTCCGGTGGCTGCAACATATCCCGGCGAAAAAGCTTTCGCCAATTACTCCGAGGGGATTTTCGTCGGTTATCGTTATTTTGATAAAAATGAAATTGAACCGCTATTTCCATTTGGCTATGGACTATCCTACACCAGTTTTAGTTACAGTAATTTAAAAATCAGCCCTGGGAAGATAACAAAAAATGATACGATATATATTCAGTTACAGGTAAAGAACAGTGGTGCAATGGACGGAGATGAAGTTGTTCAGCTTTATATTAGAGACGTTGAAGCCAGCAAAGAAAGAGAGGTTAAAGCCTTAAAAGGATTTCAGAGGCTAACTCTTAAAAGCGGTGAAAGCAAAAATGTCTTATTCAAATTAGACAAAAATGCCTTATCATTTTATAATATCCAAGAAAAAAAGTGGGTAGCAGAGCCTGGTGAATTTGAAGTAATGATTGGAAGTTCCTCGCGAGATATTAGACTTAAGGATCTATTTATCATGACCGAATAGTTATCAAATAAAAATTGAAAAAACAAAAGCGATCAGATTGATATCAACATAAGGATCGACTGATGATAATATAAAAAGGATTGTCTTATTAATTGTATTTATTTCTTCTTATTTATTTGCTCAACCTGTTATCACCGATACGGAAAATATACCTTGGCTTAAACGTTCTCTTCCAGCCAGCAATACCAAGTTTACATTTGCTATTTTAGGCGATAAAACGGGTGGCGGAGAAGGAAATTGGCCCATATTTGACAGAGCAGTAGATGAAATAAATCTCCTTAAACCGGATTTTGTGGTCATGGTAGGTGATGAGATCCAGGGTTATGTTACGATTGAGGAAGTATCAGATACAATGTGGCAGGAATTTTTCACCCATGCCGGTAGATTAAAGATGCCGCTATTCATGGTTCCAGGTAATCATGATATTTCTAATGAGATCATGTATGACTATTGGAAGAGTCATTTTGGTAAATGGTACTATCAGCAACCGGCGGTCGGTTATCGCCTAATCCAGCTGATCAGATGGGCTATTTCCATCATTCTTCTCTGGTTACCGTGGAACCGGATACGGCCTCGGTTACAATTATTAAAGCAGGAAATATACTTGCCGAAAATATTGCATCTGCTGATTTTATTGCAAAAGCCAAATCGATTGTTTCACCTCGTACTTTTTTAGACTCCAATTTGTCTAAAGAAGAATTAAGTGGCAGTGCCACGTTCGAATTAGTAAATCCGCCAAACGAAATGATACAGGTAGAAGCTGGTATTAGGGTGCCTGAAGGGAGTGGTTGGCACTTTGCGTAGCAACAAATCCGTTTAAATCTTAAAGGAGGAGATTCCTTATTTCATGATTTTTCCGTAATGTGTCAAAGGGATTTGATTTTTCCTTTTCCGCAGGCGTACTACACGGTTGTTTATCATGATAGATGGACATGGTCAGCTTGCCAAAGAGAAATTGAGCTGTTTCTATTAAAAATGTATAAATTAAGAGATACTACAACAGCCCCAATAAAGGGAGTGAGGATTTTGTTTATAAATGATTCAGGTTAGTTAATAAATGAGAGGATTCAATGCATAAATTGTTTTTAATCGTTAAATCCTATCCAATATGGATACTATTACTAGCAATATATATTTCACTTGGTCATAGTAATAATAAGCTGGATAATTTAATCGAACAACCATTAGATCCACACCCGGTGCTTGAACTTACAGAATGGGAAGTCTATAATGGTGATAAACCTGTTGAAGACGTTTTTTCGATGACTGCTATAGGGTGGAAAAAAGAGACGCTTAATAAGGAATGGTGGGGAGATAATACAATTAAGTGGTTCCGCAGGAAAGTCGTTATCCCCGAAGAATTTAAAGATAGGGATGTCATTCTAATCGTTCGGGTAAATGATCATGGTGAAGTATATTTGAACGGTAAATGGGTGTTTGAAGCGAGTAGGGTTTCTGGACGAGGTGTATTATTTGAACCTGCGAAATCCAGAGAAAGTCTGACGTTAGCGGTGAAAGTCTATAATACAGGCTATTGTGGACGTTTTTTTCAAGCAGATTTGAGAGCATATCCTTCCGGTTATGGCCGGTTAATAAAAATTTTATCAAATATAGAAGAATTGAAACCAGGATCTGGATTATTTATTCAGCAGTTGAAACGTGCTGTATCTGCCCCTGAGGAAGCATCTGACCCGGATTATGACGACAGCGACTGGGAAATGGTCAATATCGGCGATAGGTGGAAAGGGGAATATATTCATGCCTGGTATAGGGGCATGATCAAATTACCTCAAGAGATTGACGGTTTTGCAGTAAATGGCAGCACCATTCGTCTTTTTACAAATGCCAATGATAAAGGGGAAATTTGGCTTAGAGGAAAAAAACTGCAGGAATTAGATGATGAGAGTGATGTTGTCATTATCAGAAATGCCGTTGCCAACGATTCTTTTCAATTAAGCATAAAAGTCATTAATAGTCGCGGCGCGGGCGGATTACGCTATGCGCGTATTATTACCGAAGATGCTCACCAATTAAATCTGAAGCACCAGAAACTCATGGCTCAGGCTGACAGACTAGACCGCTATTTTCAAAGACATCCAAGGCCTGATACTGGATGGATAATAACTGCCTCGAACTTATTAGAAGAAATCCTCAAACAGGATATAATGCCCGGCGAAAAGATTAATTTATTGTGCGACCAATTTGAATTATTGGGGAATGATCTAAAAGGTCAACCGGTATTCTTAGTACCACCTTATTTGCAGGATGTGCGCGCAGATGGTATAACCATTATGTGGGAGACAGCATATCCCAATACCGGTAAAATAGAGTTCGGAATAGGGCAGGAATTAGCAGAAATAATAACCGGTCAATATGCTCCGACAACTATACATAAAATTACACTGCTGGGCTTAGAGGCAAATACCTCTTATAATTATCGGGTAATCTGCGGTAATATGTCCATTCCAGTTCAGATCTTTCATACAAAAAAGCCACGGGAAGCCAGCTTTAAATTCGCCTGCTACGGAGATAATCGCAGCTACCCAAAGGTGCATGAAAATCTTGTGAAATTAATTGCAAAAGAAGATGTTGATCTCGTATTTAACGTAGGTGATGTAGTCACCAAAGGAGCAAATATAATGGAATGGGTAGATGAATATTTTTATCCTCTGCGTTATTTTGCTGGTTACGTACCATCTTATATAGCTATTGGTAATCATGAATATGGCGGATATTGGGATATAAAGAAAGTGCCGCCCTTTGAAGAAAGGGTCCATCATCCTACTCATACGACCGGGAGTATAGAATATTGGTTCTCCTTTGATTATGGCGGTGCTCATTTCATTATACTAGATCCAAATAAAGATAATGGACCATTAGGGGATCGCATTCCTCCAGGTAGCCAACAGTATGAATGGTTTAAAAGTGATATCGAAAAAGCAAAACAAACAGCTGAATGGATTTTTGTATTTTTTCATCAGCCGCCGTATTCGGAATGCTGGTCCGGTGGATATTATGATGGCGAACCTCATTTACGTCAAGAAATCGTTCCAATCATTGAAGCAAATGGTGTCGATATTGTTTTTAGCGGACACACACACGATTATGAACGCGGCTTATCTCATCCGCCATATGACCCAAAGTACGGAACAGGAAATAATGCAGTTTATATCATAACAGGTGGAGGGGGAGCTGATCCTGATAACCATAAATATGTTGAATGGGAACAAATAGATTTGCCAGACCATGCGGCAGATCCTGACAGTGATACTACGGATGAAGGTCTCTATTATCAGTATCATTACTGTCTTATAGAAATTGATGGACAACAATTAAAATTTTCTGCGATAAAAATGAATGGAGATGGGTCATACGGCGGAGTGCTAGATTCATTCCAATTACAGCATTAACGATTTTATAAATTATAAAATAGAGTTGATTATTATGAAATTTACAATTTCTCTTTTCAGAGTTATGTGCAAAAAGGATATTTTAAATTCTTTACGCAGAGCAAATATTTATCTTATTACCCTTATATGCTTGATATTTTCAGGGATGAAAGGAATTGCCCAGGATGAAGATTTATCTGTTATAAGTGGTTGGTTAAAGTACACCGATCGTCAAAATGCATTGTATCATCATCTTAGCAATCAGGCATTTGAATTATTAGCTGCAAGATTAGCTGAGATAGAAAAACTAAAAACCCAGAGTCAATGGGAAAAAAGGCAAGATAAGGTTCGACAAATACTACTGGATATTGTGGGGCCGTTCCCTGAAAAAACACCTTTAAATGCAAAAATAGTTGGTGTGATAAAGAAAGAGGATTATCAAGTTGAGAAGATAATTTTTGAATCCAGGCCACAATTTTACGTAACGGCATGCCTTTTTAAACCTTTTGGTTTGCAGGTAAAAAATCCGGCCATACTCTATTGCAGCGGGCATAGCGATATTGCATTTCGAAATATACCCTATCAAACAGCGATCATCAACTTAGTTAAGAAAGGATTTATCGTATTGGCATTTGATCCTGTTGGGCAGGGTGAGCGCTTACAGTATTACGATCCAGAAATTGGTGAGTCCAGGATAGGTGGTCCTACTTTAGAACATTCCTATGCTGGTGCGCAATGCTTGCTAATAGCGAATTCGCAAGCCAAACACATGATTTGGGATGGTATCCGTGCCATCGATTATCTTTCATCGCGAGAAGAGGTGGATCCGAACAGAATTGGTATAACCGGTCGTTCAGGAGGTGGGACACAAGCGTCATATATTGCGGCATTCGATCAAAGAATATTGGCAGCAGCTCCCGAGTGTTACATTACCAGTCTGAAGAGATTATTTGAGTCGATCGGGCCCCAAGACGCTGAACAAAATTTTTATCATGGCGTTGCCAGTGGTATCGAACATGCCGATTTGTTTGAAGTCAGAGCTCCTAAACCGGCCTTGTTAATCGCAACTTCACGGGACTTTTTTAGTATCCAGGGGGTCAAAGAAACCGTCGCCGAAATCGCACAGGCATATAGCGCATTCGGTAAGAAAGATCATTTTAAGCAGGTCGAAGACGATGAAGGACATTCTTCGACCACGAAAAACCGCGAGTCCATGTATGCTTTCTTCCAGAAACATCTTAATTTACCCGGAGATTCGACGGATTTAGATATTAAGGTTTTGAATTCCGAAGAGTTAAAAATTACCAGCACAGGTCAGATCTCAACTTCAATGGGTGGCGAAACGGTATATAGCATAAATCTATCCGAATCGCAGGACCTAATTGAGAAATTGAATCAATCCCGAAAAAAATTGAATTTCCATCTTTTAAATGTATTAAATAACGCTAAAAAACTTGCCGGATATAGTATTCCTGAGAAAACCAACTCCTCCGTTTACCTTGGTCGTTACCAGCGCGAAGGATATTTTGTCGAGAAATATTTTATTCAAGGAGAAGGGGATTATGTTGTACCGCTCCTGGTCATGTCCCCGAATAATAGTGAGAAAACCCCATGTATTATTTATCTTCACCCTGATGGTAAAACTGTTCAGGCAGGACCCGGTCAGGAAATGGAGTTTTTTGTTAAAATGGGATATACTGTAGTAGCGCCGGATTTGATTGGATTGGGAGAAATGGGTCCGGGCAGCATCAAAGGTGATGCCTATAATTTCAAGGTAGGAAAAGCTTCTTATAACATTTGGTTTGGGGCATTACAAATAGCGCGAAGTCTGGTGGGAATTCGTGCTGGTGATATTATTCGTGTTATTAATTATGTTAGAAGCCGTGCAGATATCACTACTGAAAATTTAGGTGTTGTTGCCAGAGAAGAATTAAGTCCGGTGTTGTTACATGCAGCCGCATTTAATGAAGGGATTAAAAAAATTGCGCTTATCGAGCCACTTATCTCTTATCGTTCGCTCATTATGCATGAATTTTATAAGCCTATTTTCATACTCAGTTCGGTTCCAGGTGCATTAACTACTTATGATCTTCCTGATCTTTGTGCAACAATCGCACCGCGAAAATTACTTATGATAAATGTATGCAATCAAAATGGAATATTAGAACTGGATGAGTTGGCCAAGGAAGAATTGGAGTTCGTAAAGACGGCATATCTGTCTGCAGGAGCTGCGAAAAATATAGAAATTCGTAAGTGGGAAGCACATCAGAGCAGGGATGAGGTATTTTCAACATGGCTACAATAAAATTATTCTTCATCATCTGTACATTAATTGTTTACGCATGTTCAACCAATCATGATTTAATCACTGGCAGGGATGCAATTTTTCTGAATGCAGCACAAAACGGAGCGTTGGCCAATCAAGCATGGCAACGCAGTCAACGATTCGTTGAAGGATGGTTGCAACACGCTGACCCCGAAACCGGCCTGATTCCCAGAAATTTAGCCCGTGATAAAGACATATGGAATGCACGGGATGCAGCTGCCGATAATTATCCTTTCATGGTTTTAACAACGGTTTTTACCGACCGAAATATGTTCAACGGCATCATGCTGGATATGTTACACACAGAAGAACGCTTAACATCCCGGATAGGCCACTTACCGGATACCTATTCTTTTTCAAAAAATGGCTTTAAAGACGATAAGATTGATATTAACCGGATTATTTTTGGTTCTTCTGAATATGTAAAAGATGGTTTATTACCGCTTACAGAGTGGCTTGGTAATTCGCCATGGTCAGTCCGCATGATAGCTATCGTTGAAGATATCTGGAACGAGGCACACGTTTCAACACCATATGGTAACATCCCCTCAGAAAGTCATGAAATAAATGGCGAATTATTGCAGGTGATGTCCCGGCTTTACTGGATGACAGGAGAGATAAAATATCTGCAGCGGGCTTTTAGACTAGCAGACTACTATTTGTTGGGTGACACCAGAATACATAAGAGCGAACGTATACGGTTGCGGGATCACGGATGCGAGATTATTGGCGGTTTATCCGAAATCTATCTGGCCGCCCATTTTGCAGCGCCAGAGAAAAAAAAGACCTGGCAGAAGCCGATGCAACAACTGTTTGATCGAATTCTCGAACTGGGCGGAAATGAACATGGTATGCTTTATAATTGGATCGATCCAATTAATGGAACTCATGATGATAAACTATGTGATACCTGGGGATACAATTATAACGCCTATTATACACTGTATTTAATTGATGGAACTGAATCGTATCGCAAAGCGGTTGTAAAAGTTTTGTCAAATTTGAATGAGCATTATCGTAATTATGATTGGGAGGGGGGTAGTGCAGATGGGTATGCCGATGCTATTGAAGGGGCAATAAATCTTTATAATCGTGAACCTATTGCTTCCGTCACGGAATGGATTGATAATCAGATACGGATTATGTGGAGCAAACAACAGCCGGATGGCATTATTGAGGGGTGGCACGGAGATGGTAACTTTGCGCGGACTACGATTATGTATGCGCTATGGAAGACCAAGGGTTTAAGTGTTCAGCCCTGGCGTGAAGATGTGCAGATCGGTGGAGAATGGCATGATGATATTTTATATATCTTTATAAAATCAAACAAATCCTGGAAGGGGAAAATTATCTTTGATTCTCCAAGATATCTCCAAAACTTACATCTACCGCTGGATTATCCAAGAATAAATCAATTTCCACAGTGGTTCACGGTAGATGCTGCAATACGTTATCAGATTCAAAGCGAGCGGCCATCTACGTCCTACCAGCTTTCAGGACAGGATTTACTGCAAGGCTTCCCCGTAAACCTCACCCAAGCACGAACATTACTTATTGCATTAAAAGTATTATAATCTGCGAAAATATCAAATCATCTGGAGTGTTTAAGTTGAAGATTAACCACTTAGTATTTTTGGTTATTAGTTATAGTCTGTTTGCGTACTCTCAGCAAAATCAAAATTCACTTCCTCCAATACAACTTTCTTGTGAACTAATGGAATTTCCAGAAAGAGCTGTGATAACAGATATGCATCCTGAATTCAGCTGGGTCATGAATTCGAAGCAACAAAATGATTCACAACTGGCCTACCAGATACTGGTTGCTTCAAGCTTAGAAAGTCTGGATAAAAATGAGGCAAATATGTGGGATACGGGAAAAGTAGAATCTAATAATTCAATAAATATAGAATATTCAGGTAGCGCACTACTTTCGCATTCAAACTATTACTGGAAGGTAAGAATCTGGGATAAAGATGATACGGTCAGCCCTTATTCAGATCCACAAATGTTTCGTACAGGCAAGCTAACCGGAGGGTATAATACAGATCGATATCCTCTTGAACAGCGCGAAATTATACCCGTTACATTTATCAAGAAAAAAGCAGGCCATTATTTTATTGATTTCGGGCAGGCAGCATTTGGTACGATACAAGTCACGTTGAAGTGTAAATATATAAAACATCAGGTTGAGGTATTACTTGGTGAAAAACTGAAATCCGAAGATGAAATTGATGATAATCCTGGAGGATCCATTCGTTATCGTAAAATGGTGTTGGAATTGAAGCAGGGCACACATTCGTATATCGTCCCGATTACACCTGACGAGCGAAATACCAGAGAGAACGCCATTAAAATGCCTGATTATACCGGAGAAGTGATGCCGTTCAGATATTGTGAGATTATTAATTCCCCCTCGGAAGTAACCGCCTCAGACGTCAATCAGTTAGTGGTACATTATCCGTTTAATGAAAAAGCATCCAGGTTTACCTGCTCAGATACAGTTTTAAATGATGTCTGGGACCTGTGCAAGTATACCATTAAAGCGACCAGTTTCTGTGGGGTGTATGTGGATGGAGACAGGGAGCGCATACCTTATGAAGCGGATGCGTATATTAATCAGTTATGCCATTATAATGTTGACAGCGAATATACGATGGCTCGTTATAGCCATGAATATTTAATTCGGCATCCCACCTGGCCGACAGAATGGATTCTGCATTCGGTCCTAATGGCATGGGCCGATTATCTATATACAGGAAATAAAGAGTCCATGGCTTATTATTATGATGATTTAAAAGCCAAAACGCTTTTAACATTAGCCAGAGAAGATGGATTGATCAGTACGAGAACAGGTTTGGTAAGCGGCGAGGTGTTACAGGCGATTCACTTTAAAGGCGAACTTCGAGATATTGTTGATTGGCCGCCAGCATCATTTACCAAAAGAGATAAAGGGGAGCGTGACGGGTACGTTTTTACTGATATTAATACGGTTGTCAATGCGTTTCATTATCAGGCGCTGCATCTCATGAGTAAAATTGCGAACGCCCTTGATAAAACCAAAGATGGCGATATTTTTAAAACTAAGGCGGATTTGGTGCGACGTTCCATAAATAAAAATCTCTTTGACTATCAGCGTGGTATATATGTTGATGGTGAAGGGATAAATCATTCTTCTCTGCATGCGAATATGATTCCGTTAGCCCTTGGAATTATCCCTGAAGAATATAGACAAACAGTTGTTTCCTTTATCAAATCCAGAGGCATGGCATGCAGCGTATATGGCGCCCAGTATTTGTTGGAAGCGTTGTATGCAGCAGGCGAAGATGAGTATGCGCTCTCTCTGATGACCAATCCTTCTGACCGCAGTTGGCCTCACATGATTTACAATGTTGGTACCACGATCACATTAGAGGCATGGGATAAGAAGTATAAAGAAAATCTGGATTGGAATCATGCCTGGGGTGCAGCCCCTGCGAACATTATCCCAAGATATGTAATGGGTATTCAGCCCCTTGAACCTGGCTTTGCGAAAATTCTGATAAAACCCCAGGTTGGTACTTTAAAATTTGGAAGTATGGATTTACCTACGATAAGGGGCAAGATTCATATAGATTTTGAGTATGAACAGAATTCGTCGTTTTTAATGAATATTGATATTCCAGCCAACACAACAGCTAAAGTGTATTTACCGGTATTTAAAAGTAACAGCCCGACTGTTGAGATGGATGATCTAGAATATGAAGGCACGATAATTGGAAAGTATATTATGCTGGATGATATCGGATCAGGTCAGCATAAATTTATAAGGAAAATAAAATACTAATGTTACATCGTCAATTGGGATTGGATTATCTGTGGTAGGCTTGAGTTATATACTAAAAAGGATAGTCTATGAAAACAAATAGAAATTGGATTATAGAAACTATTAGTCAATTTATTGTAATGTGCATGGTTTTGTCATCAACCTTATTTTCTCAAAATTTAAAAATTTGGCAAGTTATCGTGGATAACAAATTAATGAATGATGAAGCGATTAAGGTTGCACTGAGCGACTTGCAGGAAACAGGAATAAATATGGAATTGCAATTTCAAATCTCCGGTACAGATGCAAAACTGAGTAAAAACTCCATTCTGGTTGGATCGCCCGATCGTAATGACCTAACAAGGGAATTATTTCAAGACGGTAGAATAGAATTATCGGGTATTGATGATCCCCAGGGATATGAGATTATGACCACAATTTTAAATAATAATACTATAATAGTTATATCTGGTGGTTCGCTTTTAGGGGATGTATATGGTTTGTATTGGATGTGGGATAGAATACGCGTATTCAAAGATGTCCCTGAGATCAATGTTAGACGAATTCCAGAACTAAAGATACGCTTTACAGGAGGTGGAAGCAAAGAGGCAATCAGAAATGCGCTCAGATCTGGTGCTACATGGGTGTGGGGTGGTATATCGGTGAACGACCTTATCCCATGGGATGTCGAACCTGAAAGAGGCAACAACGCTAAAAATCGGGAAAAAATGAAAGAGCTGATAGAATATGCACACGCACTACATCTGAAATTTTTTGTTGCTGAAGATGAATTTTCATATCACCCATCATTATTAGACGAATTTGCCGCAGTGGCCTCTCCAAATGATCCTGCATTTTGGGATGCCGTTCAAACAAAATACAGGCGGCTTTTAAAAACCTTATCCGAAATTGACGGAATAAGAATTCGTACCGGTGAGTCGACTCGTGTTGGGGGGAATTATAAAGCACTTGATGTGATGCATGAAGGTGAAGGCTGTGATTGGAGTCTGGCTAAGAGATACAGGACATTTGTTAAAAAAATATACAACGTGGTGGTAGGTGAGTTTGATAAAATATACTACCAGAGAACCTGGGTTACCAGCGCCCATGAACAGCATTCCATGGCAACGGTTTATCAGGAAATTTTTACTGACGCTATTCCGGTAAAAAGTCTATACCTTTCGCCCTATCTGAGCACTACAGATCGCTATTTTCACCAGCCTTATAATCCAACATTTAATTTAACACCGCATAATATGATTGTGCTGCTGGCACCTTTAGATTATCACAGCCATGGTGGTGTCAATACATTCCCCACGTTTCCGGGACAATACTTTCAAGCCGGGTTGCAAACAATACTGTCTTCACAAAGCACTAATTTGAAGGGAGTGGATTTTGGTACATCCCAGATTGATGATTGGAACACGCGGGCTGTGACGGCTTATACTGTTTCAAGGTTATCCTGGAACCATGATGATGATGTTGGAAAGATTGCCCGAGATTTTGCTTCGATTCACTTCGGTACTAAGGCTGCTAAGCTTATGGGTGATATTTACCTTGATTCACCTAATGCATATAAATATGGTATTTATATTGAACCGGTTTCCTACGGCGATTTCAGATCACTTCCCCACCTGCGTTTAACGACATTTCCTGCCAAAGGTTTACCACGACTTGATAGCGGTAAAAAGCATATAGAATTCCTGTATAAGATATATCTTCGTTGTAAACCTTGGATGAAAGAAACGCTGATGTATCTCGATCATGGATTGACTATCGCCGATTCAATGGTAACAAAATTTCAGGCAGTTAAGCCATTAATCAGCGAAAAAAATATAGCGCAGGAGGTTGCCAATGCTGTGGAGCTCACTTATCAACTGATCAAAACAAATGACCTGTATGTAAAAACGTTTTTTGCCTATTTTGAATACCGAGAGTACTCACATGCGCAAAATAAATCACGGCTTGTAAAATTATCAACTGAATTAAAGCGTTCCATGGAATCGTTTCTTAATACACCCGGCTGTGTTTACCGTCTAGATGGAATGGACCAACTCGTAAAGAATGTTGAACAAGCACTGTCTGACCTAGAAAAAGCAGAAAAAATATTAGCCAAAGCCCCTAATGATCAGGAGATAAAAGCGATTATTTTGAATTTACAGGAGAAATCTGCACGCGTACTGAATGAACACAAAAAAAATGCAGTAAAGTTGCTGCATTGGGAGGGCAGAGTAGACGGGCGCGATCTGGTGAAATTAAAAGCAGAACGACTCGAAATCGAACATCTTCGTTATGATCCCATTGCTGAAATGAAATACCAATTTTTTAATGCTTTACCTGCTGAGCCGGTAACAGTAATTCCTGTGGACATTGAATCCAGGTCATATAAACCCTTCATTTTGGAACAACCATCGAAAAGCAATGATTTTACTGTAACGATTTATCTCTCTGATTTTCCCTGTCATGGATACAGCTGGTGGAAATTTGATCTGTTTTATATAGCCAAGGAACCAGAAGAATTGGGATTAGCTGTACCCTGGCAAAATTAAACGAAGATTCTAATGCATCTAAAAAACATTAAAAAACCAGTAGCATGGATTACTTATTCAAATTTACCATCACAATGTTATCTAAAGGGGAAAATAGTATGAATAGAAAATCACTAGTATGCATTTTCCTTACTATAGCACTTTTAATTATAGGATATACTCTCACAGCAATTGCAGATGGCAAGCTGCTGCGAGGAGAAAAATGGCAGCGATTTACACTACAGGGAAAGACAGCTGACTTTTATGTTGCTCCCAACGGCAATGATTCATGGACCGGCATGCTGGATGCGCCAAATTCTGATAATAGTGATGGACCCTTTGCCACAATCGAACGGGCTCAACAAGCTGTCCGAGAATTAAAACAAAAAATATATAAACCTAAAGATAAACCTATAGAGAAACGTTGGATCGGATCGCCTCATGTATTTGGTACGGGCAGAGATATCCTGGTTGTAATCCGGGGTGGCTATTATGCATTGCAAAATCCGTTGGTCTTCAGTCCGGCAGACGGTGGTGAAAGGATCGAGACAAACCTTCCATCAGGTGCATTTGAATATCATAAGCTTAAGGACTATTATGTTACGTATGCTGCTTTTCCCGGTGAAATCCCAATTATATCCGGGGGAAAGCGAATAAATCATTGGTCTAGATCAAATGGGATATGGTTTACACCTATCAAACATATTACCGTTCAAAATTTTATTGTAAACGGAAAAATGCAAACACTGGCGCGTTCCCCCAATTCAGGTTATTTTACACCACCTAAATTCTCGAACTCAACAAAGGAATTGTTTTTTAAAGCAGGTGAACTCGAGCAGTGGCCGCAAATGGAGAACAACAGAGTGATCATGCTGCTGAGGTGGCATCGCGGTATAAACGCCTTTAGTAAAGTGGATGAAACAAATAATATTGCCTATTTAAAAAATCCTCAACCGGGTGTTGTTATTGTTCCACCGCGATACTATGTAGAAAACGTTAAATCATTGCTTGATGCCAAGGGTGAATGGTTTTTTGATCAAATAAAGGGAGAATTAAGTTACATCCCCTCGCAAGACATTAACGATCCTAACAGTGCAACTACGGTAGT
>SMTZ1_10015839_pt1 | contig 14760 bp, 12 predicted proteins | sample DeeMarSWOR136_30_FD_25667 | JGI IMG/M metagenome (IMG submission 25667) | reverse complement strand
TTGGAGCTAAGATTATAATACCTGGTGCAAGTAGTTCAAAAGGGGAGTATGGTGTTCCTTCAACAGGACCCTCTCCATATCCATATCTTAATAAAAGTATAAAAACGAGGGGATATCCAAAAATCCACACTAACTGAAAGATATCGCGAACCATTGATTTAAAATTTTTAATAGTTAAGTACCATATCTGTTTCAGATATATGGATTGTGATCGAAATTGTTTTTGTTCCATTAATCTCTCAACCTCCTACCAGTTAAATCGATAAATACATCCTCTAAAGTATTTTTACGTACAGAAAGGTCTTCCATTTTTACTTTAATAGTATCCATGATTTCAGAAACACGTCTTAATCCATCCAAGGCATTTATAATAATCCTAGTTTTTCCTACCGGTTTTCCCCACTGCACATAATCCAATTTAGTAGCTAATTTAATAATTTCCTCTCTTTGATCGATCTCCTTAACCTTAAATTCTAAAATATCACCTTCTCCTAATTTTCCTTTCAATTCATCTGGAGTACCTTTAGCAATAATTTTTCCATAATCAATTATGATAAGCTCATCCGAAAGATCATCTGCTTCTTCCATACTATGTGTTGTTAAAATAATAGTGCAATCTTTTTCTTGAAAATCTCGAATAAAATCCCATACAACTCGTCTTGATTGAGGATCAAGACCTGCTGTAGGTTCATCAAAAAACAATAACTCTGGTTCATGAATTACTGCCATTAATACATTGATTCGTCGTTTCATTCCACCAGAAAAACCCTTAACTAAATCATTTGAACGATCAAGTAAATTCATTTTACCTAGTAATTCATCTGTTTTTTCTTTATAGTCTTTTTTAGCCATCCCGTGCATTTGGGCAATTAAATGAATATTTTCTTTCGCTGTTAAACGTGGATAAAGTACAAGCTCTTGAGGACATACTCCTATACGTTTTTTTATCTCTCGAGCTTCCTTTTTAATATCAAAACCTAGAACTGTAGCATCTCCACTCGTAGGATGCAATATTGTTGACAACATTTTTAATGTTGTTGTCTTACCTGCTCCATTTGGGCCAAGAACTCCATATAATGTGCCTTTTGGAATCTGTAAATCTATACCATCAACAGCATGAATTTCATTAAAATATTTTTTTAAATTTTTTGTTTCAATAGCTAATTCCATTGGAAAAACCTTATTTATTTAAAGTATTAAAGTTCTTCTTTATTTGTTTTAATTTAAATTTTACTGCTTTGACAAAAATGCTCTTAATAAAAAAAGAATTTATTCATTAGCAAGACGTTCTAATACTTCTTCAAATTCTTTGTAATCTGATTCAGTTTCTACACAAACTGAAACATTTCTTAGATTACGATTTTTTTCCAATAAATATTTCCTTATTGTAGGAAGCATTGCTTCAGCACAAAGTTTTGACGTTATTCCCCTCATCTCTTTAGAGATTGGAGGATATAACAATGAAACCGCATTCGCATCATCAGCCAGCTTTAATGAATTCCATGTAGTTATCATTAACTTTTTGCTTTCATTTCCTTGTCCTGGTTTAGGACCATTAGCATGGATGATATATTTTGTGAAGTTACCTCCTGAAGTTATTACTGAATAACCTACAGGTAATTGTACTATTTTATTAATTATATGATTACATTCGACTTGCACCTTGGCTCCAGCTTTTCTTAACACATTACAACGTAATTCACCACTAGGCAATAATCTACTATTTGTTGGGATTACTATTGCTTCATATTCGGTATTAGTTATATCTCCGATAAAAATTTCAAGAATTGAATTGTTGATTATCAATTGATTCATTAGAAAAATAACTTTAGTATTAATATTTATATTTTTTTATATAGCTTAAAAATAATTATTCCGCAAATTAAGATTTATTCAATTCTATAATTCGCTTAACAGCTTTCTCCATATTTTGATCAATTATTTTAAGAACTTTTTCATACGTATCTCGCGAAGTATAATAAGGATCAATTATATCCAGATTATCCCAGTCTCCATTAAATTCTTTAAGTGTAAAAATTTTTTTCTCTATATTCGCTAAATTATTGAAATTTTTGATAATATCTTCTTTATGAGATTGTTCCATTGTAAGGATTAAATCTTGTCGTTCTAATAAGCTGCGATTTATAATTTTTGGATTAAAATTTAAGTGATTAATCCCTTTTGAATCTAAAAATTTTCTTGATTCTGGTTGCATATATGAGAAAGCATTTAAAAAACCTGCACTATCAAAAAATAAGTCTGCTCCATATTTCTTTGCATAAAATTCTCCAATATATTTACCAACAGGGCTTCTAGCGGTATTACCTGTACATACAATTAAAATATTGCGAATACGTTTCATGATGCTTATTTAATACTAAAATTGTAATAGAAATAAAATTTAGGATTAAGCAATCTACTACAAGATAGACTTATTGACACAAATATTAAATAATATAGGAACTCTAAAGATTATTAATAAAGTTATAGTTTTGAGATCTAACCATGAAGAGTGAACGTATCAAAAATTGGTTATATAAAGTATTTATTAGAGACATAGAAATATCGAAAAAGGCAATTATGTATTTATTTTTATCGTTCTTATCAATAGTTTTAACGCTAGAGATTATTATATTCAAATATGTAGTATTTAATCCTGACTTGGTTTATCCTACTGAAGACCAATTACTTGGAGTTTTAGTATTAATAGCTGTTTGCTTTTTAATTTCAGGTAGTATAGCAGATAGAGTTAAAAACAAAACTAATTTTTTTAATATTGCTTTCTTGATATGTATTTTTGGTTTATTTTTAACGATTTTTCATGGTTATCTTATCGAATCAATCGGATTAGTAATAGCTGTAATAGCTTTTACTCAGATGACGACAGTATGGTTTTCAACTTTAATTCATGAAACTAATATCTTGAATCGAGGCCGTATAACTGCTTTTTTGATTGTAATGTGTGTAATTTTTAGTATCATAAGTATAATTTTCGCTTACTACGAGATTTTATATAATTTATTTTTTATTGTTGGTCTTATTCTTCTATCCGGAGTTTATTGGGCTTCAAGGGAGTATAAGTACATAGAAACAGAAGAAAGACTTGAGTCTGAAGAAAAATTTAAAGAAATTATTTTTGAGAAACATTTCTTTAGGTATTCTACTAGTTTTACGATCTTGAGTTTTATCCTAGGTGATCTTGTGGCACATTTTGGCTTAGATATCGAAATTATTACGTTTTCATTGACTACTTTTATATATGTTATTATTGCGGGTTGTTTTTTTGATAATATTGGGAGGAAAATCTCAATAGTATTAGGAATATTCGTACTTTCTTTCTTTTTAATATCATCGGGTTCATTTTTTGGCAGTGACTACATTTTTGGAATGCGAACTCAAATTTATCTCTCAATTTATTATGGTCTTTCATTAGCTCCTCTTCTTCTCGCTATTTTTACAGTAGCAGGTGATTTTTCAACCGAACGAGGGAATTTAAAATATAGGGGACGTATAAATGGACTATTTATGTCATTAGTATTTATTGGTGTTTTACTTGGCTTTATATTTAGCAGGTGGATAAATGATCTTTATAGGACCTATCCCGAATTAAACAATTTTATACCAGAATTACCAACACGTTATGTTCCATTTCTGTTGATTATTCTACTTGTTTGGATGATGGCAATGAAAGAAACATTAGTATCAAAAGATAGTAAATGGGCAAACACACTAAAAACTCTATTTGTGTTTAATAAACATGGAGTCTGTCTCTATAATCACAGTTTTGAAAAAGGAGAATCATCAGAAGGAGGAGAAGAAATTGATGAGGATTTAATCTCGGGTGTCCTTTCTGGAGTAATCAGTATTATATCTGAAATAACACGCAGTAAAAAACAATTGAGAAAGATTGATAAGGAAGGAGCAAACCTTATTTTTACTTACGGTAAATATCACATTACGACTTTGATTACATCTATGGATTTACCTGTTTTAATCAAAAAGCTTGATGAATTTTCACGTGAGTTTGAGCATCGCTTTGAACCTTCTCTTAAAAGCTTTGCCGGTAATGTGGGGGTTTTTGAACCAACTAAATTTCTTATAGAAAAATATTTTAGCCAAAAATACCCTTTTATGAGTGAGTAATGGCACATATTAAGTCTCCATATTCTTATTTATTTCAATAATTTTTTCAATAATTTTTATTACCCCATTTTCAATTCTTGCGAGAACCTCATTATATTGTTCTTTTGATAAATCAAAAGGGTCTTTAATTTCAAGATTTTCCTTTTCTCCAGCATAATCTAATAATAAGAAGACTTTTTTGTCTAAATCTTTAAGCTGTTTAAACTTCCTTTTTAATTTATCTATATGGTGTTTTTGTTCAAATCCTAAAATAAGATCATGTTCTTGTAATAAATTAACATCAATTTTTTTTGTTTTAAAATTATTTATCTCAATCCCTTTAGATTTTAAATAATTAATAGTTCCTGGTTGAGCAGTTTTATAATAGTGGTAAAGTCCGGCTGAATCAAATTCTACATCTTTCAATTCCGCTTTAAATTTTATTTCTTTCAGCCATTTAGAAAAAGCTTCGGCAAAAGGACTTCTACAAGTATTTCCAGCGCAAAAATATAGAATTTTCTTTATCTTAGTCATTTCATATCATTCTACTTCCTTTTCTTAATAAAATTCATAACTTTAAAAAAAAATTATGATTAAATTCAAAAATGAATAAAAATATTCTTCAAAACAAAGTATAATTTTACCTATTTTCGAATGAATTATATATGGATAATGAAATTATTTTTGAAGAATATGAAGAAGATCTAGAACCACTTTTTCCGCCAAAATCGAGTTATACTTTCTTAGTTGGACCGGGAATTTCAATTTATCCTCCCACAAATATGCCTTCAGTCATGGTTATTGTAAAGAGTCTATTAGAATTATGTGCACCTGTAGAAGAAGTTGGAAATTTACTTTCATTAGAAAAATTAAATTATGAACTTGTAGTAGAAAAGATACAAAATGAAATTGATGAAAATTTGAGATTTTTAGATTATCTAGATGAAATTTCAGAACCAAATCTTATTCACTTCTTTTTAGCAAACGCTATAATATATGGAAATTATGTAATAACTACAAACTTTGATTATATGATTGAACATGCTTTAATGCAGTGTTTGGATAAAAAGTGGCATAAAGACATAATCCCTGTTATTACTAAAGAAGATTTTATATTTTATCAAGATCCAAAAAATCTAATCAATTCAGGAAGATATCCCATATATAAAATTCATGGTTCTAAACGTAACATCATAACAAAAAGAGATACTAAAGATTCATTAATTACAACTATTAGTGCTTTAGAAAAGGAAAGAAATGAAGGAAAAACTTTCGCGATTGAACCATATAAGAAACAAACTGTTTATAATTTAATGAACAAACGCACTTTGGTCGTAATAGGTTATTCTGGAAGTGATGATTTCAATATGGGTCCTACTTTAAGAGAGTTACCTTTTCTTGGAAAAATTATATGGATTGAACATATACAAGAAAATCAAACAAAGATTATTCATTTTAAAGGAGAAGAGAACATAAAAAAAGAGAACAACTCTCATCTAGAACAATTATTGAAAGAAATTTCTATAAATGGAGATTTTGAGATAATATTAATCAAAACTAATACTAAAAATCTTATACATTTAAATTTATGGAGAATTTTTTTCCCAGATTCTTCGATAGAGGAATTTATTCCAATAGAGTCAAAACAAAAAATACAGAGATTTTCTGAATGGATTAAACCATTATATCAAGACACTTCTCAAATTGATAAATATAAACTCGCAACACAATTGTATTTTTTTTTGAAAGAGATCAATGCCACCATGAGATGCTCTGAAATTGGTTTAAAAAAAGCTATGGAAGTAAATGATCTGTCCTCGAAATCATATTTTCTCAATTTTTTAGGTTTAATAAACCAAGTTAAAGGTAAATATAATACCGCATTGAAAGATTATGAAGAATCTTTAAAAATTGATAAGTTATTAGGTAATCTTCAAAGAAAAACCACAGTTCTCAATAACATAGGATCAATATATCTCACTAAAGGAGAATATGAATTAGCTTTAGATAAATATCAGGAAGCATTGACTCTTAGTGAGAAAATAGGAGATTTATCTAGAACAGTAGTTACTCTTATTAATATTGGAAGGATCTACGAGATTAGAAACGAGCTAGACGCAGCTTTGGAAATATATAAGCAAGCATTAAAAATTACTGGAGAAATAGGCAATTTAAATCGTAAAGCTCTACTTTTGGATAACATTGGTATGATACATAGTACTAAACGGGAAAATGAGTTAGCTCTTCAACATTATGAAGAAGCATTGAAAATTACAGACCAGTTGGGGGATCTCTATGGGAAGCTTATTATTCAAAACAATATAGGAAGATTATTTGATGAATCCCATAATTTTAAAGAAGCTTTTGAACGTTATAATCAAACAGTACAAATAGCTGAATTATTAGGTTATCCTTCTAAAAAAGCAGGTTGTATTAATAATATTGGATCATTATACTTAGCTGAAGGAAAACAAGAATTAGCTTTAGATAAATTTAAAGAAGCCCTTGATATTGAAAGAAAATTAGGAGATCCATTAATGATTATAACGTATCTAAATAATATTGGTATAATTCATAATAATCGTGCTGAATATAATCTTGCTCTAAACGTTTATAGAGAAGCTTTAAAAATTGCTACAAAAATAAAAGATCTCTCTAAAAAAGCACTTTTCCTTACTAAAATTGCTTCAATTGATATGATACAAGGTAATAATTCCTTAGCTATTGAAGAATATGAGCAAGTAATTCTAATTTTTGAAGAACTTGGAGAATTCTCAAATAAAGCTGCCAGTTTCAGTAATTTAGGAAAAATTTATGAGAATTTTGGTAATTATAATGAAGCAGTTAATGCTTATGCAGAAGCTTTCAATATAGATGATAAAATTGGAGACTTATTTGGGAAAGCAAATGATTTATACAATCTGGGAAGACTATTTGAGATACGAACCGAATTTCGTAGGGCATTACTTAATTTTAAGGAAAGTGGAAAAATTTTTGGTCAATTAGGTCAAGAACAGTATGTAAATGTAATTAATCAAAAAATAAATGATTTAAATTGGAAAATAAGTAACCAATAATTCTTATTTCTCTATACATGTAAAATTTTAAAATAAATGTTTGATAAAAATAAAATTTTAAAGTTATCATTAGTATTTTATTATAACTTCTATTAAGAGAAAAACCGAGCTTACTATTGAGACTTAAAACTGATTTCTTAATTATAGAAAATTTTATTAATCACAAAAGAACGCCTACATGAAAGTAGTACGTATTATGCTCAAGGAGGTATAGCTTGTGTTTGGAATGATAATGACAATTTTGAGAGGCATATTAATGACACAATGATTGCTGGAAATGGCCTTTGTGATGAAAATGTTGTAAGAAGGATAATAACTCAGGCTCCACAAAGAATAAAAGATTTAGTTAATTTAGGTGTGGAATTTGATAGAAATAAAAATGGAGACTATGATCTTGGAAAGGAAGGAGGTCATTCAAAAAGGAGAATATTACATGTAAACGACCAAACGGGTCAAAATATTGAAAATACTCTTGTAAATGTCGTAAAAAAGCTTAACAATGTGGAAATTAAAGAATATTGGTGTGCTATTAATTTATTCGAATCAAATCTAAAATGTCATGGAGCTTATGTTTTAGACCAAGAGAATCAGGAAATTCATAATATTGCCGCAACATCAACAATTCTAGCTACGGGAGGTGCAGGTAAAATATATCTTTATACTACAAACCCAGATATAGCCTCAGGAGATGGTATTGCAATGGCATATCGTGGTGGTGCTACAATAAAAAATATGGAATTCTATCAGTTTCATCCAACATGTTTATATCATCCTTATGCTAAGTCTTTTTTAATAACTGAAGCGATGAGAGGTGAAGGGGCAATTCTTAAAGATATAAGAGGTAATGAGTTTATGGGGAATTATCATCCTCAAAAAGATTTAGCTCCTCGTGATATTGTTTCGCGAGCTATTGATGCTGAACTTAAAAGGTCAGGTGATGATTATGTTTATTTAGATATAGCCTCTTATAGAAGCCCTGAATTTATTAAAGATCATTTTCCAGGTGTATATAACACTTGTTTGCATTTTAATATCGATATCACCGAAGATCCTATCCCTGTGGTACCCGCTGCCCACTACTGTTGTGGAGGTGTTAAAACAGAGATTAATGGAACTACAGATGTAAAAAATTTGTTTGTTATTGGTGAATCTGCATGTACGGGATTACATGGTGCAAATAGATTAGCCAGTAATTCACTTCTTGAGAGTTTAGTTTCAGCGTTTGAATGTGCAAATCATTTAGCAGAAAAAATCCTGAATTTAAAAATTAAAGAATTTAAATCCTGGGAACCTGGTAATGCTGTCCCTTCTACAGAAGCAGTTGTAATCAGCCAAAATTGGGATGAAATCCGTAGATTTATGTGGAATTATGTTGGAATAGTTCGAACTGATTTACGTCTTCAACGAGCAAAGAAGCGGATAAATCTGTTACAAGATGAAATAGACCAATATTATTGGGATTTTAAAATAGAAAAGAATCTGGTTGAATTAAGAAATCTTGCAACAGTAGCAAAAATAATTATTGTAAGTGCAATTTCAAGGAAAGAAAGCAGAGGAATTCATTTCAATGTGGATCATCCAAATCAATCTAAAAAGAGTAGATCCACAATTATTAGAAGACCCTGGTAATGTTAAGGAAACATTTTTCTTTATTTATTTTTGTTCTTTAATTAGTTTATCGATTTTTTGCAAACCATTCTACAGCATAATCAACAATAGCTTGTTGTGAGAGTAATCTAGCTTCTGCTAACCCAACTTTTTTTGGGATGTAATTAATTTCAGATTCAAAATCTTTACCCAATTGGTCAAAATCCTCAGTATCATGGTTTAATTCTTTCCATTCAATCCATTGTCTATTATTATTTATTATCATAGCAGTTCCATTCATCTGATATTTTTTTCCCGAGTAATTACTTCTGTATTCTGCAAGATGTAATGAAGTATTATTTTCATGAGAAACACCTAATAAAACAATAAACCCATTAAGATTATATATTCGAGCAAGCGGAGAATCTTCACCTAGATCAGCGATTAATTCATGATTATCTATGATATATTTGGTATTTTTACCCCACGCGGCAAAAGATGATACAGGATGGAGACTACGAATAACATTTGGCCATTTTCGAAAGGTCTCAGCAATCTTACCAACTCCTCGAGTAGGTGTTATATCTGGATGAAAAGCTGGTGTCTCTTCTTTAATAATCTTCCACCAGCTTTCGGGAACAGGGGGATTCTGCCATTTAGATGGATCTGTGTTATCACCTGTAAATGTTGGCATAACTAATGTTCCCTCTGGAGTGATAATGTCTATTAATGCTTGTATTACAGAGACAGATCCTCCTGCAGTCCATCCAATTTTACTAAGAGAACTATGTATTATTATTACCATTCCTGGTTTTATGCCTAGGTTTAAAAAATCGTTTTTTAATGACTTTACGGTGTTAGGTTGGTCAGTTATTTTAACAACATCCAGTTCAGATTTTATATTTCCCATAAAACATAAGAAATATTGAAAAATAAAAAAACTTATGAATATTCGAAATAAACTCTAATTAATAAGATGGCAACTAAGAAAATATATTCGCTCTTTCGTAAAAAGATTGAAGAGTTAAAGATCTCTAAAGAAGATGAAAAAAAGAAAAAGTATCGAGTAATAATTTCATTTGAGGATGCCTCAAACCGAGATAAATTTGTATCAAAATATAAAAATTTACAAATTTTAGAAAATTTTGATCTAATTCCGTCAATATTAGTGAATTTAACTGAAAATGAAATAAGTAGTTTCAAAAACGAGAATTTAATTAAACAAATAGAAGAGGATCAAAAATTATTCGCTTCAATGTTAGAAGTATTAGAGATCTTAGATTTATATGATTATAAAACCTCACAGATATTATACACTGGAAAAGATATAACAGTTGGAATAATTGATGATGGAATAGATAACAGCTATGTTTCATTCTCAAAAATCCCTATAAATCATTTTATATTAAGTAATAAAACTAAAACAAATGCATTTAAAGTTGGGACTGTTAATGTAACTCATGGAACAGTAATGGCTAGTATAATTTGCAATCAATTTAGAGATTCAAATGATATTTATATCGGAATTTCTCCTAAAGTAAAATTAAATGATTTTAATATTTCAAATGAAGCAAACACTGCTTATATGACTAATATACTAAAAGTATTTGATCTAATAATCGATCAAAAGCTTGATGTTGATATTCTACTGATACCTTTTATTAGTAAAGATCCTTCAGATGGAATGGATGTTCTATCATTTGCTTGTAATAAATTAGTGGATAATGGAATGATAATAGTATGTCCTGCAGGTAATTTTGGTCCAGAATCATCGAGTATAGGAAGTCCAGGCGCTGCAAAAAATGTAATTACAATAGGGGCAATTAACAAAGATCTTACGATTCCTTATTATAGTGGGAGAGGTCCTACATTAGATAAGAGAATGAAACCAGAATTTTGTTTACCTGGCTCTAACATTAAAGTTCCGTTATTAGAAGATTTTCACGTAAAAGTTACAGGTACTAGTGTTGCAGCTTCTATTGGAGTAGGAATTATTGCACTCATTAAGGAATCACATCGTATGTTAACATCAAATGATATTTTAGAAATCATTAAAACTGCAAGTATTAATTTGAACCATGAAAATAATGAACAAGGTTTTGGAATTCCAAATGTGGTGAATCTTTTTAAAAATTTAGATCTGTACCAAGAGAGGGTGCTTCCATATAGTTATTTAATAAGAAGATCCTTAAAAGTATCAATAGAACTTTTTATATTAATACTAATTTTATTTTATCTCTCTTTTTTTTTTATGATTTCTTAGTTTAAAATGAGAGGTAGTTAATTATTTATCCTATTTTACATATTGCTGTTCCCCTGTTAATTTTCGAGATTCCACAAATAAAGAAATTCAAAATTAATAGATTGGCACTTATAATTGGAACACTATTACCTGATATTATTGATAAAACATTTTTTCTTCTTGGTATAGGTGGTGGGAGAATGATTTCTCATACACTTCTCTTCACTTTTTTGAGTTTCTCTATACTCCATTTAATTACTAAAGGAAATAAGAGTGTTTCATTACCATTTTTAGTAGGGACAGGATCTCATCTAATTCTTGATTTACCTTATGTTCCTTTATTATACCCTTTTATTTATTATGACTTTCCAGTTATTGAAGAACCAATATGGTATTGGATAACAAATTTATTCAAAAATCCACTCATCATTATAACCGAGTTAATAGGAATTGGGATATTATTACTAATATTAATACACAATAAATTATACCATGCAAAGGATATTATTTATTATCTCAAAGGAACTATTGACCTTTTAAGAGAAGAGAAATTAGAGCATTAAAAATTTAATTGATTTTCTTATAAAACTTGGAATCAAATTTAATTTTTTATAGATTAAGATTATCAGTTTAATAATTTACATATGAAATATTTAATATTGATCTTATTTATTTTAAAATAGAATATGAGTGAAGATAAGACACTCCATATAATAATTGATCATAGAGAAAACAAACTAAAGACTATATTAGATAAGAAAAAAGATAAAATAACTTATGAATCAACACAATTAGATATCGCTGATGTTGTTATTTCTGATGAGGTTGCCATAGAAAGAAAAGAAGGTTTTGATTTTGTATCATCCATAATGGATAATAGATTATTTGAACAATTACTCCGTTTAAAAGATACATATGAATATCCTATATTGATTTTAGAAGGGTTGAATGATGATGTATTCGAAAATACAGGAATGAAAATATCATCTATCTATGGAGCACTTTCTTATATCTCATATAAATTAGGCATTTCTGTGATTCCTACAAGAAATTTAGAAGATACAGCAATACTTATTGAGAGAATTGCCTATCGAGAACAAAAAAAAGGTGATATACCACTTCTTGCTAGAAAAGCGCCTAAAGAGCTATCTAAAAAAGAACGAAGATCTTTCATTATAGAGGGATTAGTAGATATTGGTCCAAAAAAAGCAAAAGCATTAATAGATAAGTATAAAACGCCATATAAAGTATTTAAAGCAATAAAACGTACTGAGATCTTATATACCAAAAGCGGACGAGTTAAAGGAATAGAAGGTCCATTGGAGGATTTAACTGGATTTGGACCAAAATTTGTTGAAAAAAATCAAAGAATTTTATTTGGTAAGAAAAAAAGAAGTCCTCAAAAAAAAATTAATGATTTATATTAACACTGACTTAATATTAAACAGTCATTTAATCAAAGAAACTATTTTCATGATTATTATTAATTTTAAGCTATTTTTAATCAAAATTTTCTGGAAAATCTTTTAATCCATTTAAAATTTAGAAACTATTTTACGTCCAAAAAGCAGAATTAATTCATTAACTTTTTTCGTTGGGCTAATTTTTTCATGTTCTTTCCAAATTTATTTAATTTTATTACTTTTATGTTTATTAGATTATATATATAATTTAAAGAATGGAAAAAAATTGAGTTAGTAAAAAAGAGAATTGGTACACATTAGTTCTCTTGTATATTTCCAGAATTTTAGGAAAATAAAATTAAGGCAAAACTCTTTTAAAATTACTGAAATAGATTAGAAGTAATAATAAATCAGATTTGATCTATAACACTAAAGGATAAAAATAATACAATGTGTTTAATGATATCATAATGTAAAAGTATCGAATTGATAAAATTTCGATAGTATAAGATTTTGAAAATTTTAGAGGTGTTGAAATATAGAATATCAATTTCTAAAAGAACGCCGCAAAGATGATTATTTTGGGATAAGATTACCAGTGGACTTTAATCCACCTAAGACATGTTCATTTAATTGTGTATATTGTCCGTTGGGAAAAACTACACGGCAAATAATAGAAAGAGAAGAATTTTTCCCACCAGAAGATATTTTTAGAGAAATAAGTGATTATATTGAAAAGAATGGAGAACCAGATTATGTGTGGTTAAAAGGTAGTGGAGAGCCTACACTTTATTCAGGATTTAAAAGGCTTACTCAATCAATAAAGCAAATTTCTCCAAATTTGAAAGTTGGATCATGGTCAAATGGTTCACTTTTTAAGATTGAAGATGTTAGAACTGATTTTTCAATTTGTGATTTAGTAGTAATCCATTTAGATAGTTCTATGCCAGAAGAATTGTTAAAGATATCTAGACATCATAAAAAGGTTAAGTTTAATGATTTAATTGATGGTATTCGCCTATTCAAAAAAAGTTTTAAAGGTAGATTTGGAATTAGTACAGTTTTTATAGATAATATTAATACTAATGAAAAGAACTTAGAAGGATTAAGGAATTTATTAATAGAAATCAATCCCGATTTTTATATGATTCAAGAATTTAATAGTGAAAAATTCAAACCATTGACAGAGGAATTCAAGGCGAAAGTTGAACTAACTTTTAGTACTCTACCCTTTGAAGTTATAATACTACTATAAAGAAATTAAAATTACTTAGCATTCTAATTGGGATAAGATTATAATCATAAAATACTAATAAGGTGTGGCAGAAAACAATTAATGAGCAATACTAACTCATCTGTTTTAATAGTTGATTTTTATCTATTAAATACTAATCTCATTAAATTTCCACTTTTAAATTTGCAAATAAAAATTTTATATATAATTAGAACGTCTGTCTAATATAACTAAGGTGTATATTATGACTGAAGAAAAGAAATTTGGACTTATTGTAATCGGTGGAGGAATGACAGGATTAAGCACAGCACTAACATGGGCATTAAATCACGATGTTAAAAAGGAACCTGTCCTTCTAATAGAAAAAAACCCAAAAACGGGAGGTTTTGTCACCTCTTATGAGAGAGAAGGTTTTTTATTTGATACTTGTCAAATGATTCCAAATATATCTGACATCTTGGATTATCTTGGAATAGAAATTGATTTAAAGAAGTTTAAAGGGTATTATATGCGTATATTTATAGTAGATCCTAAAACTGATGAAGTGAAAGTACTAGAATTACCATCAGGCGTAGAAGATTTTAAAAAACAGTTAATGGAGAAATATCCTGCTAATGCTAATCAGATAAAAGAGTTTTTGGATTATTCACGTGCAATGTATTTGGAGCTTTATAACTTGAAAGTAGAACCGACAGCCTCTGAAATTTTTAAAACTCTAAGAAAGTGCCCCAAGATTGTGAAAAATGCTTCTAAAACCTTTAAAAGTTATTTTGAGAAATTTGAGATAACTGAAGATGATGTAATAGACATTTTCAATGTGTTTGCTGAGTTTAGCGCACTTCCTTCTGAGCAAGTTTCTGCTATTGTGCCAATATCTGCCATGAATTCGTTATTAGATGGTGCGTTTCGGCCTACAAAAGGTTTTATTGAATTTTCAAGGAAGATTGAGGAGAAATTGAAAAATTTAGGTGGTGAAGTGCTTTTAAAGACTAAAGTCTCTAAGATTTTAGTAGAAGGTGGTAGAGCAAAAGGAGTAAAGTTGGAAAATGGTAATGAAATTCACTCTGATTATGTTGTTACTACTATTGATCCTAA
>SMTZ1_10004041_pt1 | contig 14760 bp, 15 predicted proteins | sample DeeMarSWOR136_30_FD_25667 | JGI IMG/M metagenome (IMG submission 25667) | reverse complement strand
CATAGTTGTCCATAGTTGTCCATAGTTGTCCATAGTTGTCCATAGTTGTCCATAGTTGTCCATAGTTGTCCATAGTTGTCCATAGTTGTCCATACATATCTATGATGAAAGGAACGGTGATTTAGATAAAAATACTATTTTATGGTAATCATCTGAAGCATTTCTATCTCGCCAAATGGCTACGTGAAAGAGGACATGATTGTGATCTATATCTTCTCGATAGAAAAAAATTGAAAGCTTTACCAGAATGGGATAATCCATCACTGGCAGGAAATTACCCAAGTTGGGTTTATGAATTTTATCAAAGAGAAAAGGGTTCGCAGAAATTACTACATAAGATTTCGAAATCTAAGTTTTTGCCTATTTTTATAATAGAAAAAATAAACAAACGTGATTTTTTTCCACCTGAAGAAATTAAGAAAATTAGCCGAAATTATGATTTAGTTTTTACTTCGGGAAAAAACATAATATCCGCCCTAAACTTTGATATCCCAGTTGTATTCAGATCTCTTGGTAGTGATATGGCTCGGCTGCCATTCTCCTGTGGAAACTTGTATCAAGAGGCTTTATCATACACCCTTAGAAAAAGAATTAAAAAAATTAGCTGCATTATAGCACAACAAGAAGACACTATTTGGTCCGCACGTTTTCTAGGTGTACTTGATAAACTAAGGTTTTTTCCTATCCCAGTAGATATTGATGATATAAACGCCAACACAGACAAAGATCTTTTAAGAAAATTGAACGAAAAATATTCTTCTTATGATCATGTTTTCTTTTTACCAGCACGCAAGGTTATCAACCCTAACCATTCAGCATATAAGGGCGCTGAAAAATTCCTTAAAGCATTTAAGAAGTTGAAACATAAGCATAAGAATATTGATATTAAAGTGGTTTCTATTATGAGAGGAAGCGGTGATGGAAACTTTAGAAGATTAATTAAGAGTATGCAATTGGAAAAATATTTTGACCACATAGAAGGCATTTTACCAACATACAAATTATCTGCATATATGAAAATAAGAAATTGTGTGGTTTTTGATGATTTTGGATTTACTAATAAAACTCATTTAACAGGTATATCGAGGGAAGCGTTAAGCGTGGGGGCGGTCGTGGTGGATATCGTGGATACGGAATACTCTCATTTCAAAAGACTATACAGGAAAAATTGTCCGCTTCTCCATGCAGATGATGAAGAAGCTATCTTTAAACAAATGGAAAGAATCGTTTCGATGGACTCTAATGAGCTTGAAAATATAAGGAAAAGATCAATTAGTTGGGCTTACAAGCATTTGCATTGGGAAAAAAGAATTGATGAATTAATTGATATTTTGGAGGAACACGTAGAACATTAGAAGGTGCCGATATAGAAGTTCTTGAAGACGCAAGAGAATATTTGAAGAAATACAACCAAACTCATGTCTAATGGATATACATAAAGTTGATCGTAAAAAGATATTCACTCTACTCACTGAATATGGATTCAAAATATTCAGAATATCAAGAAACATGAAACAAATTGATTCGATGGATTGCTACAATGCAAAGAAAATATATGCCACAAAAAATTGAAACAAAGGTATGAGTCTAATAGGATGAGATTACTTCTTAAGTTCAAAGCTTTCTAAATTTTGCAAGATTAATTTTTCACGGGGTAGAGAATTGCTTAATAAGGCGATTATCATTGGGTTAGACGGATTTCCCCGAGAAATGCTGAAGCTAATAAGCCAGGGATTGATGCCAAACCTCAGCAAATACATTGCGCATGAAGACTTTTTTGATATAGAATCTGTTCCCACGGTTGACTCTACCGTTGCGTGGCCATCAATCATGACTGGAGTAAATCCTGGAAAACATGGAATTGGTGCTTGGAAAACTTGGAAAGATGGCAAATATGACCTTGTTAATTCTAGAGACATTAAAAAGGAAACAATATTTGACTATTTTAGTAGATTTGGCTTAAAATCGTTGATTGTAAATATCCCACTAACTTATCCTCCAAAAGAAATTGAGGGTGTATGTGTTAGTGGTATGCCAGCGATTTCAATAGAACAAAATATTGTTTATCCGAGTAATAAAGAAGCAGACATAAGAAAAAGATTTCCAAATTATATCGTAAATATCGATAGAAATAAAGAACTAAAACGCTCATTCGAGCTTTATATGGAACATTTGAAGTTGATGGTTAGGCAGAGAACCGATTTGTTTCTAGATTTGATTAAGAAAAATAAATGGACATTAGCATTAATCGTATATGTTGCAATTGATCAAATATCTCATTTATTTTGGGATAAGATCGATCTACTGTTAAAAAACAATGAAAATAATGATGACGTCATTTCCAGACTTAAAGATCTTATATTATGGTTGGATAACTGCTTAGGAGATATTATAAGTGAATTAAAGTTGTCAAATACTTGTGTAATTATAGTTTCAGATCACGGATTCGGCTATAATCACGGAAAGGTTGCTGTGAATTATCTATTAAAACGGGGCGGGTATACATGTCATCGGAAAAAAAGTTTAAGGACACGAATGAATTTATTGTACAAAAAGCGCGTAAAACATGAAACATTTCTAGACAAACGCAATAAGATGAACAACTCAGAAAAGAGAGGAGTTATACTTAATGACTCATCCAGATTTGGTGGAAGGATTGAACAGATTGACTTTAAAAAATCATTGGTTTTTACGCTAGATGGGTGTAATATATATGTGAACAAAAAAGAATTTGGTGGAGTTGTTGAAAAGAAGGATGTGGATTCATTAAAGAGACAGGTAAAACAGTATTTATCAAAAATTAAGTATAAGAATGATTATCTCTTTGATGACGTGTTTTTAAAAGAAGAGATCTATAAGGGTAATGAACTGACAAGGTTGCCGGATATAATATTAAAATCAGAAAAATATTTTTTCAGTTATTCTTGGAGTTCACCGATTGTTAAAAAGCCTGGTAATAGAGTAGGATGTCATAAATCAAAGGGAATCATCGGTGTAATTAGTGACATAATTGATATTAAAAGAAAAACCCTCTCGGTCTATGATCTCTTTCCAAGTATTTGCAATATATTTCAAATTCCTATACCCGAATATATAGATGGTAAATCAATTTTTGGAATATGAGAATTATGTGATTATGGAAAGTAACAAACCGTTCCTTTCATCATAGACATGTATGGACAAATATGGACACATGTCTATCCACCCACAGTCTGAAGAAGGAATTCAACTACCCCAACCTAAATGGACGGGGCTTCCAGAGGCGGGAGTTGTAAAAAGTGAAATTTGGGGCTTGAATTAAATCTTAAAGGAAAGATCAAATTGCGATGCAGAAGTACTGAAGGAAGGGTAGGTTTTGCTATCGGTACAGGTCGTTGTGGGACAAAATTTTTATACAGTGTTATTGCTAGAGAACCAGGCATTTCATCAGTACATGAGCGCAATCCTCTGAACGAGGCGTTTCATCGCTACTGTAAGTGGTATCAGCTACCAGTAGATGATGAGGGGTTCTTGCATACAATGGAACTAAATATTTGTCAAGACCTAAATAATCATCATTTTTCATTTGAGGCAAGTGCACACCTTTCATTGTCCGTTCGGGAGCTCTATTCACGCTTCGGAGCCAAATTTATCCTTTTAGTGCGTAGCCCTGAGAGGGTTGTCAACTCTTATTTGCATAAAGGATGGTATGATACGCCAATTATATATACAAACTCAAAACTAGCGTTAGGTTATCAACAATCAAAAGGTTTCCAACATTTTCTAGGACGTATCGTACCAATGGGAGAGTTTTTTTTACAATGGGATAAAATGAGCCGCGTAGGTAAGTTAGCCTGGTATTGGAATACGATCAATGCCTTAGTACTTGAACAGTTCGAGGGAATACCAAAAACTAATTGGAGAATTGAGAAGTTAGAAGAACTCTCGTATGATCGTTATTTGGAGATAACTCAGTTCCTTGGCTTTCAAGCAACAGTCAAGCGACAGACATACAATAAAATTAAATATAAACGTCCAAATGTACAATATAACGTTCCGACAATTGCCTCATGGAATATGTCCGAGATTATTGAATTCGAAAGAGAAGTCAGTTCTATGGCTGAAAAACTTGGTTATGAATACAGAGTAAATCGTTTACCAATTCCTGAGCCGATAAAACCTCCATCAGATCAGTTATCAACAAAAAAACTATCTATAAAACGTCTTGTGGGAAAAATATTGCATCGAATGAATCGCTGAACAGGTCAACTACCCCACCCTAAAGAGTAGGGGCTTCCAGAGGCGGGATTTGTGAATGTTTTCTAGAACAAAAAATTCAAGAGAAAAAATTAATAAAATGATTTACATTTCCCGTGGAAATGTGCCCTCCAGAGCTTCAAATGCTCTACAAACTATGAAAATGGCGTCCGCATTCTCTAAACTTATTAGTGATTTTAGGTTATTAATAAATGTCAGTATATTTAATTTCATTGATTTTAGCAAGAAATTTGATATGCGTGACTTCTATTATGTAGAAGAAATAAACTCTCCAAGCTACCTTGTTCTTTTAATAAAGATATCTTTTTCTCTCCAAATTATGGAGGCACATTATTTACAAATCTAACTCCACTTTATTCGAAATTTACTAGACTCGAAGTAGTATACGTCAGAAGGTTGGATATTGCAAGAAGATGCCTTCGTTTGGGATTAAATGTTGTTTTGGAACGTCATACTGAATTACCAGAAAAGTATCTTCACTCAAAAGAATTTAGTGCACTGAACTTTCTTGGCTGTGTAACCATTTCTAGCAGACTAAGAGACTCCTATATTAGCAAGGGTATGCCTTCAGAAAAAATTATCGTCGAACACGATGGAGTAACTCTCTCGGATTATAAGATCAAAGAAGATAAATTAGATATACGAAAAAATATGAATTTGCCCATTGATAAATATATAATCACATATAGCGTGCATTTACATGATTTCAAGGGAATTCCGTTGATTCTAAACGCCGCAAAACAATTAAAAGATGATTTGTTTTTATTAATCGGCGGCTGGGAACATGATATTAAACGAGTACAATTAGAATGCAGAAAACGAGAAATCAATAATGTTATTTGCTATGGTTATGTTAAACCTAAATTAATACCAAAATTGCTTGTTGCTTCAGATTTATTTCTTTTGCCAACTGCAGCTAAACATAAGTGGTCTAAGGACATTTCACCACTAAAAATGTTCGAATATATGGCTTCAGGACGTCCGATTGTTGCATCAAACTTAGAGAGTATTTCACGAGTATTCAAAAACGAAAAAAATGCACTACTTTTTGAACCAGCTTCATTTGAAAGCCTTAAAGAAAAAATACTATTTATAAAAAAAGATGAAGATAAAGCGAAAATGCTTGCTTCACAAGCCAAATTAGATGTTGAATATTATGAGTGGGGCAAAAGAGCTAGACGCATTATTGAATTTATTGAGGACAGATTGTTTGGCTAAAGAGTTATTAGAATACGCAATTCTTCCCCCCAACAAGTTGAGAATTTTTCTTGCGAAATTTTATAAAAACAAATTGTGCGTACCTATTCCTTATTAGATCATAGGAGGTCATCTTTTGGTTGTAAGAGTTCTCGTCACCGATCCTGTTCATGCTGATGGAATAAAAATGCTGAAGGATGCAGGCTTCGTAGTTGATGAACGGTTTGGAGAAACTTCTTCTGTGCTTAAGGAATTGTTAAAGGAATATGCTGTACTTATTGTTAGAAGTGCTACAAAGGTAACTCGTGACCTGCTTGCAGAATCATCGCTTACAATAATTGGTCGCGCAGGTGTCGGTTTAGATAATGTTGATTTGGAGGCCGCGAAGGAATATAATATAACTGTATTTAATACCCCCAATGCCCCTAGTGTATCGGTAGCAGAGTTAGTCATCGGGCTAATCATAGCTCTATTTCGTCATATTCCGATTGGAGATAAAGGTTTAAAAGAAGGAAAATGGCTTAAGAAGGAATTGAAGGGATTAGAATTAAAAGGAAAAACACTTGGTATTGTGGGGTTTGGAAATATAGGAGTAGAAGTTGCAAAACGAGCGAAATCATTTGAAATGACTGTTATAGCTTATGATGTTCTTGATAGTGCGTTAGAAAATGCCAAACAAATGAATGTTGAACCTTTCGGTCCTTCTAAAGATGCGCTTGAGGTGATATTAAGGAATGCTGATGTAATAACGCTTCATGTTCCTCTCTTGTCCTCCACATATCATATGATTGGTGAAAGAGAGTTTTCACGAATGAAGGACGGCGTTTATCTAATCAATGCTTCCCGTGGAGGAGTTGTCGATGAAAAGGCACTCCTAAAGGCAATTAGATCAGAAAAAGTTGCAGGTGCTGCTTTAGATGTATTTGAGAAAGAACCTCCAGGCAAATCGGAACTAATAAACGAACCAAATGTAATAGCCACGCCCCACATCGGTTCAACTACTAAAGAGACACAAAAAAACGCATCTGTTATCCTTGCAAAAAAAATTATTGATTTTTTTCACTAATCGGTGCGATCGCATTTAATCTGCGGAGGAGTTCACTAGAAAAAATTTAATAGATTGATAGCGGGTTTTTCGTAGTAAGGTGATCGTCATAAGAAGTGTGTTTTAAACTTCTTTTAATGCGATATGACAAAGATGATTTAGACCGCTGAGGAGTCATTTTGAGCCATATTAGTAAACGACGTGCATATGATTTTATTTTTAAGATTTCTGTAGTGGGTCCTAATGACTTTCTGAAAGATCAAGTACTGCACTTGGTCTCAGGGGGCAACGTAGGAATTGACGGTCTACGAATACATGTAGGTGACGCTGATCACACAGACCGAATTAAACTGAGTTACTGGTTGCCGCATCAAGATGCCTACAAAGTATTGGTTTCTCTGGCGCTTAGGGGCGCTCATGGGGCTCTAATTGTCTTAGATGAAGACGATATTGAAACCTTGCCGCAGTTTCGCGCTGAAGTGAATAAGAAATGCGGTGAAATACCCACCACACATCTTCTCATTGGAAAAAGTATGAAGCCCGAAGAGATACATAAGATGGCCGATATTAAAATGAATGAACTAGCCGTTAAAATAAGAGAAAGAATCCCAAGAGAAGTTTGAGTCTATCACGCGTTTCAATTTATACCGAATGAACTGAACTGTTTTTCAGTTGACGTAAGGTTTTCTTTTGATTCAATGTCGGATATGGTCTGACTTTTCTCTATTTTGAATCAGTTACAGAGAAATAACATTTTATGTGTTCGAAATCCGCTCGATGTTTTTACTAATACAATGTTTATTAATAACAAGTACCAATATATAGGTATACAAATCATCTTTCAGTAAGACCAATTCTTATTGATATAGAATGGCGAACTAGCTTGAGTGTGAAACAAAAGCATCGTGATTATAGATTTATTTTCAAAATAGCAGTTATTGGACCCGATGATTACCTAAACGACAAAATTTTGCGTCTAATATCCTATGACAACATTATGGTCGATGGAATAGGCGTACATGTTGGACGTGTTGCTTCTGAATCTGTTAAGATCTCTTATTGGCATCCTCACAAGAATGCCTTTCAGATACTAGTTCAAAAAAGTTATCAAGGAGCTAAAGGGGTTCTGATCGTTGCATCTAAGTCTAAAGAAGATAAAGAAGCAGCGGTGCGGTATCGCACGGAGATAAAGAAAAAGTGCGGTAATATACCCACATCAATTCTTATCATTGACAGGAATAAGGCATCAACAGCAATAAGTACTATGGCCCACCTTATGGTGCGTGAACTAGTCGCTAGGATCAGAAAGAGGACTTTCTACAAAGTCTAGGATTGACAAGCTATTTACTTTAAATTTTCTAGAATGAAAAAAGTTAAAAACCAATCCTTCTTTTCCACTATTTGTTTTCTCTCCCTGGATGTAGCGTTTTATACGCTGAACGTAAAATATTTGGGAGGTAATTTAATGGGTTTATATTCTTATGTTGAAAAAATGTGGAAAGACAAAGACTCGAAAGTTATGAAAAGACTTTCACGGGAAAGGCGCATAAAATGGAGGCGTCAACCCGCAACAGTTCGCATAGACCGACCAACACGTATTGATCGTGCGAGGAAATTAGGATATAAAGCAAAACAAGGTTTTGTTTTAGCTAGAGTTCGAGTTCGACGTGGGTCACGACAAAAACCTCGCCCAACACGTGGCAGGCGATCAAAGCGCATGGGTGTTACAAAAATTACACTAGGGAAGTCTAGACAGGTTATGGCCGAAGAAAACGCTGAAAGAAGATTTCCCAATTTACGTGTGCTTAATAGTTATTGGGTGGAAGCAGATGGTATGTACAAGTGGTTTGAAATAATTCTCGTTGATCCAAACCATCCAGTGATTCAGTCTGATCCTAGAATAAATTGGATTTGTGATCCAGTACATAAAGGTAGAGCTGCACGAGGACTAACAAGTGCTGGGAAAAAGTCAAGAGGTCTACGTAAGAAAGGACTAGGTACAGAGAAAATACGTCCTAGTTTGGCAAGCCACAGACATAGAGGAAAATAGTCTTTTTTCTTTCTATACTATAAGTCCTTTCCTTACTATTTTTCTTGGAAAACTGTAATAGCTGTTCTCCGCAATGTGAGCTACCTCGTGCTAAAGCATCGAGGCTTCCTGCTTCTACGATGGACTCGATCCCCTTGCGGGTTACGGAGGTCTTATCTCCACAGGCTTAACATCCCTACGCCCCGTAGGTAAGGCTAACGATGGTGATGCAATCGGAGTATGCACCTTATCTTCAAGTGTGCGTATTATCCCTCCGATTGGTGTTAATACCTTCCTCATACTACCTATATAACTTTAGGGAGACCCCTCGATGCACGTGATGAAAGTGAACACACTACCGCCATTCATCACCACGCTGAAGCTGTGGTGCTTTCTTGCTTAGCCACAATGTAATCTGATTATACCTATTTAGTGTTTCATTAGTTTCCTTAATATCCACTAATCTTTTTTAACAAATCAAGTCGATATAAACTTGAGATTCCTAAATCTTTGTGATTTCAATGAATAAGAAAAATAGTTTTACTTATCGGATTTCTTCTGCTGAGTTTACAACGCACGTTCATGCAACAGAAGATTTAGATAAAGTTAAGCAAGCACTCCTCTTTTTAATACCTGAGGATATTCACGATAAACTCAAATTGAAAGTAGATAAAGTTAGAGGACATTGGAATAACCCAATATCCCTTTTAAAGACAAAATTTACCGATACCGATGATATCATGCAAATAATCAAGTATATAACAACTGGTTTAGATGATCAAGATAAATATGTGTTAAGCGAAGGGCTGGAAAGACGAATTGACAAATCACGGTTATACCTACGGTTTGACAAGCAAGCTGCCTTCAAGGGTCACTTCAAATTACGGGATGAAGATGATGTAGTTCGAATAACAATTTCATTTGCTATCTATCCTTCGCCAACACATGAAAAAGTTAAATCAATTTGCGAAAGTTTGTTAATGGAGTGAACTACCATGCAACAAGTTGTATGGTTTCCTGAATCACTCATTCCCCAACGGGACATGTCAAACAGGCTCTACGGGCAGTTCCTGCCCTGAACGTGGTATTAAGTTAATGTGAGAACTGGCGAGTGTTACCTCAGCTCAATTCTACATACGATCTCTGCGAAACAGTACTTAAAGGTTAGGGAGTATCATGAAAGTGAAAAAGGTAACGCAATTCATCCCCCCAACACGTTGAGGGGTCTTCTTGCGGAGGAGTGATAATTGACTGTTTATTATGGTGAGATGGGATGAAGGGGAGTTACGATGTTCATGTTCATTCAACTCATTCTGGTGGTACATCTACTTTATCAGAAATGATTGAGATGGCGCATCGTCTGGGACACCAAAATATATGTATATCAGATTTCGGTGCTATTGATCCTTCTCAGGTTGAAACTCTTCTCCAAGAATGTAAAGATTTTACTCCAAATGTTTATGCACGAGCAGATATTTCTCCAAAAACCCCACGAGAATTATCACACAAACTTAATTATGTTAGAAGGAAAGTAGATTTGGTCGCCGTTGAGTGTTCTTCAGAAAATGTATGCAGATTCGCATCGACTAATAGATTTGTAGACATTTTAACACTTCCTCCCACCGTAAAGGCGCCCGTGTTTACAGAAATAGTTGCTCGTAATTGCTCAAAAAATGAAATCGCATTAGAAATTACTTTGATCCCTTTTATAAGATATTATGGTAAGGTTAGGGCAAAACTCTTGCGGATTTGGAGAAAAATACTCTCTGTTGCACTTCGAAACGATGTTATGTTCGTAATTGGAACTGGTGCACTTAGCAAATATGAACTAAGAGGTTCACGAGAAATGTTACTATTAGCAAAACTTGTTGGTTTGCCTCATGGCTTAGCAAAACAAAGTCTTTTAGAAAACCCTTTCAAGTTGATAGAACGACGCATCCTTGAGAAAAATGGGAAAATCATAATGCCGGGTGTTCGAACAATCGATGAAGAGAAGGACTAAGTAATGGTTAAAGAAGAAAAAAGCAGATATATCGCCTTTGAAATAATAATCGAAGATGAAACTCCATTAGAGGTGATTTCTGTTTTTAATTCTATTTCACGATCGATTTTGTCACTTTACGGTGAGGTTGAAGCTAGCCAAAGCGGTATTTGGCTCATTGAATTTGACGCTGAGACTTGCCATGGTATTCTAAGATGCACTTCAAAAAGTTTAGACAAGGGACAAACCGCTATGGCAATCGTTTCAAGTATTGATAATAGACCCACCATTATACGTTTGCTTAAAACTTCAGGAACAATTCGATCGCTTCGATCAGCCCTCGAACAACCAACTTTGACCAGTGAAGATCTGCAAAGTTAATTTTGGTTCTCACGATCGTGATTCAAGGTCGAAGATTTATCCATGTCAGTCACAATAATATTAACTCAAAAATTAGGGACTGCGAAAAAATAAAGAAAAAGGATTGAAAAGGTAGAAATTGTTTTTTAAAACATTTTTAGAGTTCGTTGAATTGCGTTTAGTGTTGCTGAGACATCGTTTGCATTAATAGAGCCCATATGGCCAATTCGAAAGATTTTACCTTTCAGTTTGCCCAAACCGCCTGCCACGATAACGCCCTCTTGTGATAATTGCCCTCTAAAGTCCGCATCTGCAATGCCATTATGATAGACTGCGCTCATTGTATTTGCAGCCCATCCATCCTCAGGAACGAGTTTAAAGTCCATCTCTGTAAGACCTTTGCGCATCATTTCTGCTAATTTTTCGTGCCGCGCAAACCGTGCCTCCATTCCTTCGCTAACTATTTGCTTTACACTTTCATGGAGTGCATAGATTAAATTTACTGCAGGTGTACCGAAATAGCTTGGATCACCGCGCTCATATGCTTGCATAATGGGCAACCAGTTGTCAATGGACGTATAGAAACACTCAACGGGATGTTTAAGTTTAGCGTGTGCGTCTAAGGCCTTCTGGTTGAAATTCAGTATTGCAAGCCCTGGAGGAACGCCCAATGCCTTCTGTGAACCTGTGAAGCATATATCTACATGATGTTTGTCTTGATACAATCGTTGTCCTGCAAGAGAACATACTGCGTCTACAATAAATATCGTATCAAAATCTTTGACAACATTACCAATGGCTTCGATGTCGTTCGCAATACCAGTCGATGTATCAACATGTGTCACTGTAAGGACTTTATAGTCGTCACTTTCAAGTTTTTCACGCACCTCTGTAGGATCTGCTGCCTTTCCCCATTCTACTTGAATTTCGTCAACAGCGATTCCGTGTGCTTTGAAAATATCACTGTATCGCGCGCCGAACACCCCATTATTTACTACTAATGCTTTTTCTCCTCTTTGAATCACATTGGTTGCTGCCATCTCCATAGCTAGCGTCCCAGATCCCGCAATAACAAAGGGTTGTCCTTCAGAAATGAAGACCTCTCTTAGTTTTCTTAGAGTATCTCCAAAGATAGAGATAAATTCTGGTGCTACGTGACTCACAGTTACTTTACTTAGAGCCCGTATCACTTCTGGATCAAAATTAATCGGTCCAGGGATCATTAAAAGTTTTGCCAATTTTGTTCACCTCTATTGTTCTTTTGATAGGGAAAGTCAGCTAGATTAAGCTGAGCTTTTGTCGTTGATGCTGATACAATGGTCTCATGTATGTTGTCTAGCAAAAGTAGTGAAACAAGGTTCCAAAGTTTATGGTGTACACTTGCTTTACTCATTTCCTTGAGGTTGTTTTCATATTTCGCCGATACTCGGCTAATCGTTTTGGTATTCAAAAAACTCTCTAAACCTACGGGACAAGTTTCTCCCGTTCTGAACATCCGTGGGACAAACTTTGTCCCTAAACTCCTTGGTACAGCATCCCAACCTCACCTAAAACCAATTGAAATTTATATTGTGTGCTTTATACTTATACTGTATATAAAGATTTTCCCTCAAACGCAGTTTTTTCAAATTCAAGAAGATTTCAATACCTTAGTATATCTTTGCTTTTTTAGCGCACGTTCATCTTTTGAAAAAACAGTTTTTTCGCGACAAAAAATAAAAAGGAGATTAGAAGGCTTAAACTTGTGTCCAAGCCTCTTTTAATGTACGTTTTACATTTGCTATGGCCATCTCTGATGTAATACCTTTATGAGGTTTTACTTCGAAACTAACAAATGGGCGTTTACCTTTTTCTAAGTAATCAATTTCAAAAAGAGCATTCAGGTATTCTGCCAACTCTTTTGCGTCATTTTCTCCTCCTTCTATACCGAAGATCGGATGTTGATCTCCATATAAAGGATTGTTTGGGTCTTTGACGCAATTCCCCAAGTGCACAAGTGTTAAATACTTCTTCGTAGTCGACAACGCATGGGCAGGTGTTTCATTTAGCAATGGAAGATGACTTAAATCATGCATTAAGCCAAAAGTAGGATATCCTGCCTCACGTACTGCCTTAGCAACCTCTACTGCTGATTCAGATGGCCCTATCAAAGATTTTTTATCAATCTCACGGTCAAAGACCTCTAAAGCTAATGCGAGATTTCCTTTACTTTTCGCGTATTCACAAAGTTGATTTAAGGAATCGATTAACAATGTCATTCCCTTTTCACTATCTGCATCACCTGGATAAGGACCACTTAGAACGGTTAAATATTCTGCACCAACTTCGTAGGCTTCGTCAATACATGATTTTATTGCCTGTATAGATCGATTTCGTAATTCTTCGTCTAATGCGTTCAAATTAAGTTTCGGGAGCAATAGAGCTGGTTGTGCTGAGAAGTTGACGGTTAAGCGAGATGCTTTTAAGAGTGCTGCTACATCACCTTTGATTGCTGGATCTTTGCATCCACCATAGTCAATTGCTGAGAAGAATCCATCTTCTGCTATCTTAGTAAGCGTTTCGAGTATTGGACCTTCTCCCGCAAGGCATTCTGGAAACACCATTCCATGTACTATACCGATTTTCATATAAAGATCCCAGTGTTTCTTCATTTTTTCACCGCCTTTTATTGGTTTTCTAACTTATCCTCTTTCAGCTATAGCGTCCAGAGCTAACCCCATACTACAATTAGTTTCACGTTCACATATAATATCTAATACCGCTGGGGCGTTATCTAGGCCTCTCTGGAAAGCAGCCTTTAGATCTTCAGGTTTTTCGACTCGTTCAGCGTATAGTCCAAAAGCTTCTGCAAGCTTAACGAAATCTATTCCTATTCCATGTTTTTCAAGCTTATTTGTATCGTATGTAAGATCTACCGCATATTCATAGTCATAAACGATGCTCTGGTTTTGTCTAATCAAGCTCAAGAAGCCATTGTTAAGCACCAGCATAACTATTGGAGTTTGATAGTGGGCCGCCATCGCTAATTCTTCTACCATGAATCCTAATCCGCCATCTCCTGTGATGCCTACGACCTTCTTTTCAGGCATTCCCATTTCCTCGTATCCGACTTTAGCCCCAATCGAAGCTGGTAAATCCCAACCCAACGTTCCCGCGCATCCACAGACCTTATAATGTCCTGGTTTCTTTATTTCTTGATATTGACCACTCCAAATTTGATTAAGTCCGACTGAAGTCACAAAAATTGTGTCATCATCAAAGAATTCATTTATTTCTTTGAAGAGTCTTTGGGGCTTGATCGGCACATCATCAAAGTCTAATCTTCTTGCAAGCTCTTTGCGACGGGCTGGTATAGCCGATACCCATTCATTTGGCATTACTTGTGCATTTCGCGCTTTGGCTTGATCGATCATCATTTGCAGTGCTACTTTGGCATCTGATACAATTCCTAACTCTGTTGGGACGATCTTTCCAATTTGTAGAGGATCAATGTCAATGTGGATGAACTTTCTGTCTTTAGTGTAAACATCTAGCTTACCAGTGTGTCTGTCAACGAATCTAGCACCTACAGCTAGCACAAGATCACTTTCAAGGAAAAGTTTGTTACCGAGTCTTGTCTGCATAATCGTGCCGACCAGTCCTGCGTAAAGTGGATGAGTAGTGTCAAGAGCACTCTTTCCCATGTAGCTAGCACAGATGGGTAAACTCAAATATTCTGCTAATTCTTGGAGTTCTTTGGAAGCGCCTGAAATAATGACTCCTCCTCCAGCTAAGATGATCGGATTTTTAGCTTCCAAGATCATATTGAGAGCTTTACTGATTCGTTTTTCATTTGCTTTGGGTGTCGCAAAGTCTAAACTGCGATCTGTTTCAGGATCATATTCAATTTCT
>SMTZ1_10031248_pt1 | contig 14762 bp, 11 predicted proteins | sample DeeMarSWOR136_30_FD_25667 | JGI IMG/M metagenome (IMG submission 25667) | reverse complement strand
GGAGGTGACTGTGCGGCAGTTCCGCCTTTTCACCGAGGCTGCGGGCTATCAAACGGATGCTGAGAAGGAGCGGTGGGCCTGGACCCGTACAGGCCAGCGGGACTGGGATCCGGCGCCGGCTATTTGCTGGTGGAACCTTCCATTTGAACAATCCGACGGCGACCCGGTGACATGTGTGAGCTGGTATGATGGGATGGAGTTCTGCAAATGGCTTTCTGGTGAAACGGGCACACAAATCCGGCTGCCGAGCGAGGCGGAATGGGAGTATGCCTGCCGGGCCAACTCCGGACTTCGGACTCACCCGGTAGGACAGAAAAAGCCCAATGCCTGGGGCCTGTATGATATGCACGGCAATGTATGGGAATGGTGCCTGGATATGTGGCATCACGGTTACGACGGGGCGCCAAATGACGGCAGCGCCTGGACGGAGGTCAGGACTTTCGAGCCGGTAATGCGCGGGGGCTCTTTTGTTAATCCCACTTGGTGGCTGCGCTCTGCAAACCACATGAGGAACAACCCCGGCAACAGGTTCAGCTATAATCAGGGTATTCGATTGGTATGCTCCGTTAAGCCAACCTCCCCCTAAGGTCTGCTCTTGTCCTCTGACCTATTTTCCACTGATTTTTGGATGTTGGGTCGGGCTTAAATGATTTTCAGCTGCAAATCATTAAGTGCGACTTGACAACTAATGTCCATGGGTGTATTATAGGGGTGATTGGAATATAGACCAAAAACTATTATAATGGAAATTAATGCTTGATAGATCCGAGTTAAAAAAGATTGCCCAGGCAAGAATCGAAGATGGTGAGACTCTGCTCAATTCACATCGTTACGATGGAGCCATTTATTTGTGTGGTTATGCAGTTGAGATTTCCTTGAAAGAAAGAATATGTAGAACTTTGGGTTGGGATGGATACCCCTCAACGACAAAGGAATTTGCTAATTATCAAAGTTTCAGAACCCACAACTTAGACGTACTGTTAAGGCTTTCGGGCAGCGAACACAAGATTAGAACAGAGTTTCTTGCGGAGTGGTCAGCAGTGGCAGAATGGGATCCTGAAATACGTTATAAACCAATCGGAAGTGCGACTAAGCAGGGCGCTGAATTGATGATTGAATCATCGAAAAAATTGTTGAGTGTGTTATGAAAGAGGAAACACTAGAAAAACTCTCGGTGTTGGAGCGTGAAGTATCCGACGAAAAAGGAGATTTCTCTTTATTTGGGCTATTCCTTCGAGAAGATGCTCAAGACGAGGACAAGTGGGATATTCTTGTATCGGCAATCTGGCTGGATGCTGATAAAAAGGAAGGTTTAGCGTATTTGGCAAAGGAGATTCAGGAACGGCTTGATCCTGACGAGCTTCTGTCTATTTCAAGGATTGTGGTGTTGGAGAGAGGCAATCCGATATTAGCAGCCATCCACAAAGCTGTAAACGTGAAACACGGCAAGGTCGAGGTGAAGGATAGTAACTTCTCTGGAGTTCAAATAACTCAGGCTTGCATAAGTACATCCTCTAATGTGGGCCCAACAGTGAAACATTAACACATCAATATAATAACAACGGCTTTTCTTCCAGTGTTCCGGTTGTCGGGTCCACTTTAAAGCCGAACGATTCTAAAACAACCACTCCGAGCAAGACCTTATCTATAACATCTGAAATCCATATCGCAAAAGCATCTTCTTTGCCTTTTAATTTTATCCATGCTCTGCCTCTTGAGACCTTAATCAGTCCTGCTCCTGTAGAAACCTGCTCTTGACTGGTTGGTTTGATTCCAAGCTCATCTGCAATTTTTTTAGGCAGGGTGGTTAAGCTTGCTCCGGTATCAACCAGAGCTTGCACTGTCTTAGAATGTTTTCTTTCCAAATCGCTAATCTCGATATCAACCCACGAATGTCCCATAAAATCAATCTTACCAATATTGTGGAATAAAGTCAAATTTTTTCAATCCACGTTTACGCTTTCTCGAAGGTGAATTTGTGGCTGTCGGCGTTGATTTTTATATTGTCGCCGTCGGCGAATTTGCCGGCTAAAAGCTCGGCGGCTAACGGATTCTCCAGCCGCTGCTGAATCGTTCGCTTCAAGGGCCTTGCACCAAAGGCACGCTGCTGAATCGTTCGCTTCAAGGGCCTTGCACCAAAGGCAGGGTCGTAACCCTCATCCATAATCAGTTTGCGGGCACTGTCGGTGAATTCGAGCTTTATGTGGCGGCCGTTCAGACGCTCGGCTCAAAAACTCCGGCTTAAAGAGCTGCTTGAGCGCATCTTTGACGTGGGCCTCAATTTCCCAGTCGGCGCCGGATTCCTCGGTCAACTGCTGAATCCGCTGGCTGGCGATGTTGCTGGTCATAATGATAACGGTGTTTTTGAAATCGACGGTTCGGCCTTTTCCATCGGTCAATCGGCCGTCATCGAAGACCTGCAGCAGCACATTGAAAACATCCGGGTGGGCCTTTTCAATCTCATCCAGCAGAATCACCGAGTAGGGCTTGCGCCGAATGGCTTCGGTCAATCGTCCGCCCTCTTCGTAGCCGACATAGCCCGGCGGTGAGCCGATGAGCCGGGCAACCGAATGCTGCTCCATAAATTCACTCATATCAATCCGAACCATAGCGTGCGGGTCGTTAAACAGAAAATCCGCAAGTGCTTTGGACAGCTCTGTCTTGCCGACGCCGGTCGGCCCGAGGAATAACAATGTCCCTATGGGCCGATTGGGGTCCCCCAATCCCGACCGGCTCCTGCGAACCGCATTGCAGAGTGCCGCGACCGCTTCATCCTGCCCGACTACGCGCTGGCGAATTGCGTCCTCCATCTTCATTAATCTTTCGCGCTCTCCGGACAATAATTTCGCAACCGGTATCCCCGTCCATTTGGAAACGACCCCGGCGATGTGCTCTTCGGTTACTTCGTTACGGATTATAGTTCTATCGGATTTGGAGAGTTGTGACTCTTTTTCTTCAAGCTCTTTTTTCAGATTCGTAATTGTTTCATACTTCAAACGGGCGGCGGTCTCCAGGTCGCCTTTGCGCTGGGCATCTTCGAACTGATTTTGAGCATCTTCAAGTTTTTCCTTCAGCGTTTTTATCTGGTCGATGTCACCTCTTTCGCTTTCCCATTGTGCGGTTAAATTTTTGTCCTGCTCTTGCAGCTTGGCCAATTGTTTTTCGGCATTTTTTAATCGTTCTTTACTTGCCTTATCGCTTTCTTTTTTTAACGCTTCACGTTCGATTTGAAGCTGAACAATTTTTCTGCGAATACTATCCAGCTCTGCCGGCAGCGAGTCATTTTCAATCCGCAGTTTCGAGGCCGACTCGTCAATCAAATCTATCGCCTTGTCCGGCAGCCAGCGGTCTGTAATATAGCGGTTTGACAAAGTCGCAGCCGCAACAAGCGCCGAGTCGGTAATGCGAACCCCGTGATGGGTGTCATAACGGGCTTTTAGCCCTCGAAGGATGGCTATGGTTTCTTCGACGCTCGGCGGGTCAATCAGAATCGGTTGAAAGCGCCTCTCGAGCGCAGCGTCTTTTTCGACATACTTTCGATAATCGCCGATGGTAGTCGCCCCAATACAACGCAGATCGCCCCGTGCAAGTGATGGTTTTAGCAAATTACCAGCATCAACGGCGCCTTCAGCTTTGCCTGCCCCTACGACGGTATGTAACTCGTCAATGAAAAGTATTATTTGTCCTCCAGCGGCGATGACTTCTTTGAGAACAGCCTTGAGCCGGTCCTCGAATTCGCCCCTGAATTTTGTTCCCGCTATCAGCGCCCCCATATCCAGAGCAATGATTCTTTTGTTCTTCAAACCAGTGGGGACATCGCCGGCAATTATCCGTTGAGCGAGGCCTTCGACGATTGCGGTTTTGCCCACGCCCGGCTCGCCGATTAGTACCGGATTATTTTTCGTTCGCCGGTTGAGGACCTGCATACATCGCCGAATTTCTTCATCCCTGCCGATGACCGGGTCGAGCTTTCCCTTTCGAGCCATCTCCAAAAGGTCGATCCCGTAGCGCTCCAGTGCTTTGTATTTGTCCTCCGGATTTTGGTCGGTTATCTTTTGGGGCCCACGAATCTCTTTTAGGGCGCTCTCAATCTGTTCGGGCGTAATGGAGTTGAGCCGGAGAATCTCTTTCGCATCGCTTTGCACCGAGGCCAGCGCGATGAGCAGATGCTCCACACTCAAGTATTCGTCGCCCATCGCATCAGCCCGGTTTTGGGCGTCCAGAACAACCTGGCTAAAAGCCGGGTCCGGCATAAGCTGATTACCGCTGCTGCCCGCCGCCCAAGCTCGCTCTCGGTCATCTCTCTAATTCGCGGGACATTGGCGCCTATCTTTTTCAAAATCTCAACCGCAATGCCGCTGTCCTCGCCGCAAACAGCGCCTAATAAATGCAATGGTGACGTAACAGTATGCGACTTGGCCATCGCGAGCTGCTGAGCAGTTGCCAATGCCTCCTGGGCTTTTAGTGTGAATTTGTCAAATTTCATTTCTAAACCTTTTTATCGCAAACTGAGTTCCAATTATATACATACTCTAACCGTAAATAAACCAAGCAAATAGCGTGCCCGAACAAACCAAAATTGTAATTGCCTTTATAATAAGCAATTACAGCTTTATTGTTCTTTTGCGTGTGTGCCAATTTGGCAGGTCAAATCCTTTGTTCCGGCGCATCTGCAGCGCATCTGGATAACACAGCGGATTTTTACAACCTCCCGGGATAGGTTTTCGAAAATCCCGGCTATTTCAGCATATAGCAGGGGGCAAATATTTCATACGGTGAGGTGCCAGTACTTGCGATTTGGGTTTTCTTATCACGGATGGTCCGCAAAGCCGGACGGGAATGTTACCAGACGGCGTTTGGCGAAAGTGCTCGGCTGCATTGCGACAGTGCGGTGATGGGTTACTCCATACCAACCCAACCTGTTTTCACATTATAAATGAAGTTACCTCTCAGACGAGTACTGATGTACACACTATCACCATTGATGGCAAAAACAGCTTGCAGTCTTTTGTTTATCTTGATTTGTGCTGCTCCTGATCGGGATAGTGCATCGTGAAGGTCTGTTCCATATTCCAGAATCTGATTATCGGAAAAGCCAGCTCGTCGCATTACTCTTACAATGTCATCGGAGGTTAGAGTAAGTATCTCCTGGTGGTTCAAAGGTATGACCTCAAAGCCTCTTTGTGCACAACTAACCACACCAAAAGCCAGAAGCGCCAGCAACAATGACACAATAATCGCACCACTGCCACTAATTCTTGTTTTGCGACTCATCGGCTTCACAGCTCTTTTATCTCCTTTTAATATGTTTTTCATCTGATCGGACGCGATAAACTTTCCCGAAGACTCGTCTTAAAATCTCCACCCATCGATCTGATCGGAGGCTGAATTGCAGGCATCTGAGGTTGGGCGAAATCGAGGGGTCGGTTTGCCTCCGGTATTGTGTGTGCCGTGACGAAGACAGCGATTTCCCTGCTGGCCCCCACATCGTTTGTATTCTTAAACAGCCCTCCCACGAGCGGAAGATTACTGAGGCCGGGGGTGCGCCTCTTCTCCAAACGCGTTCGGTTCTCCGTCAGGCCGGCCAGTGCAACTGTTCCGCCGTCTTGAATGCGTACCGTGTTTTTGGATGTTCGCCGCGTAACAACCGGAAGTTCACTTCCTCTGCCGCGAGGTATGCTGTCACTAACCTCGATGGCCATCTCAAGTGTAATATCATTATTGTCCCCTATGTGGGGTGTGATACTTAACCTGGTGCCGGACTCAATTTTCTCCAGTTCCTGATAGCTGTAAAAGCCGGCCGTAATATTCTGCGCGGTCATCATATAGTACTCTTCGGTCATAACATTGATTTCCGCCACCTTGCCGTCTTGAGCCAATACCTGAGGTTTGGCCAGTATGGTCGCCTCGTCATTCTGAGCGAGCAGGTTTAGCGCCATGGTCAGTGAATTGGTAAATGTTGCGTCGGGTGTATAGCCAATTTGGAGGCCCGACGCCATTTTGCCGCCGAAGTCAGCCATCCCGCCGACCCCGCTCCCAAAGAGCTGATTTGTAAAAAATCCGGCGTTAATCGTGGGCCAACCCCACTCGACACCCAGGTTCAGCAGGTCGCCCCGTTCCATCACCACAATGCGGGCATCCAGGAGGATCTGACGTCGGACTCGGTCGATTTTCTTCAGGTCCGAGACGATACGCTCCATCAAAAGCGGCGGTGCGGTAACCACCACTGTGTAAGTGTCGGTCCCGGGCCGGCCAGTTTCGGCCTGAACGTAAGCCTTGAAAGGAGTGGATAAAAGTCCCACTGCTGCCTGAGCCGAGATGAAGTTCAGTTTTATCCGGCGTGTTTCGCTCACCACCGGGAACAACGCACTTGTCGGGTCCCCTGAACAAACCAGATAATAATACGGTGTCTTCTTTACAACATAAGGAGTGCCTGCCAGGACAATCTGGAGGGCCTTATCAAGCGGCACGTTATCAAGAGTGCAGGTTACCACCCCTATAACGGTCTCATCGGGGATAATAGTAACGCCCGCCATTGATGCAATGTCCTGAAGTGCCATGGCGACATCCGCATCAACAAAGACATTGCTGATAAGCGGTATTTGAGGAGCAGCAATTGTGCTCGAATCTTGGCAATATCCCTCTCTAAAGGTGTTTTCGGCTCCTCCTCAACCACAGGAGCTGGCGTAGGCGCAATGACGGCCTCCGCCCCGGGGGGCATTTTCCACTCAGGGGCTTCCGGCACAATGGCCGTGGGCGCAAGAGGTCTCGGTGCCGTAGGTGTTGGCGCGGTAGGTGTTGGTGCAGGAGGTGTCGGTGCAGGACGCATTGCCGATTCCGGTAAATCATCCCTATAGTTCTCCGTAATGTTAGTGAATGATTTACTCGGGAACTCGAAACCTTCTTTTGTCAGTGTAATTTCACCGCTCCAATCATACGGCACTTCAATAACGAATCTGCCTCTGGCGTTGGTGACACCGGTGCCCCCACCATTATTTGCTGAGACCTGTACACCTTCGACAGGTGTTCCGCCGACCATCACCGCATTGGAGATGGTGAACGTCCGCAGTATCGCAGAATAGCCCTGATTCGTCTGGTCCTTGGTAACAACAGGGTACGGTTTATTAGTCGGCCTGAAGGTATAACCTGTCTTTGTCGGCGTTATTGTGCCGCGCCAGCCGTAATCCACCGTCAATTCGTACTCGCCATTAGCATTGGTTGTCGTGGAACCTCCGCCACTGTCTGCTATTACAAATACATCTTCGACAGGTTCGCCCTTGTCAGAACGTATCGTACCAGAGATGGTTTGCTTCAACAACATTGGGATGTAGTTCTGGTCATACTCGGGGCCGAAAAGTGCAGGGTATTGTATCTCAGGCGGGTCAAAGGTATGACCTGGCTTTGTCGGTGTAACCGTGCCGCTCCAGCCGTATTTAACAACGACGCTGTAAGTACCGTCCTCATTACTAATAACGGCTTTACCCGGCAGACCTTTTAATACCGCAGAGCCCGTTCCAACAGAACCGCTAATTGTAAAAGTAATCTCTTTTGAAGTGTAGTTCTGGCTCTTCTGGTCATTGCTAATGAGACTGTATACGTTACTGGGTGGGGTGAACTCGTAACCTTCTTTAATGGGAGTAACCGTACCGCTCCAGCCATAGTCAACAGTAGTACTGTACAATCCGCCCCCGCTGGTAACCGGATTACCGGGCAGGCCGTCCATTGTTACGCCGTCTAAACCAACGGAACCGGAAATGGTTAATGTAATCACTTTCGGACTGTAATCCTGATTGGTCCGTTCGCTGGTAAGTTTAGTGTAGTTCATTGTAGCCGGTTCAAAGGTGAAACCTGCCTTTACCGGCCTGACCGTGCCGCTCCAGCCGTATTCAACCGTGGCGCTGTAATAGCCGCTCACATCGGTGAAAACAGCAGCGCCCGGCAGACCGTTCATTTCCACCCCGTCCATACCAGCCGTGCCGGATATGGTAAAGGTCATCACATTCGCAGTGTAATCCTGATTGGCCTGAGCGCCGATAAGGTCACTGTATGTCAGTTCTTCCGGCACAAAAGTATAACCATCTTTCGTCGGCCTGACCGTGCCGCTCCAGCCGTATTCAACCGTGGCGCTGTAGATGCCGTTCACGCCGGAAGTCGGATTACCCGGCAGACCGTTCATTAAAGCACCCTCCACTCCAGCGGAACCGGAAATTGTAAAGGTAATCAGTGTACCTCTGTAGTCCTGATTCATCTGGTCCCTGGTAACAGCAGAATATGGCTTACTGGTTGGCGTGAAGATGTACCCAACCTTCGTTGGCCTGACCGTGCCGCTCCAGTTGTAGTCCACGATGGCCCTGTAAGTGCCGTCGCTGCCGGTAATCGGATTACCCGGCAGACCCTCCATTACTACACCTTCCATACGGGTTGTACCCGTAATAACAAAGGTCTTCAGCGTTGCCGTATAATCCTGATTACTTTGGTCGCTGGTAACTTTGGGGTAGGTTCTGTTAGCTGGTTCGAAGGTGTAACCGTCCTTTTCAGGTGTAACTGTACCGTTCCAGCTGTATTTAACGGTATCACTATAATAGCCGTTCTCGTCGGTAACAGGATTGTTCGGCAGACCTTTCATCGTCACGCCGCTAAGCCCTGGTACTGAACCGGAGATGGTGTAAGTTATCGCTTTGCCTTCGATCGCTGCCTGGACGCTGATGTTCAACGCGCAGAGCGAAATTACTATGCAGAGGACAATTACGCCGTCCGATAAAACTCTACCGATATTTTTCCTTGCCATAAGTCAATGTCCCTTTCTGTAGCCATTAACCGGCAATACTACAGCTCCTTTGCCTTGTATCGGCAATTCAGCTTCTTTCTTTAGTAAAAAATCTCTTTGCCGGCACGCTACCATTGAACCGTTATTTTTTCTCCAAGCTCCTCTTCTAACTTCACAACTTCAACAACCCTCCGTTGCCCCTCGGGCAGAACCCGTATACCTATTTGTTTGGTTGCTACCTCCCCTGGGGCGTATTCTAAAACCGCCGCAAGACGGTATGTACCCTCAGAAACATTTGAAAAATCGATAATTCCGGAGAAATCCCTGACCTCAAGCGGCAGCATTAAATCTGCCTTGCTGCTGCTGAGCGCTGTCACTGCTCTGGGCCTACCCGTTTCCTCTAAAACCGCGGCTCTGCACCTGATAGGGGTAAAGTGCATGCGTCCGAAATTGCCGAACCGGGCGACAATATAATACTGTGAGCCGTCCTTGAGGGCGGGGCTTAGCTTCATTCCATGGACGAGCGAAGGTTCGGCACTGATGCTCTCGTCTGTAACACAAATATGTGCGGTTGTTACGCCGCCCTTCTGGCCGTCCGGATAAGTGGTGAACAGACCAAGAAGCGCATAATAACAGGGATTCATCTCTACTGATTTCGGCATCGCCGCAGTAATGCGTATGCTCTGCTGACTCATGCTGCGGAGCGTGAAACTCTCCGGCTCTATCTTCACCCACTCAGTGCAGTCCAAATCATCGCCCTTCAAGTCGCCGAAAGCTGCCCCCTGAAGATTACCCGGTAACGCCAAACCCGTTTGGATGTTGACCGTTTCATCCGAAGCGTTACGGACTTTTATCGCTGTCGTGCGAGTAGCCCCCGGCCGGCAATTTATGAGAACATTACTTGGCAGCACGTCAAGCGGCGCATCGATCGCGACCTTCTTAATGCTCGTGTCGCCGACAAAATTTAACTCATTTTCAATCCTCTTTGCACGCCGGCCGTCCACATAAAGCACGCCGGATATCCTGTACTTGCCGGGCGGCAAAGACCGCTCAATGTTATGTTTTAATTTGAATTTGGCCCCCGGGATAATACCGACACCTTTGAATTCCGCATCGGTAACTTCTCGCCAGTGCCCATCCCAGAAACCTCTAACCTTTGCGAAGGCCCTTAAGTGGGAATAGGTCCCGCCATTATTTGAAATATCCATTGAGACCATTGTAGTTGCAGGTTTGCCTCCAACGCCCTCAACGAGCTCCATCCCGATGTCCTCAAGCTCTATCTTATGGCGCATTGGCCTACCTTGCACCTCAGCGAGAAGGGGAACCAAAAATCGCAGGATCACAGTAATATCTGTCGCGTCGGGCCTGGCCCTAAGGGTGGCTAAAATCCCCGCAGTGTAAAATCCACGGATACCGGGCGGCACCCTTATGAACACTTCTACAGAGTGTGCTCCCATTGGGGCAAGATCAACACTCGCAGGTCTGAATTGTATCCATTCCTTGCACGAAGAAAGAGCTGATGTGTCAAAATCAGTGTTAGGCTCAATGATTTGCCACTCACCATCATCATACTGTGTCAACTCGACTACCGACAACTCTATTGAGTGGGCTTCGTTAGGGTCGAGGCTTTGAAGGTCGAGGGACGTCTTGAATATTCTACCGGGGCGGACCGCAAGATCCATCCTCATCGGCTGGACTAAAAACTGGCCAAACGCAGGCCCAGCAGACGCAAGTAACGCTATTGCGATAACCAGGGCTATATGATGGCTTTGAATACCATTTTGCTTTCTCACTTTTTTTCCTCCCAAAAGCTGATTTCCACCAACCTATAACTCTTTGTTATGAAGTCGAATAGTATTGAAAAGACAATTTCAAAGCTCCTTGTTCGGTCGCCATTCTGAGTTTATTATTGCATTTTTGTGGTAAATTTCCGCGATTATGCACCAATATTGCGTCTTTTACCTTTTCGGTAAATTAACATCTTTACTTTTTATAATTCCGTGTAAAATCCCCACAAGCACAGCCAATCCCCAATTTTAGGCATTTAATTTATCAGCCACTTAATACACCCTCGCTTGATAACGACATTTACACTTACTTTCCCTTCCTATGCCTGCATTCAATTATTACCAAGTTTAACACTTTCTGGTCTGGATGTCAAGTATAATTTGCCCAAAACGCCCAAATTAACAAAAATGTTTGTAAAAATTTAGGGAGGGGCAGATTTCACTTCCGTCCCTCCCTATATCAACATCTACATACTTTCCTAACAGTAACACCTGTAGGGGATTACGGACCTACGGACCACCTCCCTGCCATTCCCCTTCCCACGACTCACTCTGGTTGGGTTTAACAGTTATATAGAGATCTGCAACTCTGATCTCGTTGCCTTGCTGATTCTCACCGGAATCCCAGATCGCGATATCCCAGGCCTTGAGACAAACCTTACGCGTATGCCAGTTGCCGTCACCGGGGATTACATCGGGGACAAGACCCTCAGCAGCTTCATAATAGACCTTTTCCTTGTCGGCTGGCCACCAGGAGACCCTGTTCGCCGTTTTGCCACCGAGTTTTGCTTCAAAGTTGGCTCTTATCTTAATCTCCTCACAATCCCTGTAGCACGGGAAGTCTGTTACGGTGCTCTTGGGGTACGGATCTCCCCCATCATCACAGATTACCTGTTTTAGCTTGATCTTATAGTCCCCGCACTTCTCCAGTTGTACAAAGTAACCCACATCCATTAATACAGGTATACTACATACGGGTACAAATATGTACTCAAAGCTGTCAGGAAAGCTACAACTGCAATCGTAAATAAAATTTTCTTTACCATTTTCATTTCCCTCTCTTAATTCTTATTGCTCCTTAAATGCCGTTTTTGGCCTGTGGAGCTAATTCAGTTCCTTCGCCCAGGCCCAACAAATGCCTGAGCCACACAATCTGCGGGCCGAAATCTTTTTACCGACCCCGGCAGATGTGCCCGCTTTACTGCCTGAGTCGTGGCCTCTAATTATACGATTCAAATCTGCGATTTTTAGTCCCAGTTATCAATCGTTTTTACCGCCTCAAGACCTGGCCTGATTCTTCAGGCGGCCCGCAAGCATCCTTTCGCTTGCGAGTTGTCACTTTTCACTACCTCACACCTCCTTTCTCCCCCACCCTTTTTCAAGGAAGGGGCTTTCGTTCGTTTTTTGGATAATGTCTATCCACAAACCCTGGGCATATTTAATCAACTAATTATTACGCAGTTAAGTCCTTCTCTTATTCGTCACTATCTTCTCCAATTATTGCGGTGGTGGCATTACCGTAAATGTAAGAGTTCCTGTGTATCTTCCCGCATGGTTGAAGTGAGTGGCCTGCAACTTGAAATTCAGCTCAATGTCATGTGTTCCGGTTTCCGGCTCCGATATAACCACCGGTTTTCCCATTCTGGTATATTCTTCGTTCATTATCGGCGCATTTATCAAAATGTGCTCGGGCGGTATGGTGTAGCCTTCGGAATGCTTAAGCGCCGTCACTGAGGCTACAATCGGTCCGTGCAGACAGTTAGATTCCACATGCAGCGTTAACGACGCTGCCGCCGAGCGATAGATGCTTGGAAACATAGCTTGTCCAGGTGCTAAAATGGGTTCTGCGAATGTAGGCCTGTCAAAGTCAAGTACGCTCGACGTTGTGGATATGCTAACGAATGGGCCAGTATCCGGCTGGATAATAAATGGACCGGTGAGCGGGCCAGAATCCGCCCGGGCAATACCAGCCAGCCCAAGCATAACCATCATCGTTGTCCAAGTTATTATTGCTAATTTCTTCATAGTTTTCTCCCCCAAAAACTACTTCCAAATAATAATGTCTCTGCTGCCAACGGCCAGCAGCAGAAAGCACAACTGTTTTACCGGATTTAAAACGCCCCGTTTTGCTTTTGTCGTCTCGGCAACTACTACATTAGTGCCGTCCGTTATATTAGCTACGCAGCGTCTCCTCATCACTTGGCTAAGTTTTGCCAGACAGGCTGAAAGTGGGGAAATAAAGATAAGGACGTATGTGATGTCATTTCATCTCTCCTCGCCATCACTCTCCTCACTTTCACTCTCCTCGTTCCCGGCTCGGCACCAAAGACAGATTAGTGCCGCACAAGCACAAAGAAAACGAACATCATAGGTTGCAAGCCTTGTTAACTTGCTGAATTTAACATTTTTCTTTCTATATGTCAATAGCTAAATTCTAAAATTTAGCTTTTTTTTACTATTTTTGCTCCTTGGCTCATTTTTATTATTTTACCCAATCCCACCCGTAATGTCAATGGTTATCTTGCCTATTTTTACGTATTTAACTATTTCCTCTGTTTTTTAGGACCCTAATTCTCGCCGGCCAACCTGTACTCGATGAGTCAGCAAATCCTCAAGTTTACGTAAAGTTTTGTACAACAAGGAGATACAACACAAAATATATGGTCATAATTGCATTTCGGTTGCTGGCAGGACTTGCGAAGTCTTCCAGTATGCACGATCGGTCACAGAAAAAATTTTTGCTTCATTTACCTTTATTTTTTACAGATTTGGCAATATCTTTCGATGAATTTACTATTTCCCGCCGCAAGGTCAAATCCCTGTGAATACAGGTTTTTTGTTAGCTGGTTTCACTCGAACAATCTTTTAAGACGTACATCTCTCCGTTTAAGCTTGGCCCCCGCATAAGACGCAGCTAAATTATAGTCTGCGTTTGAGTGTCTGTGATTCTTATCAATTATTATTTTTGTTCGCAGGCAAAAATGGGCTTATCGTTCTGAGCAATACGATTTACGCAATTTGCTCTTATGGTAAGTTTTACAGGTCTAATTCGCACCAGCAGCAAAGCTTGCCTTTAATCTTCTTGCAATATTGTTCAGTTGAATGTAAAGTGGACGAAAATTTGTCGGAAATACGTTTTTCTTTTTGAATATTATGAGGTCCTACAAAAACAGGGATTTGCGCCCGTAGCTCAGTTGGACAGAGCAACGGATTTCTAATCCGAAATTCTTCTTGTAAGTGCTTTCCCCAAAAATAGTTTAGAACTGCTTGTTAGGCGAAAAATGGGGATTGCAAGTGGAAAACAAGTGAGTAACAAGTAGAGATACAAGTGGTTTACTGGTAGCGACTGACACTTTTTTGACACCGTCTTGAAGCTCACGATATCATACGCAAGCCAATTTTTCATACCAGCTCCTATTTGTTCAGCAGCATCTTTACCTATGCCTACGAAGAGGAACTGCTGCGAGTGAACACAGCTTTGAAGCTGGGCAGGTTTATCCAGCAACAGAACCACAGAAAAGCACATCAATCCGCTGAGATAATTAGTGACCCACTGTCTAAGCTTGACGTAAGCAACAGGTACCTCTCAGAGCAACCGTCGATCTCGTAATTTGTAGGTCGTATGTTCGAAACTCTCGCCCCTTGTTAGGACCTTCAGATCAGGAGCAGGAAAAAACCAGGTTCTATGGAATGAATGTCGGTCCTTGCGTAGCAGCTCACCTCTTAACGCAATGACGTATTTATAACCACGGCTCGGATATTGTTGCCTGAAGCTGATAAATTATCTGCTTGTTTCTCGAAGAACTGCCTTGCTTCTTGTAGGGACCATTTAGGCGTTTTGGTTTTCCGTCGATCATCTTTGTCCCACTGGTCACAGATATACCAACCAACAAGATATATACCGTGGTAGCATTCATTGTCTTTCAGGTAGCGGTCAACAAGCTGGTCTTTCATTGAGGTCTTTAGTTTTTGGTTCCAACAGCCTTTTGCTTCGATGATAACACGAACTTGTTCATAGCTTCCTTCTGTAAGCCCTGGAATTACAGCAGTTACGTGTATATCAGTCTCTTCTCCAGTGCCGGAACCTTCTCCACGTCTTATTTCAACTTCACGGGCCACTATAATTCCTCGTTTTCTTAACTCAGATTGGAGATTGCGCTTGATCCAATCAGAGAAATGGTTTTCGTCCTTTGGACGCAACCCATCCC